>JAABUM010003761.1_pt1 | contig 18082 bp, 20 predicted proteins | sample 5559161 | NCBI WGS metagenome assembly JAABUM01 (sample SAMN10711868, study PRJNA513369) | rock metagenome | isolation source: Antarctica rocks | place: Antarctica: Victoria Land, Siegfried Peak nord | reverse complement strand
CGAGCCGACGCCGGTCGTCGTCGGTCAGGGTAGCCGGGCCGTCCGTGCAGAGCACGAGGTCGCGGCTCCACTGGGAGATCAACAGCGCCTGCTCGACGCCCATCGGGCCGTTGTTCAGGACCGCGAGAGGCTGGTCGCGCACCTCCCAGCCGTGACAGTAGGGGCAATGGAACACGCCCGTGCCCCACAGGTCCGCGAGGCCGGGGATGGGCGGCAGCGTGTCCACTACCCCCGTCGCCAGCAGCAGGCGTCGGGCCTGCGCCACGTCGCCGTCGCCTAGCATCACCGCGAAATGCCCATCGTGGGGCGCAGCCCCAGACAGCGCGATCTCGTCATCGTTGAGGGCCACCTCGACGCGGCCCGCGCGCCGGCCGGCGTCGGCGACCGCGACCTCCCGATACCGCACGCTCTCGTAGGGGCACAACTGCGCGCGGCCGATCCGCAGCAGTTCCGACGGCGTGGCGCCGTCCCGCGTGAAGAAGCCGTGCGCGTGCGCCGCGGGGGCATTGCGCGGCGCCCCTTCCCCACAGACGAGGACCGTCCGGCGCGCGCGGCCCAGCACCAGCGCCGCGCTCAAGCCGGCCGTCCCACCACCCGCGATCACCACATCGAACATCGTCTTATCCCTCTTTGCTACACTAGTGGCAAAATTGACGCGTCTACCTTGCCTGTATCTTATATCTGATTTAATCGTAACATATGAAACAAAGGGGCGCAAGTGAGCGAGAACGAGGTGCCTGCGCTGCCGACGGCGCGCGAGGTGGACGCGGCGGACGCGCGCTGCCTAGGGCACCGCATCCACGAGTTGCGCGCGCGGCGCGGCTGGACGCAGGATGCGCTCGCCGACCGCGCGGGCGTGAGCAAGGCTATGATCTCCAAGGTCGAGCGCGGCGAGAACAACCCGACCGTGGTCGTCGCCGCCAAGATCGCCGCGGCGCTGGGGCTCACTATGTCGCAACTCATCGGGGCCGACGAGCGGCGGCGCGCGCTGCGCCTGCCCAAGGAGCAGCGCGTGACCTTCCGTGACCCGGTGACGGGCATCGAGCAGCGCCTGTTCCCCGCCTTCGGCGGCAGCGCGGTCAATATCATGCAGGTGGTCATGCCGGCCGGGTCCAGCTCGGGCGACCTCGCCCCGCACCTCACCCCCATGGAGATCTACCTGCTGGTCGAGCACGGTGCCGTGCGCGTCACGCTGGGCGCGGAGAGCTACGACCTGGCGGAGGGCGACGCGTTCTACTTCGTGGCCGACGTGCCCCACCGCTTCGATAACATCGGCGCGGGCGAGGCGCGCTACGTCGGCGTCGGGCACGGCCACCGCTAGCCGTGCCCCAAGGAAGCGCGCCTAACCATGCCCCTGCCGCGGTGCGCGATAGGCCCGTGTCCGCGCTGACGCACACGGCGGCGGCCTTCCTGGCCGCGCACGAACACCTGGCGGCAAGCACGTTCAATCGCCGGTATGCCGCGCTGCGCAGCTTCGTGCGTTGGTGTAAGACGCAAGGTTGGTTGGACGCCGACCCTCTGGTTGGGCTCAAGCGGCGGCCGCAGACGCGGGGTGAGCCGCGTGCCCTGGACCCGGCGCAGGTCGAGGCGCTGCTGCGCGGCATCCACGATGTGCGCGATCGCGCCCTCTTCTGACTGATCTACGACGGTGGACTACGCTGCAACGAGGCCCTGGCGATCGACATCGAGGACATCGACTGGACGGAGCGATGCATCCGCGTCCAGGGCAAGAGCGACCGGCCGCGCGAGATGTTCTTCTCCCGCCGCGTCGCTGTCTACCTCGACGCTTACCTGACGGAACGAGGCCAGCCGGCGCACGGCCCCCTCTTCATCATGTCTAGAGCCTGTTATGAACTATGACCGAGGCTTGGTAGGCTCCAGGTATGGACAGAAAAACATACACAAGCGACGTGAGTGACGAGGAATGGGCGTTTGTAGCACCGTATCTGGTCTTGATGGACGAGGAAGCACCGCAGCGCGTGCACAGCCTGCGGGAGGTGTTCAACGGGCTCCGATTCATCGTGCGGACGGGGCTGCAGTGGCGGATGATGCCACACGACTTGCCGCCGTGGCCGGCGGTCTATCAGCAAACCAGACGCTGGATGGAGGCCGACGTCTTCGAGACGATCGTGCATGATGTGCGCGTGCTCCTACGCCTAGCTGCGGGGCGAACGGCGCATCCAACGGCAGCAGTGCTCGACGCGCGCACGCTCCAATCAACCCCGGAGAGCGGGGCACGGGCCGGGTATGACGGAGCCAAGCGGCGGAAGGGATCGAAGGTCCATGTCGCGGTCGATACGCTCGGACACCTGCTCGCATTGCATGTTACGTCGGCCGACGAACAGGAGCGCGCCCAGGTGGGACGCCTGGCGGAGGCGGTGCAACGCGCGACAGGGGAGACCGTGAGACTGGCCTACGTCGACCAAGGGTACACAGGAAACATCCCCGCGGAGGAGGCCGCCGCGCACGGTATCCAGCTTGAAGTCGTCAAACATACGGAAGCCAAACGGGGGTTTGTCTTGCTTCCCCGCCGCTGGGTCGTCGAACGCGGCTTTGCCTGGACCGCTCGCTTTCGACGTCTCGCCCGTGACTATGAGCGCCTCCAATCGACCCTCGAAGGCTTCCACTTCGTTGCCTTCTCTATGCTCTCCCTCCACCAACTCCTTGAATCCCCATGAAAAAGTCCATAACAGGCTCTAGGAAGGCGCGCAATCCGCGCCACGCCGACCTGACAGCGGAGGGCTATGCCCGCCTCTCCTATCGCCAGGCCGACACGCTCTGGAAGGGGTACACAACGGGCTAGAATCTGCACCAACTGCGGCACACGGCCATCACCGCTCGCGCGGCGAAAGGATACACCGAGGTCGAACTCAATCGCTTCAGCGGGCACAACTCGCTGCGCAGCCTGGAGGTCTACATCGCGCACAACCACGAGGCGGCCAAGCACAAAGCCCGCGAATGGGAGAGGCGGGGCCAGGCCGACCTATAACGCTGAGGCTTATCCCGACTTTTCGTTCCATTGATAGCGGAACCCCTATTAGCGTGAGAGTGGCTGGTACGGCCGATGTGGGCGATACGGGCCAACGTGAAGGCATAATCGCTTCAACGACTCCTCACAGCGCGATGTCGGGCACGGAGTACGCCACCGATAGAAACCATAACACAGCCTATATGACTCATGATTATCCCTACTTTCGTGTGTAGCGGCTCCGAGCGCACCATCTTCACCATCGCTGCTACCAGGTCGTCACGCAGGTCTGCCGCCCCTGCGATAAGCCCACGCGGGTGCGCTTCCTGGGCGCCATGGGCCGCCTGCTTTGGCACGGTGACGTGGACGGAGCTAGCGCCGCCGCCGAGGAGTTCCGCCCCGTAGCCAAAGCGCCGCCCGCCCCGCGCCCTTGGGCGAGTGGATCATCTATCTCGAGGCGCGCCGCGCCTCCATCCCCTGCTATGCCTCCATCCCCTGCTATCAGGAGCGGCATCGCCAGCGTCAGTACATCGGCAGCGGCCACGCCGAAAAAAGCCAACGAGCCTGCTCGTGGCCCGCCGCCAGAAGAATCAGGGTATGCACTGGAGCGAGGAAACCAGCCTCGCCCTTATGCGCCTGCGTACCCTCCGCCTCAACGGCGACTGGGACCGCTACTGGCATGAGCAAACGCTTCCCTCTCTCCTCGCAGCGTGACCCGAGACTTCTGTGCGCTAACAAATTTTCCCTGGGGCAATCGGGCTATTGCAGCGCGCACCGAAGGTTGGCATCCTAGAGGAGACGCCGTCGGGCGGTGCGCTAGCGACGCGCGCTGTGGCAGGACGGTTGGAGACACATCCGCCGCTCACGCGGCCGACGGAATAGGTTGAACGATGATGCGCAAGATCCCCTCCCCCCCGTCTTTCCTCGATGCCAGCGCGCCTCGGCAGCGCGGGTACGCGCCGTGGAAGGACGCGTTCGAGGCGTCCTCTGAGGAGGCTGGATTTATGCCCGTGCCTGGACGGCCGCCCTTCCTCGATCAGGCCATCGCGGCCAGTGTGAACGGCATCTGCATCACCGACGCCACCGGCCCCGACAACCCCATCCTGTACGTCAACCCGGCCTTCGAGCGCCTGAGCGGGTACAGCGCCGCCGAGGTCGTGGGACGGAACTGCCGCTTCCTTCAAGGTCCGGAGCGCAACCAGGACGCCGTCGCGACGCTCCGCGCGGCTGTCCGCGCCGGCGCCCCCTGCCAGGTCGTGCTCCGTAACTATCATAAAGATGGCGCCCTCTTCTGGAACGAGCTCTACGTCTCGCCCGTGCACGACGCGGCCGGGGGCCTGGTCGCCTTCATCGGTGTGCAGAACGACATCACGGCCCGCAAGGAGTTGGAACGGCAGATCGCCGATGACCACGTCCATGCGCTCGTCAAGCACGCCTCGGACATGATCACCCTCATCGATGCCGCGGGGACCATCCTCTACGCGAGCCCGGCGATCGAGCGCGTGCTCGGCTACACGCCCGAGGAGGTGATCGGGACCTCTATCCTCGCCCTGCTCCACCCTGATGACGTGGCCCCGGCCCGGGCCGCCCTCGCGCACGCGCGCCTGTCGGATGGCGCTCCTGTGCGGATTGAGGCGCGCTGCCGCCACCGGGACGGGTCCTGGCGCGCGCTCGACACGGTCGGGACGAACCAACTCGCGGTCCCGGCCATCGGGGGCATCGTGCTCAACGGCCGCGACGTGACCGCGCGCAAGCGGGCCGAGGAGACGCTGCGGCGCCAGGCCCTCCACGACGCCCTGACCGACTTGCCGAACCGCGTCCTCTTGCACGAGCGCATCGGCGCGGCGCGCGGCGACGTGCCCGACGCCCCCCGGCCGCTCGCGTTGCTGCTGCTCGACCTGGACCACTTCAAGGAGGTCAACGACACCGTCGGCCACGAGCGGGGCGACGCGCTGCTGCGTGAGGTGGCCGCCCGGCTCCAGGCCGCGACCCGCACGGGCGACACCGTGGCGCGCCTGGGCGGCGACGAGTTCGCCGTGCTCCTGCCGGGGGCCGACGCGGCGGGGGCGGCGCGGGTCGCGGAGGCCATCCGCGCGGCGCTGGACGCTCCTCTGCACGTCGGGGGGCTGCTGCTGCGGGTAGGTGCAAGCGTCGGCGGTGTGCTCGCGCCCGCCCACGGCCTGGATGGCGACACCCTGCTGCGCCGCGCCGACGTGGCCATGTACGTGGCCAAGCGCCTGCGACGGGGCTACGCCCTGTACGAGCCCGCGCAGGATCAGCACAGCCCGGAACGCCTGGCCCTCGCCGGCGAACTGCGCGACGCCATCGAGCGGGGGGCGCTCGCGCTGCACTATCAGCCGCAGGTCGACCTGGCGACCGGCCGGGTCACGGGGGTGGAAGCGTTGGTGCGCTGGCCCCATCCCGACCCGGCGCAGGGGCTGATCCCGCCCGACCGCTTCATCCCGCTGGCCGAGCAGACCGGCCTGATCGCGCCCCTGACCGACTGGGTGCTCACGGAGGCGATCCGGCAGTGCCGGGCGTGGCAGCGCGCGGGGCACCTGCTCGCGGTCTCGGTCAACCTCTCGATGTGGGACCTGCACGACGCGACGCTCCCCGAGCGCGTGGCCGCATTGCTCCGGGACCACGGGGTGGCGCCGGCGTGGCTGCGCCTGGAGCTGACGGAGAGCGTCCTTATGGCCGAGCCGGAGCGCGCGATGGGCGTGTTGGCCGGGCTCTCCGACCTGGGGGTTGGCCTGGCCGTGGACGACTTCGGGTCGGGTTACTCCAGCCTGGCCTATCTCAAGACATTGCCGGTCGACGAGCTGAAGATCGACAAGGGCTTCGTGCGTGAGATGGCCACGGACGAGACCGACGCGGCGATCGTGGCCTCGACGGTGGCGCTGGGGCACGCGCTGGGGCTGCGCGTCGTGGCCGAGGGCATCGAGGACCAGGCGACGTGGGAGCGGCTGACGGGGATGGGTTGCGACGTGGCTCAGGGCTACTACATGAGCCGTCCGCTCCCCGCGACAGACCTGCAGCGATGGCTGTTCACGTCGTCCTTTGGCCTGAGCCGCGATGTGGGCTGAGTCTCTGCAGCGCACCGGATGCAGAGCAGCACCTCAGTCATGTCGCCCCCTGGTGGTTCGGGCGCTCTACAACCTACCTTTAGGTGCGGGCCGGTCACACGTAGGGTGCGAGCGCGTGCTTGGAGATGGACGGCATAGGCATGTGTCCAAGCTCAGGTTGTCGGTGCGGCAGTGGTTAGAAACAGTCTCTCCCTCCCTTGATCACCCGTATGACGCCGATCCCCTCGGCGATGATAACCGTGTCCGGCTCCTCGTGCGCAGGCTCCCCGTGTAAGTCCTGCCAGGGTGGCGGCTCGTCTTCCCCAGGCTCCTCGACGTCTACCTGGAGCAAATGCCGAACAATTACGCGCACACTGGGCTGCGTCTGGCGGATGCACGGCTCCGCGATAGCACACTCGGCCACGATGTCGAGGCCGCCGCGAGGGCCGTACTCGAATCCCAAGCCGTCGCTCCTGCCGTACACAACCATCCCGTAGCAGCATCTCTCGCAGATGTAGCGCACGCCGTGCTCGAGTGGGGCCAGGTCCGCACGCTGGCTGTCGAGAATGCTGGACGAGAGTTCCTCCGAGCCGTTGACGTCGTGGCCCAGTGTGTCCTCCAGATAGGTCACGAAGTCGGCGAGCGTCTCGAAGAGGGGCATGTCGTGAGGATCATGCATGTCATTTCCCCTTTCACCACGCCGCGTGGCAACGGACGCGACGTGGCTACCGTAGTCACATAGTCGGCATCGGTCAGGCGATGCACTGCTGATAGACAGACGACGTGGGCTTTTATGCCAGGCGGATGCGGCTCGACACAAGGGCTCAGCCCTCGTCCCGCCGGCGCTCCTGGGCGATGATGGCCAGCGCTTTGGCGACGGTTCGTGCCACGTAGTCCGTGAGATGGCCGGCCTTCCGCTCCGCGAGCCGCGGGCTTCCTTCGACCATCGCACGGGCCAACTCGGTGCCGTCGGCATCGGTGAACGCGCGCGCCAGCGATAGAACGATCATCCAGTCCATCTTCGAGAGATCCGCGTGGGGATAGCGCTGGATGAGGCGCTCGGCCTCGTGACGGTACAGGCGACCGAGAGGTGATACGGCGGCGCCATCGGCGATAGGCACGACGATGGCGGCCAGCGCGTGCAGCACGGTGCCGCCCATGCCTGCCGCCGGCACCCGCACCGACATGAGTCGGTCTCGTGCCGCGTGCAGAAAGCTGGCCCCTCCCGACGCCTCACCTCCGGTAGCGGCGCGGAGCAGGACTAATGGATACGTGCCGTCGGGTCGTCGATGCACGAGCTTACGATTGGTGAAGCCTGCTAACCGGCCGTAATGACGCCACGCGGCGCTGTTCGGGTCGCCATCGTAGCGCTCGGCGAGGAGCCGCGCCGCCGCGCTGGCAAGGTCAGGCTCGATCGGCACGGGTGACAGCCGCACCCACGCTTGATGGTTGAGCGGGCTTGTCTCCACGATGACCGCGGGCGTCAGTCCATCGCCAGTCATCCGCTGGAGCGCCGCCTCATCCACGTCGTCGACGAGAATGAGCCCAACGCTGCCTTCCGGCCGGATGAAGATATCTGCCCCCTGCCGGTTCTCTCGTTCGAGCCACGCCAGTTGTCCACGTAGGCCCCGTGGCGTCAGTACGCGAGGGATCATGTGCCCATCCGCCCGTTTGACCCCGACCTCGTACCGTTGTGCGTCCATGGCTGTTAGCTGCCGCTGGACCACCTCTATCCTGGCAATCTCGTGTCCTGCCATTGACGTTGTCTCCATGCGCGATAGCACGACCTTTTCTAGCCGTGCCCCGGTATCGTAAAATGGTGAGCCCTGGGAATGCGCGCTGCCCCTGATAAAGGAACGCTGCCGATTCCGGGGAAACGATGACCCGTGCGTCAGTGCAGTGGTTCTCGAGGCGGCCGATCGCTGGGTCTCCCCGTAGAGGACCCGAGCTGACAGATCCGAGGACTACCACCCGTGTCATGGCGTTGCCCAAGTGCTCTTGCCGCCCCCGCGTGTGCGTTATAATAGCCGGGAGGGTGCTGGTACACCCTCCCCGCGTCCGTTTTACTTCAGCTCAAGAAGCTCTTGGCCGAGGAAACGGATTGTCTGCGCGATGCGCCGTCGGTACTGCTTGTTATCTGTCTCCAGACGTTCAAGCTCTTGGCGCATCGCGGCTATGATCAGGTCTCGCTCGACGCAGGTGTCGCAGTCGTTCTGCTTCTCCATCGGGCTCCCCCCTTTCGTTGCTGTCCTCGGTGCTGCGTTCCGCAACACGGCGGGGCCTGCCAGCTCGACCCTGGTGTACCCTCGCTACCTTGCAGCAGACGACGCGGACCTGTACGATGTGGTCCCCCGGAGGGGACCTCGTCGTGCTGGTCTCGGCGTAGCCTGCATGGTTGCGAGGGTCATCGTTCTTATCCTGTTGTACGGGCTATATGGGTGTTCACCGAACGGTCTACCCCGGCCGCTATCAGCACGGCTATAGGGCGCCGTTTTACACGGGCCGCCCCGAGTGTTTGATCGACTAAAGGTTCATAGATCGTGCTCAACACTGGCCGCCAGAGTGTCTAGTCCAACCATATAGGCGTGTGGACAGCCGAGTGAACAGGCGTCGACGGCTCGACATCGGTACGACGTAGACGCATCGCCTAGCGCGATCGCTACGTCGTACCGACAGCACCGTGCTCTTACGACCCACTGCCGGCTTGTGCCGCGCGACGTGCTGCTTCTTCGGGCGAGACAAGCCGTTCAAGGCGTAGGGGCGTTGGCGGATGAGAGCGTACAAGCGTCGACTCCCACCCTGTACGCGGCGCCTCGATCATCGCGATCGTACTGAGGGCACTGCGCAAACCTTCGCGGTATGCTGGTCCGCACGCCGCCACGCTCGCGTCAGCCAGGAATTCGTACGAGCGGCTATAGCGGGCGAACATCGGGGCCACCACGACGCGTACGATGAGATGGATGGGCCAGAACAGGCACCACGCTATGGAGGCGAGGACTCCCTCACGGGAGCGGCCGAGCCAGAGCGCAAGGGCCTGGAGCGGGACCAGCGGCAGGGCGCACGCCCACACGAGGCGTTGCCCCACGGGATGTCCCTCTGCCCAGTGGTACAACTCGTGGGCCAGAACCGCCCTCAGCTCGTCATCGTCGAGGATGTCGAGCAGACCGCGCGTGATGACGATGGCGCGCATCTGCGCCCATGCGTGGGCATCAAGGGTATCCGCGACAAGGAGATGGGGTAAGGGGTCGACCCCAAGGCCGAGATCTCGGGCGGCGTCGGCGGCGAGTGGGGCAATGCGCTCCCACTCGTCCCACGTCAGGCGCCGGTACCCAATGCTGGCTAGAATCAGACATTCTCCTCGGTACAGGATCGCCGTCATGCCCAGGGCGATGAGCGCGCCGGTGAGCAGCTCAGCCAGGAGCGTCTGCGGCGCCAACACGATGCTGCCGCCGAACACAGCGATGAACGCCGTGAGCGCGCCCACTAGCGCGCCCCCCAGGACGCCGACAATCGTGATGCCGTTCCCGACGCCCGTCCCGTAGGGGCCGGCCGCGGACGGGACGAGTCCCTGTGCCGCGGCGACGAGGACAGCCCCGCCGCCGAGAACGGCGCCGATCCCAGCGGCGTAGACGGCGACGATGATGCCCGACCACGCCACGACGAGCGCGACGAGCAGGCTGAGTCTAAAGGTCTGTAACCCGAGCCACAGGGCCTCCCACACCGTTCGCTCGGGGGTGTCGTGCTCCGGCATATTCGTTTTGGGCGCTCGGCGCCCTAGGCGTGTTACATGCGCGATCATCTCTCTATCTCCTCGGGTGATATGCGTACGATGCGGTGCCGAAGGGATGGCACCTCGCGGGCAACCCGTAGCGCGACGTGCCCGGGCGACAGATTCCTGAAGCGATCGGGAGCGATGGCGTACGTCTGGCCGCGACGCACGGTGCCCCGCGTCACCTCCCCCGTCTGATAGTCCACCTGGGTCGCTACATCCATGCTGGGCACGGTGCCGAACTGGCTGGCGAGCACCTCGGCATCGGGGCTTGCAACCCGATGTGCCATCACGACGCCGGCCCCGAGTAGGGCGTGCAAGAGGGCCGGCGTCTTCGGGAGGAACTGCGTGCTCGCGACCGTTGTGATGCCCGCCTCGCGCCCCTGCAAGATGAGGTCGATAATCTGCGTGGGCTCGTTGAGGGCGCCAAACTCATCGATGATGAGGAGGCAGCGAGGACACGGCTCTAATGCGCGCAATCGGCGATCGGCCAGTTGCTTCACATCCTGGATAATCACGCGTCCGAGCAGCTCGACATCGGCGGGACTCGCGAGCGTGGGCAAGCTGAGGTAAGTCAGCGAGGGCGCCGCCAAGATCGCCTCCCACTCCAGCGCCGGGGCGTGGCGCAAAAGCGGCCCGAACGACCCGCCGTCGAGTGCTGCGAGCCGCTTTTGGATGCCGACCAGCCCCTCTTGCAGGACCCGGGTCTTGTCGGCGGCCTTGCTCAAGGCGGTCAGGTGCGTCACATAGTCGACGTAGGCGGGGCTATCCTTCGGGACGTGCTTCGAGGCTGTCGCAGCCTCGCGCCCGAGCTTCAGCATTTCATCCGTCTGGAGAGAGGCGACGATGGCGCCGAGCGTGACGGCTTGGTCGCGCGCCTGCACCGCGGCGGCGACCTTCGACACGGCATCGAGCGCGACCTGCTGGTAGACGCTAGCGACGCCGCTGAAATCGAAGGACCCCACGAGCTTATTGGCCACCTGCGTCGGATCCCCGCTACAGGTGTTGTAGCCATAGGTGTGCGGATCGGACCGATCGACGGTGTAGAGCGGCACCGCCGCGCGCTCCGCCACGGTATGTATCGCCCGGTTCATGGACCCGGAGCCCTTGAGATCCACGGCGATGACACACCATCCGCACCGCAGCGACTCCGCGATCAGGCGGATAAGGGTCGTAGTCTTCCCCGTCCCCGGCAGCCCGGCCACGAACACGCTTGCCTCGTCCCGCATGTCGATGTTGACGACGCGCCCGGTTGCGTCCACCCCGAGGCGGAGCAGGGGCTGGCGGTCGTGCGCTGACGCGTCCGACTCCGGCACTGGGTGTGGCGGCGAGGTGGGCGTACCTTCTTGCGCATGTTCGGGCGCGCCGGTGGCCGCCGGCGTCTCTGCCGGAGCCATGTGCTCCGGGTCGACCGAGTGCGCGAGGGGGGCGATGAGCCACGTGATCGCTTGCAACGCGAGTGGACCGGCCAGGACTTCCACGATGGTACAGCCGATGACCGAGCCGAACGACGCGCCGCTGAGTAATTGCCCCGGCCACGTCCACGTCACCGCTGGGGCGATGTAGAGGAACAAGAGGGCCGCGACGACCGACCAGCCCCACCGTGTGGACGGCGGGGTCTGCCGCTGTCGCCAGATGTGCGCGGCCACGACCGTCCCGAGGACGAGGCCGGGTAGACAGAGGCACGCGGCGAGGGTGAGCGCGTGCGTGCGATGTCGTGCGCGCTCGGGTGATCCAAGAAAAGATGTGGTCATGGTTCCCACTCCCGTACGTCAATGAAATCGAGGGCACGCGCCTCCTGGACGATCTCACGGACCCGCTCGACCATCCCGGGTAGCACATACCACCAGACGGCCCCGAAACCGTCATCGGTGGGCGTGGCGCTGAATAGCTGCGTGTACGCGCCGATGATGCGTGTGATTGCATACGCGCGTTTACTTGTCAGATCGAGTTCCAGTGCGACGCGCGTCTCACCCTCATCCGGCGGCAGCTGGAGCACCCCGTCGGGGATGCGTCCAGGGCGACGGCCCGTACCGTCGCGCAGCGCGCGGAGTTGTGCCGCCCGAAACTCCCGCTCCGTCACGAGTGTCGCGCCGGGATGTGCGGCCAGCAGCGCCTCGGTGAGGTCAACGAGGGCTAGGGCATGGCGTACCTCGGCGAGGACCAGTTCGGCTGGCCCGACGCCCGCGTCGGCGACACGAACCCCGGCCGTGGTGAGGCGCAGAACAGACGGCGCCTTCCAAAATGACCGATCGCGGCGGATAAGGGCCATGGCTTCCAGCTTGCGCAGGCGTCGGTACGCTGCCCACGTGCTATGGAAGAACCGCCGCGCGACCTGCTCGGGAGTAGCGAGGCCATGGCGTCCAAGCCAGCACAATATGTCCGTATCTCGTGGGGTCAACTCCGGTCCACGAGGAAAATGCATCAACTCCTCCTTTCTCCTAATCAGGACGGGTGCATCACCGTGCGGATTAGCGCCAGGTTGCGCAGGGCCCAGGTGATCGTCCTGCCCTGTAGTCAACGGGGTGTCGAGCGCCCCGTCCATAGACGTTTGTCCACGATGGAACACCGTGGACAAACGTGCGTGCGTGGAACTCTCCTGAGGCGCACGACGTGGTACTATCTGTATCAAGAGGCACGACGAAAGCGGCGTATAAGCACGCGGATACGGCAACCATGCAGACAGACACCCCTACCCTTGGCGGGCTCATAAAAAGCCGCCGTGTGGACGTCGGCCTGACACAGGAGCAGTTGGCGGAGCGCGTCAACGTCAGCAACAGTACAATCAGCGCATGGGAGCGGGGCGTGCGGGGACCAGATTCACCGGCGACGTTCGCGCGACTAGTTGCGGCCTTGGAAATCGAGAAAAAGACGCCCGAGTACACGGCTTTGCGCACGGCCTGGGAGTCGCGGGACGCTCCTGTCACGCACGCGCCAGCATCATCCGTCGAGGATGTCGTGGCACAGAAGGAGGCGCAGCCCGGGGCTGACGTGTCGTTTGGGGCACAGGTACCATCTTACTTAGATGAACTCGTGCACCCCGTATGGAAAGCAGTGACGTGGGTAGTGCGTACACCTATGGGCTTAGTCAGCCTGGGACTAGCCGTGCTCCTCGCGGCAACACTCGGTAGCATCGCAATTGGACGTGTCCGTGCATTTCCACGTCTCTACCCCGGCTTTGTCAAGAGCGTGGCCGTTGCAACGACATGTGAGTCTCCGCGATGCGCCGTCTATCAGGCGCAGGTGAGTCAAATCTATCAGCGGAATGTGTCGTTGCGGCAGGTGTATGGGATCGCAGACTTGGCGGCCCAAAATGGTGGGCGTCGATGCGCAATCACGCCGGCGGCCGTCTCAGCCTCTATCCTCCAATGTAAAGGCTGTCGGGTGTTCTCGGACGGCCTCGATCACAAGTATACGTTCATGGTTTTCACGATCAATGTCGGCGATGCGCGGTCGCGGAAGGAAGGAGCACGGACACATTGGCTGCGGGTCGATTACTACGCCAATGGCGACAGCTCGACATCGAGCGGAAGTGGTGCTATCCCGGCATGGGCCCATCCGTCCAGGTGTTAGGACAGGACCTATGGTTGAGAGCCGGGGCGTATAGGTAGTGCTCGGCTCTTTAATGCTCCTATAGTCAAGTCAAGAGCGATGATCCACATTACTATGGTTGAACGACTCAGCCTCTGCTCGTGCATGAGGTAGAATAATCCGTGGATCGAGAATGTACGCTACGTCGGCGCTGGTACTGATATATGTGCACCACCCGACTAGTCACTACCAGGCCTTGGGCCGTTGCTGCATGCGTCCCCTCCGCTGCGAGTAGATAATCGACACGTGCTGGGACGTGCTGGGACGTGCTGGGACGTGCTGGTCATGGACAACAAGGGGGGCGGCGGCGCATGTGTGCCCGTGGCATGCCGCTCCGTGCCCCATCTCGTCGTTAGGATGACGATGTGGGAGAGCCTCCTTATCAGACAGATTCTCGCCCGTGGAAGGGAGACGCATGGCCTTTATCTTCGAGGACAGACCAGTGGACTCGCCGTGTGTTGACACGATCTGGCGGACGCACAGTGAGCGCGCTGGCTCGTTCATCTCTCGTGCCGTGAGCCAGTGGGAGATGGTTGTGACGCGACACAAGGACAGGACAACCCTCACCGTGCGCGGGCCAGAGACGAAAGCGACGCCGGCCCCCATCCCTGCGGACGCTGAGTTTGTGGGCATCACGTTTACACGTGGCGCCTTTCTCCCCCATCTACCCGTAAGCGCCCTCGTGGATGACGCGGTGACCCTACCCGAAGCGACCAGGACATCCTTCTGGCTGCAGGGTTCAGTATGGCCATTTCCTGACTATGACAATGCCGACACGTTTGTCGAGCGGCTCGTCCGTGACGGTCTGCTCGTGCGTGACCCCGTCGTGGAGGCGGCGTTACAGGGTCACCGGACAGATCGGTCAGTACGCTCTGTCCAGCGTCGTGTCATGCGCGCCACCGGGTTGACACAGTGTGCCATTGAGCAAATCGACCGCGCCCGAGCGGCAGTGACGCTCTTAGAGCACGGCGTGTCGATCCTCGACACCGTCGATCAGGCGGGCTATGCCGATCAGCCGCATCTGACCAAAGCGCTGAAGCGCTTGATCGGACAAACGCCCGCGCAAATCAGCGGTACACGCAGGTCCGCGTAGCTGTCGTTTTTATACAAGATGGTGTCCTTGTGCTGCGTTATGATGCCCATGGTGGCCATGAAGAGCAGAAGGAGAACAGCATGAGGAAAGTTGTCGTCACCGAGTTTCTGTCGCTGGATGGCGTCATGGATGAGCCAGGCAGGTGGTCCGCCCCATTCTGGCATGACGACATCGCGACGTTCAAACGCGATGAACTCTTCGCGAGCGATGCTCAGCTCCTGGGGCGCGTGACCTATCAAGGTTTCGCCGCCGCCTGGCCCTCCCAGACAGATGAACAGGGCTTCGCTGACCGGATGAATAGCCTCCCGAAGTACGTGGTGTCGACGACCCTGGACACGGCGGAGTGGACCAACTCGCATCTCATCAAGGGGAAGGTCGCGGAGGACGTAGCGACGCTGAAGCAGCAGCCCGGTCAGGATATCTTAGTCGCCGGCAGTGGCACGCTTGTCCAGACGCTGATGCGGCATGACCTCATCGATGAGTACCATCTCTTGGTCTATCCCGTGGTGCTGGGGAGCGGGAAGCGTCTCTTCACAGACGGGAGCACGACGACCCTGAGCTTGGTCGCCACAAAGGCGTTCAGTTCAGGCGTCGTTCTTCTCGTCTATCGGCCAGCGCCGCGGGAGTAAGACGGGGCGTGCCCTGATAGTCACGGGTTGGCGGCCAGCGCCTCTGCTATTCAGTGGCTCGCCCGTCAGGTGGCTCGCTAGCCATGATGATCGGAGATGCTGCTATCGTCCGCCCCGCACGCGCCGTCGCGCTGTCCCTCTCCTCCCGCATGCCCACCGCGCGGCACGCCCCGGCACTGATCACGGGATGCGTCTGGACAGCCCCAATGGGCTGCTGTCGCTGAGTGCGGCGTGTCTCGACGCACCCATGCCACAAGCCGCATACGGCTGAGAAGAAGGAGGAATCCTCATGCCCCAGAGTGCGAGCGAACACCATCACGCACTGAATATGGACGCCACGAGCAGCGACGCGTTCGGGTATGGCCTCACCATGTATTACGAATCCATGGCGCCGGCCGGCCGCTGGTGCTGCTCCACGGCGCGTTATCGACCATCGAGACCGATTTTGGACAGGTTCTGCCGACGTTCGCGGAGGCCTGGCAGGTCATCGCCGTCGAGCAGCAGGCTCATGGTCACACCGCCGACGTTGATCGCCCGTTGACCTACGCGCAGATGGCGGAGGATACCGTCGCGCTCCTCCGGCAGCTCCACATCGACAAAGCCGACGTCTTCGGCTATAGCATGGGAGGCGGCATCGCCCTGCAGATTGCCCTGCGGCATCCTGACTTGGTGCGCAAACTCGTGTGCGCGGGGGCGCCTGCTATAACCCCGACGGCTTCTACCCCGAGGTGCTCGCGGGCATCGCGCACATGACGCCCGAAGTCCTTGCTGGGTTCCCGTTCCACGAAGCCTACGCCAGGACGGCGCCGCATCCGGACAACTGGACCGGCCTGGTCGCCAAGATAAAGGATCTCGACCTATCGTTTGAGGGCTGGCCGTCGGCGGACATGCAGGCGATCAAAGCGCCCACGCTGCTCATGATCGGGGATGCCGATGTCGTTCGTCCCGAGCACACGGTGCAGATGTTCCGCCTGCTTGACGGCGGCGTGGTCGGCGATGTCGCCGGTCTCCCCCGTTCTCAGCTCGCGGTACTCCCCGGCACCACGCACATGACGCTCATGCACCGCGCCGAGTGGCTGCTCTCGATGATCTCAACCTTTCTCGACGCACCGATGCCGGACACCACATGATCTGTGATGACCCCGAGACCATCGCCAACAGGACGTGACCATTGACAGCGATGGAGGATCTGATGGTCGCGGTGCGCCGCAAGGTCCCTACCTGGAAAAGTAATCGTGGGAAACGCCTAGCCGCTCACTCTGGGGGATGAGGTCTCAGGCTGCGCGATGCGCCGTCTCCGTAGCGGCCGGGGACAGGCACGCGCCCCAGAGGCGCCAGATGGCCCTGATGAGGTAGCGTTTGAGCGCCCGGAAGGCCTCGCGCTTGGTCTTACCCTCGGCCACACGGCGCGCGAGGTACGCCTTCGCCTCGGGGGACCAGCGTGCTTGCACCAGCGCGATGCGGTACACGATGGCGTTGAGTCGGCGGTTGCCGCCGCGATTGAGGCGGTGGCGCACCCGGCCGGCGGACGAGGTCTCCAGCGGGGCGACCCCGGCGTAGGCGGCGAGCTGGGCCTCGGACGCGAAGCGGCGCCCGGGGCCAAGGATACCGGCGAGAGAGCCCGCCGTGAGCAGGCTGACGCCGCAAAGGCGCGTGAGCGGGGCATAGCGGGCCTGGGCCAGCGCTTCGATCCGCTGCTGGCCCAACTCCGCGACCTGCTCCATGGCCAGGCGCAGGCGTCCCGCCAGCCGGCGCACGACGGCCGCCCGCTCCTGCTGCACAAGGCTGCTGCTCGTCGTCGTGTACCCTGCGGCCGCCTGGACACCGGCGACGGAGGTGAGCGCGGGCAGGTGCAGGTGATACTGCGGATCGAGTTGGAGCAGGAGGTGGTGCAGCCGATTGCGCAGGCGCGTGGCCTCGGCCTGCGCGTCCTCCCGCTCGGCCGTGAGCAGATCGAGGGCAACCGTCTCGTCCTCCGCCGCGACGCGCGGGAGCTTGGCGTCCTCGCGCTGCACCACCTGGGCGATGGCCTGCGCGTCGCACGCATCGCTCTTGTCCGTGCGCCGGCTGCGGCGGCGCTCCGTGGCCGTCAGACGCGGGTTGATATCGTAGACGACCTCGCCCCCGTCGACGAGGTGTTGCGCCAGCCCGCGCCCGTAGCCGCCGCCCCCCTCGATGCCCCAGCGTCGCTCGTCGCCGAGCGCCCGCGCCCATTGCGTCGCCTCGTCCCATCCAGCCACGCTGTTCTCGCCCTGCCAGTGGCCAGCGACTCGACCGCGCTCATCCAGGGCCACGGCCATATGCACATGCTTGTGCGCGTCGACGCCAATCGTGATCATGTCTGCCTCCCCTTCCTTCTCTATCTCTCTACTGATGCGCGCTGCTCCGGGGCCGACAGGGATCTCTCAGGTCGCATGGACAAGCTCCTATCAAGTCAGGCCCGGGGAGCGAAAGCGAGGGGGCGACAGGTCAAAGATCGGGCACGAGGCCATCCAAGTAGAGGGTCAGCCCACCTCGCCGCGCTCACCCTCTAGCGTATAGAGATCCGTCCAGGTGTTAGGACAGGACCTATGGTTGAGAGCCGGGGCGTATAGGTAGTGCTCGGCTCTTTAACAAGTGGGATCAAACGCGTCCAAAACGCGTCCAAACGTGGCGTGATAGACCGTTATTCGGCGATAACTTGCGATATCTAAACCCGCTAAACAAGCGTGGAACGATGCAAAACGACAGCTAAAAGCATAGCCGGCTCGGACTCTTAATCACTAGGTTGCGGGTTCGATTCCCTCCGCCCTCACCCTCTTTCGTGCGTAGACGGGGCCGAAAATCAGCTCCACCCTTGTTTGTCTGACCCAAATGCGTTCAAACGCCGTCAGCCTTCCTTATCCTTGCGCGCTCACGGACGGACGATTCAATACCCGGCGTCGCGCGCCACGCGCGCGGGCCATTCCCACTCGTTGCGCAGGACGA
>JAABUM010003760.1_pt1 | contig 18084 bp, 18 predicted proteins | sample 5559161 | NCBI WGS metagenome assembly JAABUM01 (sample SAMN10711868, study PRJNA513369) | rock metagenome | isolation source: Antarctica rocks | place: Antarctica: Victoria Land, Siegfried Peak nord | reverse complement strand
GAGATCTCCATCGTCACCGCGGGTCCCACGCTCGGCCGGCAGCAACACACGCCACGTCCGTCACACCCGCACCACCGCAAACCCGCAGGTCAGGGCCCCAAGACCCGACTTTGCCGAGCCCCTGCGGGGTCAGGCGGTCAGTTCTTTGCGCGATGGCGGTATGAGGCGGTCGACGAGAATGAATCGTCCTTATTCTCAGCGAGATGCAGCGAAGAGGTCTCGGATGGCTACCGGCGTATCGATAACATCACGGACCAGGCGCTGGCCCGCTTCGGGGAGGCCTACGGCAACGCGATCACTAGGGGCGATGTCTTTCACTACATCTACGGCTTGCTTCACTCGCCCGACTATCGGGAGACCTACGCCGCCGACCTGAAGAAGATGCTGCCGCGTATTCCACTCGTCGAGGATGCCCAGCCGTTCATTGACGCCGGGCGTGCCTTGGCCGAGATCCACCTTGGTTACGAGTCGGTCAGTCCCTATCCCGTCGTCGGACTGGAGGTCGAAGCAGAAGGCGACTCGCCGGCATACGAGATGTTCCGCGTCGAGAAGATGCGCTTCGGGAAGCCGACGGCCGAGCAGAAGGCTGCCGGCGGGCGGGTCGACCGGACGACGATCGTCTACAACGACCGGATCACGCTGCGAGGGATCCCGGAGACGGCGTACCGGTACATGCTCGGGTCGCGGTCGGCGATCGAGTGGATCATGGACCGCTACCAGGTCAAGACCGACAAGCCGTCCGGCATCGTCAACGACCCGAACGACTGGAGCCGCGAGGTCCAGGACCCGCGCTACATCATCGACCTGCTCGCCCGCATCGTGACGGTCAGCCTCGAGACAATGCAGATCGTTGACGGCCTCCCCCCTCTAGCCATCCGCGCCGACCAGAACCCGACGGCGGGGTAGGCGAAGTCCACAGATGCTCTTCCCTGATCGACTCCCGTGGGCACATGCGCGGCGCGCCCCCGTACATGCTGGCCGACCCGTTGACCGTCAAGAGTGTGACCGGCGGCGAGGAATGACGACGCCCCGATCGAACTTTCACACGCCCGCCTTGCGGCAGAAGCGGAAGCACTCGTCCGGCAGAGTCGGACGATCGACCCCCGGCGATTCCGGACGTGTGTGTGCCACTCCAGTCGCGGGGCCGCCCGGCTACCGACATCGGAACCGGGGCTGGGCCCTTCGACCGGTGTTCCCTCCTGTTCTCGCCTCCGGGGCTGGCGAGGAGCGGCGCTACGCTGGTGACGTGGCACGTAGCGTTTTGCAGCAGATCCATAACCCGCGGAATCGCGAGTGTGGCTGCGACCCGGATTGCTGGTGCCGTCGAACCTCTCTCGGTCGATTGGTCAAGTGGTGGTTCCCTGCCAGGCTGATCGGGCTGCACCACAAGAACGACGCCGTGGCCGCCTGGAAGCAGGATCGCGACCCAGACCGGTAGCCGCCCTCCTCGCGGCATGAGCGGACGTATGGAGCGGAGCGGACCCATGCAACAGTCCGCGTCTTTCGCGGCGGAAAGACGCACCCCAGTGCCATGCGTATCGCGGCATGCTGGCTCGCTGGCGTGGGCCTCCACTGGACCAACCCCCGCGCCTTACCGGGACCACCGCCCTCGGGAAGCTCTCCGAGGTTGGGGGTGGTCGGGGTGAAGACGCTGTTGCGCCACGCATGGCGCTCGCTGGCCGGGCTCCAGCACGGAGTCATGGGCGCCTGCGGCGCGTCAGCGACCGCCCCGCCCTCAGTGACTCGTCAGGGGCCGGATCCTTCAGCTGAGCGGCGGGCCGCGGGCCACCTCGTCGTCATCGGCCTCCGCTTGACCTCTGACGTCTGACTGCATTAGCATGCACCGAACTTTAGCCCCCGAACGCAGTGGTTACTCCGCGGCTCGCAGTCCTACGGCGACGCTATCCAACGACGAAAGTGAACACGTCATGAGCAGTCCAAAGAAGCGGCCACGGTGAAGACCGAGAGCACTTCATCCACAATGCGGCAGATAACCGCCGCCGGCATCACTGGCTCGGTCCTCGAGTGGTACGATTTCTACACCTTCGGCGTGGCAGCGTCGTTGATCTTCCCCACCTACTTCTTCCCGGGATCGAGCCCCGGGGTCGGACTCCTCAAGTCCTTCGCGACCTTCGCGCTCGGCTTCTTCGCCCGCCCGGTCGGCGGCGTCGTGCTCGCGCACTACGGCGACCGCATCGGCCGTAAGGGCATCCTCATGTTCACGATCATCGTGATGGGGGTCGCGACCGCGCTCATGGGCGTGCTGCCCGGATACGCGCAGATCGGCATCTGGGCGCCCGTGCTGCTGATCGTGCTGCGACTCGTCCAGGGCTTCGCGGCCGGCGCTGAACTGGGCGGGGCGTCGCTGCTCTGCGCCGAGCAAGCGCCAGTCGGTCGGCGGGGCTTCTTCGCGAGCCTCCCGACGATCGGTGTGACAGTCGGCCTGCTGCTCGCCTCGGGCATGTTCGCGATCGTGAGTCAGCTTCCTACGGACCAGTTCGAGTCGTGGGGTTGGCGTGTGCCGTTCCTCCTGAGTGTCGTGCTCATCGTGATCGGTGTCTGGATCCGCTCCAGCGTGAAGGAGAGCAACACCTTCCTCGAGGCCAAGGAGAAGACCGCTCCGGTCAAGGTGCCTGCGATCGAGGTCTTCCGGCGCGAGCGGCGATCGTTATTCGTGGTGCTCGGCGCGACGATGGCTGAGAACGGAGTGTTCTACATCCTCTCCGTATTCCTGCTGAGCTATATGACGAGCGGCTTCCACTTCTCGCGTAACGTGGCGCTCCTGATCGTGTCGATCGCGGCGATCCTGGCGACCATCACGATCCCCCTGTTCGGAGCGCTCACCGACCGAATTGGTCGCAAGCCGGTCTACCTCGGTGGTGCAATCCTCTCCCTGCTTCTCGCCTTCCCGATTTTCCTGCTCGGTGCGACGGGATCACCGGTGCTCATGGGCGTCGGTCTCGCGATCGGTATCGCAGGCGGTTGGGGGGCAATGACCGCCGTCAAGGGCGCCTACTACGCGGAGCTGTTCGCCACGCGCACCCGCTTCAGCGGGTGGTCGCTCGGGCGCGAAATCGGCTCGGTGCTGGCAGGTGGTATCGCCCCGTTCATCGCCTCTGCGCTCGTTCTCGCGACGGGCGGCGCCTGGTGGCCGGTGGCGATCTACATCGTCGTCCTCACGGTGATCTCGATCATCGCGGTGGCGTCGGGCCCGGAGACCTACCGCAAGGGACTCCCTGAGTGACTGATTCCGACGATCGATTGAGCGCGCTCGCGGGGGCATACGACCTGCACCTGCACGCCGCACCGGAGATCTTCCCGCGGCGCGGGGATGCCGCCGAGTACGCCCGCCGTGCCCGTGACGCGGGCATGGCCGGCATCCTCCTCAAGTCGCACCACGAGGGCACGGTCGCGTCGTCCGGTCTCGCGCACCATGCGGTGCCGGAGGTCGATGTCTACGGGGCGGTCACGCTCAACCGCTTCGTCGGCGGGATCAACCCCGCGGCGGCCGCCGCGGCGCTGGAGACCGGTGCCCGGGCCGTGTTCATGCCGAGCATGCAGTCCCGGCGGCACCTGGAGGAGTTCGGGTCGAGCTCCTACGGGATCGCGGGGCTCACGCTCCCTCCGTCGCTCGTGGATTCTGCGAAGGACGGTGTCACGGTGTTCGACAAGGACGGTCGGCTGTCGTCGGATGCACGCGAGGTCATCCACATGGTCGCCGCGCACGACGCCTTCCTCGGGACCTCGCACCTGTCGCCGCAGGAGACCAGCCAGGTGGTGGCCGAGGCGGCGACCGCCGGCACCCGGGTCGTCATCAGCCATGCACTTCACATCCCGACCGCCGAGGTGAGCTTCTTCGTCGCGATGGCCGAGGCGGGCGCGCTCGTGGAGATCACGGCGCACACCCTGTCGCCGACGGCCCTCGCCATCGGGCACGGCGCCACGCTCGAGGCCGCGGTGGGCCTGATCCGCGCGGTCGGGGTGGAACGGATGATGATCTCGACCGATGGCGGTCAGCCGTCGAACCCGTGGCCTGTCGATATGCTCGCTGATTTCGCGGCGGCGCTGCGTGGCTCGGGCGTGACCGAGGGTGAGCTCGGTATCATGATGCGGAGAAACCCGCGCCGAGCTCTCGGTCTGCAATGACGGCAGCGCGACTGGGCTGATCTCCCCGGTTGTCGAGGATCGTCGCGGATCAGGGCACGGAGGGGAAGGAAGATACCGATGGCGGTTCAAGGCCGTTCCCTGGTCGATGACGTCGTTGACGACCTGCTCGGTCGGGTCGTGAGCGGAGACTTCCCCGTCGACTCCGCCCTCCCACCGGAGTGGGAGATCTCCACGGCGATGGGTGTCAGCCGCCTGACCACGCGCGAGGCCATCAAGATCCTGCGCGCTCAGAACATCGTCCACGTACGGCGCGGCGTCGGCACCTACGTCAATCCGGCGTCGAAATGGACGAATCTCACAGCTGTGCTGCGCTCCCTGAGCCACGGCTCTGATTCGGGTGAGGTCGCCCTTCATCTGCTGGAAGCGCGGCGCATCGTGGAGACCGGCGCCGCCGAACTTGCCGCGGTGCGCCACCAAGGTCCCGACCTCGAGACGATGAGCGCCTGCATCGACGAGATGGCCACGGCCAGGGCGGACGGCGACGTTCAGGAGTTCTCCCGCGCCGACCTGGCCTTTCACGATGCCGTGCTCGCGGCGTCGGGGAATGTGTTCATTCCCGCGCTGATGGACGGGCTCACGCCGTTGCTGCATGCGACACGCAGTGAGACCTCGGCCTTCCCCGACATCCAGCAGCACGCGATCGACCACCACCGGCTCGTGCTCGCGGCCATTGGCTCGGGCGATGCGAGTCGCGCGCGACAGGCGATGAAGGCCCACATCGATCAGACGTCCGAAGACTACGCGAAGTACCTCTCCGTGCAGTGATCGCGCCGGGTTGCGATGACTTGCAAGGGAACCTGCAAAGCGTTAAGTTTATCAGAGAGATCTGATGTCTGATGGCAACGACCCCTGCACGACGAGGAGCGAATGTAAATGAGTGAGACGAATGGCTTTCCGGAGCAGCGCACCGCTGTTCTGACCGGAGCAGCATCGGTCCGGGGTATCGGACGGGCGACCGCCGATCGGCTGGCCGCGGAGGGGTGGGCCGTAGCGATCCTCGACGTGAACGGGGCGGATGCAGAGGTCGCGGCGCGGGAGATCGCCGAGCGGCACGGCGTCCAGGCCGTTGGCGGCCAGACGGATGTGTCCGATGAGGCATCGGTCGAGGCGGCGGTGGCACGGGTCGAAGAGGCGCTTCCGCCGATCGTCGCACTCGTCAACCTCGCGGGCATCAGCTCATCGACCCCCTTCCTCGAGACCACCGCGGCCGAGTGGGACCGGGTGCACGCGATCAACCTGCGCGGCACCTTCCTCGTGACCAAGCGCGTCGTTGCGGGCATGGTCACGCGTCGCCTCGGCCGCGTCGTGAGCCTGTCGTCGGTCTCGGCGCAGCGCGGTGGCGGAACGTACTCCAAGGTGGCCTACAGCTCATCCAAGGCCGGTCTGATCGGCTTCACGCGCGCTCTGGCCCGCGAGGTCGGCGAGTTCGGCGTGACGGTCAATGCCGTCGCGCCCGGACCCGTCGACACCGACATCATGGGCGGAACACTTGACGACGCCCGCAAGGCGCAGTTGTCGGAGGGCATCCTCGTCGGGCGGGTGGGCACGCGCGAGGAGATCGCAGCGCTTATCGCCTTCCTCGTCGGTTCCGACGCCGGGTACATCACGGCGGCGACCTACGCCATCAACGGCGGGCTCCAGGTCTCCTGACGTGACGAGTGGTCGAGCCCAGGTCGCGCGGGATGCCATTCGCGCCGCGCGTGTTGCCGAGGGTCGCCGGACGGCGGTCCTCGACGATGACCCGACTGGATCGCAGTCCGTCCATGACGTCGCCGTGGTCGCGGCACTGTCGGAGCTCGACTACCACGACGTGCTCAGCGAGCCGGGCGCGACCTGCTTCATCCTGACGAATACGCGCAGCATGGCGGAGCCGGATGCGGTAGCCCTCAACCGCGAGGTCGCGACTCAACTGTTCCAGCTGGAGCGGGAGACCGGTGCCCCGGTCGATGTCGTGAGTCGGGGGGACTCGACGCTGCGCGGCCACGTGATCGCGGAGGTCCAGGCGATCGACTCCGCGCGCCGCGAGGTACTCGGAGTCGGGTATGACGGGGTGCTCATCGTCCCCGCATACTTCGAGGCGGGGCGGTTCACCGTTGACAACATCCACTTCGCGATGATCGGCGGCGTGCCCGTCCCCGTCGGCGAGAGCGAGTTCGCCCGCGACGCGACCTTCGGATATGCCGCGTCGAATCTGCGGGAGTTCGTCGCCGAGAAGAGCGGCGGCGCGATCAGCCCCGATCAGGTGCTCAGCATCAGCCTCGACGACATCCGCGAGGGCGGGACGGAGCGCGTCGCCGAGGTGCTCATGCGGGCCCGTGACCTCACCGCGGTCGTCGTGAACGCGGAGGGATACGACGATCTCGAGGTCGTCGTGCTCGCCCTGCAGCGCGTTGAGTCGGAGGGACGTCGTTTCCTCTTCCGTAGCGGCCCGTCTTTCGTGCGCGCACTCATCGGGCTAGGCGAACGCCCCCCGCTGACGGCCGCCGAGCTGTGGGGCGCAGGGACCTCCGCGACGCGCGGTCTCGTTGTCGTCGGCTCGCACGTCGGCCAGACGGCGCGCCAGCTCGCGCGCGCGATGGAGCGCTTCGAGCTGAACCACATCGAGCTCTCCGTGCCCGAGTTGCTCGCCGATCCTGACAGGGGCTACGTGGGCGATCTCGCCGAACGGGTGCGCGCGGCGCTCGCGAACGGTGACGTGCTGTTCACGACCTCGCGCACGCTGATGCGGAGCGACGACCCGGTCCGCAGTCTCGAGATCGCTTCGACGGTCTCGACCGCTGTCACCGAGGTCGTGCGGGCCGCGGTCGTCGCCGGTCCCTCGTGGGTGCTGGCCAAGGGCGGCATCACTTCGCATGACGTCGCGGTGCGTGGGCTCGGCATTCGCCGAGCGACGGTGCTCGGGCAATTCTTCTCCGGGATGGTCTCCGCTCTCCGAATCGACTGCGCCATCGACCCTCGGGCGCAAGGGATCCGCTACGTCGTCTTCGCCGGCAACGTGGGCGATGACGATGCACTCGCGGAGGTCATCGACCTCCTCCGCCGCGGCAACGGCTGAGCCGCACCTCGAACCGTTCAGCGCATCAGGTCGTCGCGCACGAGCAGCGCCTCTTTGACCTTCTTGCGCAGCACCTTGCCGATGAGCGACTTCGGCAGTTCGTCGACGACGAACACGCGCTTGGGAACCTTGTAGGGCGTGAGGGTCTCCCGGGCGAAGGCGCGCAGGGCGGCCTCGTCGACGGTCGCACCCGGCTTCTGCACAACCGCCGCGACGACGTGCTCGCCGTCCCGCTCATCCGGCAAGCCCACAATGGCGACATCCGCGACCCCGTCGAATCCGCGCAGCGCGTCCTCGACCTCGGTGGACGACACGTTGAAGCCGCCGGTGATGACGAGCTCCTTCATCCGGTCGACGATCTTGATGAAGCCTCTTCGTCGATCGTGGCGATGTCACCGGTGCGGTACGAGCCGTCGACGAAGACCTCGGCTGTTGCGTCGGGCTTCTTCCAGTAGCCGCTCATCACCTGCGGCACCTTCGCGAGCAGCTCGCCGCGCTCGCCGGTCTTCACGGTTCTGGTGGGGTCGTCCGGATCCACGATCTTGATGTCGGTCCCGGCAGCGGCAGCCCGATGGTGCCTTCTTGCGGTTGCCCGCGACCGGGTTCGCGGTGAGCACCGGGCTGCACTCGCTGAGCCCGTAGCCTTCGACCAGGAAGCCCTTCGTCAGGTTCTCCCAGGGCGTGATGACGGCCTGCGAGAGCGGCATGGCGCCCGAGATCGCGATCTCGATGCCCTCGAGCGTGACGCCCCTCTCCTCGGCCGCCTTCGTGAGACGCTCGTAGATCGGCGGCACGGCCGGCAGGAAGGTCGGTGGGCGCTTCTTGATGACCGGCAGCACGAGGTCGGGATCGAATCGGGGGAAGCACCAGTCGCGCGCCCATGCTCATGGCGAAGGTGAGGCCGAGGGTGAGGCCGTAGGCGTGGAACAGCGGCAGCGCGGCGTGCACGCTGGCAGTCCCCCGTTGGATCGTCGGGACCCAGGCGCGTGCCTGCGCGGCGTTGACGCCGAGATTCAGGTGGGTGAGGGTGGCGCCCCTGGGGTTGCCGGTGGTGCCACTGGTGTACTGGATGAGCGCGACATCCGCCGTCGTCGGCCCGGCCACCGAGGGCCTGATGCCCGTGTCGGCGAGGAGGTCCTCCCACGGGGTGGTGCCGGAGATCTCCATCGTGAGTTCGCCCCGCTGCTTGCGCGCCGCCGGGATCGGCAGTCGCAGAAGGAGCCGCAGGCGGGGCTACTACCGGCGCTACGAGGAGCACTTCGATCTGCGCGTGCAGCGCCCCATCGTCGTATCCCGCGTCGTCAACCGCGGCGCCGACCTCGTCGTGCAGCACAGCCTCAGGTGAGTGGCCGGGGGGAGTTGCACCCCCCCCGGCTCTCGTAGAACCCGGCGTGAGAGTCTCCCCTCACCGGGCTCCCACAGACCGACCTGGGGTGCGCGCGATCAGGTGCCAGTGGGCGAGGAGCTGGGGCTGATGCTCGCGAACAGCATCAAGCCATGCCCAAGCCCGCATGGTCCTGCCACGCAGTCGCTTGTATTTCTGCATGGCCCATCGGACCAGATGCTGGTCGATGCGCCGTGCGATGAGAGACAGCTTGGAGCGGTAGAACGCCCCGTAATAGCCGATCCAGCCTCGGACCTGGGCGTTGATCTCCCTGGCGAGGTCGGATACATCCTGCCTGCGCAGGCCGACACGGCGAGCACGTCCGGTGGCTTAGGTCGGCAAAGCTCTGAGGCTGAAGTGCGACGGGTGGCTATGGTGTCGACTTATTATCACTGGCGTGACCAGCCAGGACGAGGTCGAGCAGCTTCTTGCTGTTGGCAATGAGTCGCCGTCTTTTGAGGTGAAGGGGCCCAGACGTCTGAGCGATAAGGCGTTCGTGGCGAAGATCGCGCGGGCTGTGATGGCGATGGGGAACCGCCGCGACGGCGGGGTCGTGTGCATCGGCATCGACGAAGACCGAATGACGGAGATGCTGCCCGGCCTTGACGAAGCCCAGGCTGCGGAGTGGGCCGACTTCGGACAACGTCACTGCTGCCCTGTCGCGCCACGCCGACCCTGCGGTGGTGTTCAAGCTGGACTCCTATACGCTTACCAGCGGCGCGAAGGTCGTCATCCTTGACGTCGCTGAATTCGACATCGTCCCGCACGTTTGCAAGAAGTCGTTTCCCGGAGAGCTGCAGGACGGGATGACGTACGTCCGGCCGCGGGGGAAGCCGGAGTCGGTGCCGGTGCCAAACTCGGCCGAGATGCGTGCCCTTCTCGACCTCGCGACCGCGAAGGGTGTGCGTGAGTTCGTTCGGGTAGCTGACGGCGCCGGCATCCCTCTGCGGTTGACGAAGTCGCAGGAGGATCTAGACGCGGACGCGTACGAGGCCGAGCGAGCCACGGCGTGGGCTGAGCCGAGCGACACGCTCGTCAACATCGTCGAGCGTGGTCACTATGACGTTGCGATTCGTCCGACCGCGTACTCGTCGGGCAGGGTCCTTCCGGTCGACCTGGAGTCGTTCGTCAGTGACAACACGGTTCGTCTGCGCGGGTGGCCGGTTCCTTTCGTCGACTACCAGACGCCGAGGTCTCGTCACGGTGCCTGGACGGGGCAGGACGTGAAGGCGAGCGTGGTGCCGCACGAGGAAGCATGGCGGATGTGTGGAAGCGGGCAGTTCCTGCACCGTAGGGTGCTCGCGTCCGATCTCAGCGCGTGCAACGAGCTTGGGGCAAGCGTCGCGGATGCGACTGGTGCTGTGGCCGTGTGGGACGTGCTGCTGTACATGGTCGAGGTCTCCGAACTGGGTGCGCGCATGGCGACCGCGTTGGATGTCGCGACCATCTCGTTCGACGTCTCCCTCATCGGCATCGCCGGACGGCAGCTCATCTCAGGAGACTTCAAGCGTGACCTGAACGGCTCGTACCTCATCTCGGCCAACCAGCTGGAGGCGACAGTCGTCGTCGACAGCGCTCGGTTGCTTGCGGACACGCGGGAGGTGGGGGTCGAACTTGCTCAGCAGCTGCTTCACCAGTTCGGGCTGGACGTGCCCAACAAGGTGCTGTACGACTGGCAGGACGAGGTCTTCAACCGCAGCTAGTTCCTGCGCCAAAGTCGGCGAATATTGAGGAAGTCCAAGAGGTGAGTTACGACGCGTCCCTTTGCGCCTTCCTTCGACCCGACCTTGGCTGGTGTCGCTGGCCGAGAGCTGCGCTGGCGCCCGACCAGCCGGTCGATTCGCCTTCTTTTCCGACGGTGGGGTCCGGTTTCCAGGCACCTCTACCAGGACAAGGTGGCGTTCGACGGTGTCGCCGGGGACATCGACGGTTGTGTGCTCGAATAGCGATCTCAGGTAGGGTTGCGCACCGCTCGGTGGGGGCCTGCGTCTTAGTGGGCGGAAGGACGCGCTCGCTCATCGGCATGTCCGTGAATTTCCGAGATCGAGCGAGCCGCAGTGGTGCCCATCTTGGGACGTGGCTCACACGCCCTCAGCTGAGCAGCAGGGACACCCCCGTCGACAATGCCGCGCCCACTACCGCCCCAACGCAGACTTGCGCGGCCGTGTGATCGCGAAGGATCACCCGCGCCCACCCTGTTAGAGCAACCACCGGCATTGCCAAGAGCCACCATGGGCTGACCAAGGCGGTGAGACAGGCGACCGTGCCAGCGGCGGCGCCCGCGTGCATTGAGATCTTCCAGAACGTGCTGATTGCCAGAGAGACCACTCCCCCGACCGTCATCGCCGCAAGGAGGGCGAAGACCGCACGTGGCGCTTGCATCAACGACAGCACGACCAAGCCGACGGCTACCGAGACCACGCCCACAGCAAGAATCTTGGGTCGCTGCTCGCGGCGAGAGACGTGGTGGTCGACCAGCACCCCGCGACGGACGCCGAGCAGAATGACGCTATAGGGGATACCGCCCGCGAAAACCATGGCGATGAACGCCAGGCCGAGCCCTCGTGGCAGTCCCGCGGCGTGCAGGCAGACGATCAGCGTGACCACAAAGATGAGCACGACCGGAGCCAAGACCTCGGTTACCAGCCGGGCGATTCGAAGGGCCGCGGCCCTGTCGGTTACGACTTGTTCCACAAAAGCCCCCTTGCGCGTCCTCTGGTGACGCCTTCGTTGCTTCCGTGGCTCGACTGCGGGGCTACGAAGTTCGCGGCCACGGTCCGTAGCCACTCCACCTCCACAGCGGTGGACTCGGCTCCCGACCCGATGCCTCTCCACGGTTGTGCCGCAACGGGATCACCAGCGGTGATCGCTTCGAGGGCGGCCTCGAGGACCTTCGCCTCCACGAAGGCCTCCGACTCCCGGCGGTTCAGACCGATCACCTGGGCGCGCGCCTGGCTTGATTCCGCCACGCTTTGGGGCAACGAGTCGCGTAGGGCGAGACGCCCGTCGCGGATCTCGATCACGCGCCGATAGAGCCTCATCTCCAAGTCACGGATCCGGAGTCGGTCGCGCGTGCGGCTTGTCGCGGGATCGAGCGCCACTCCGGGGGAGACTGCGGTCAGGGCAGACCACAATGGATAGAGCTTGTCGTGAGCCGCATATCGGCGACACCAGTCCAGGACAGCTCGCCATCTGCGTCCGGCGGCGGGAAGGGCAGCGCCCACGGCGATCGGCAGCGCTGCGAGGACGGCAGCCGTTTCTCCTACTCCGGCCTCGACGGCTGTGGAGATCGGTGAGGAGTGCGCAAGGACGACCGCGGTCGCCTTGAATCCGACGTAGATCACCGTGGTTCCGCAGCCGATTGCCATGAGCCGCAGGCCCAGTTGCAGCGAACCGTCAGCGGGCTTGGCGTAGCGCCAGCAGCCGAGCATGACATCGGTTGCCACGTATGCCATGTAGAGGAGGAAGGCTGCCGCGTAAACCGTTGGCCACCCCGCGACGTTCGCGAATGACCCGAACTGCGAGTCACCGCTTCGGTGACCGATGATGAACGACGACCACAGCGCGCTGAGGCAGACCAGCAGTGCAGTGGGTCTGCTCCCGCGCCACGCAGATCGCGTCGGGTTCGGGATGCTGGCTTCGCGGATCAACGACTGGGCACCGAACGCGGCGGCCATCAGTGCCGTTCGGACGACCGCGTCGGCAAGGGACTTTGGGCCGAAGGCCCGTTCGACCCACAAGTAGACACCGGAGATGCGGAGGAGAAAGGCGAGCGCCAAGAACGCAAAGACGAAGGCCATCCAGCCGTGAGTGCTCAGGCCCGTCTGGCGGTACTCCTTGGCCTTCATGAGGCTGATCAGGCACAGCAGGATCGCCAAGACCCCGAGCAGGACATCGATCATCGCATCTACAGCGTCGCGCGCAGACGCTCGACGACCACGTCGTCCGACCAGGCCCGGATGTCGTCGCGATGGCCGGCTCCGACCACAGCGCGGGGCTTGGTGCCCTCGACACGCTCCCGAACCAGAGAGGCCACGACCTCGGCCTCCTGCTCCTCAACCGCGGTGTACGTCGTTCGTCCGAGCACGCGTCGGACGACCGTGGGGTCCAAGGTGGGCAGCAACTGGGTGAGGACCTTGCCGTCGATGACCTCAGTGGGTCGGTGATCGCACAGCAGATGTCCCAGCTCGTGAAGGATGATGTGCTCGCGATGCAGCTGGCTCGTGTCGGACTCGTAGAAGATGTAATCGCCTTCGGGCAGCGCCAGCCAGACCCCGCAGGGTCCGAGTCTGGTCAACTTCGGCAGGAGGTGCAGCGGGCGGTGTCGCCTTCGGCTGAGCTCCTGGCAGAACTTCTCGATGACGAAGGGAGCGGGCACCTCGATGTGTCGAAGCGCGCTCTCGCAGCGTTTGCGGATTGATCTGAGACTCACATCAGCTCCCTTCGGATGACCCTTCCTCTTCGTCTCCTTCGGCTGGCGGATCAGCCAGTCCCTCTAGCTGCCTGACCCTTTCGATCATCTCCACAATGGCCCCGATGCTCTCCGCTGACAACCCGGAAGTGCGTAGGGCGACCTGTCGTACGCGTGCATCCCGCAAGGAGGCGAGAAGCGTGAGCTCGGCATCGATCCGCGCAGACAGCTCATCGTCGAAGAAATAGGCCGGGGGAACGCCGAAGAAGTCCGACAGTGCCTCGAGGTGACGCATGGTCGGGTTGTCCCGAAGACCCTTGCGCAGTTGCCAGAGGTACGTCGAGGAGACCGTGGGCCCACCGGCCGCACGGATCGCCGTGGCCACGTCCTCGTGGGTGTACTCCCCGTCCGCAGGATGCACGGCCTTGAAGAGCCGGTCGATCTTCTCGGCCAGCGTTCGGCGACCTTCGCGGTCCGCCATCAACTCCCCTTTCAGACCAACCGGCCTGCCTCGGCGGACACGATGCGACAAGACCTTGACAGCCGGACATATCAGTTGTCATGATCGTCACAGCGATTAACTGAAATGGATGACGCTCATGACACAGCAAGTATGCCGTCGAACGTTCCCTTCCTTCCATGCCCTGCTGGCCCGTGCTTGCAGCCCTGCGCGGCTTCCCACCCACGGTCCGCGCAGATTATCGCTGCCTCGAGCTGGTCGCCTGCTGACAGGAGCCAGGCACGATGGATGACTACGAGCAGCTGCTGCACAGTCTTGTCGTCGAGCGTTTCAGGGTCTCGAGGGCCATTGAGCCCGGTTCTGCGAATGTGCCCCCACGACCTGGTACACCCAACCAATCCACAGCCGCCCGCCCAGGTCGTGCAAACGTCACCGCTCGGGTGCAGCATGACCTGAAGGATCCCGCACCCAGGAGGTCGAGATGACCGGAGCAAGCCTCAAGATGACGGTCGAGAAGGCCCAGCACGTGCCTCCCGTTGTCGACGTCCCCACGGCCGCGGCGATGCTCGGCATCGGTCGGACAGCCGCCTACGAGTTGATCCGGCTGGGCAAGTGGCCAACGCCCGTCCTTCGACTGGGCAAGCTGATCCGGATCCCCAGCGGCCCGCTCCTCGAGCTCATCCAGGTCCAGCGGTGAAGCACGGCTCGGTCTCCCAGCGCCACACCCGGGCCTGCGCCCGCAGCGACGATGGAGGCTTCCTGCCGCATCGGTGTAAGGGATCGTGGCAGTGGGTCCTTGAGTACGGACGGGACAGCAGCGGCGGACGCCTGCAAACCAGCAAGGCCGGCTTCCCTACCAAGGCCGCCGCTCAGACGGCTCTCCAGCAGGCTGTTCACACGCTGATGGTCGACGTGAACGTCACCGACCTCACGGTCGGCGACTATCTCGACACCTGGTTGACCGGGAAGCATGCCCTCAAGCCGAAGACTGTCGCGCTGTATGCCGACATGGCCAAGAACTACCTGATCCCCCACCTTGGCGACGTACGACTCCTCGAGCTGCGCGCTCACCACCTCGACCGCATGTATGCCGCGATCACGATGGGCAAGCGGGGCCGCCCGTTGAGCCCGAGCACGATCCGCAGGGTCCACGCCGTTCTCCGGTCGGCGCTCAACACCGCGGTCAAACGCCGCCTGCTCCCCTACAGCCCGGCGGAGCACATCGAGCTCGCACCCGAGAACCCCAAGCGGCCCCGACCCTGGACGCCTGAGCAGTGTCACACCTTCCTCAAGCATGTCGCCGACGACCGCCTCGCCAACCTCTATCAGCTGATGCTCGTCACCGGCATGCGTCGCGGCGAAGCCATCGGCCTGCGATGGGAGGATGTCGACCTTGACGGCCAGTGCCTGTTCGTCGTGCAGCAGATCACCGAAATCCGCGGAAGGTCCGTCGTCGGCACCCCGAAGACCAAGCGAGGCACAAGGCTGGTGCCGGTCGACGATGAGACAGTCGCGATGCTTCGCCGTCACCGCGAAGGACAGGCCGTCGAGCGCCTCGCCTGGGGACCAGTGTGGAACGACGCCGGACTCGTCTTTACTCGCGAGAACGGTCTCCCCCTACGGCCCGAGTACGCCACCCGGCACTTCCAGTTCCTCGCCGCGGCGGCTGGACTCCCGGCAATCCGCCTACACGACCTGAGGCACACGAACGCAAGCCTGGCACTTCTCGCAGGCGTCGACATGAAGGTCGTCTCCGAGCGCCTCGGCCACTCCCAGATCTCGGTCACGGCTGATCTCTACACGCACGTCAACCGAGGCCTGGGGCGCGAGGCGGCCGACCGTATCGCCGCCGTTCTCAGGGCCAGCAGAGAAGCAGTTCCTAGCGCATTCCTAGCCCAGACACCCCAAAGCACTCCGATGATGGAGGATGACGCCGATGTCCATCCCTAAACGAGCAAGGCCCCCGACGGCGTTTCCGCTGGTCAGGGGCCTCGTCGTCTGTCTCAACACAGAGCGCGCCCGGAGGGATTCGAACCCCCAACCTTCTGATCCGTAGAACCGTTCGAGGCGGTCAGGCTGCACCATGCTCCTCCCCGGGAACGTGCACAGTTCCGCATGCGAAGCCGTTTCGTCCCATGTTGACGATGCCGGACGAGGCTGGCGTTAGCACGAGCGTTAGCAAGATCTTGGTCCCTAGCTAGCGCTGGGTCTCTCGTCGAGGGTACGACGTCCGAACACTCCAGTGCCGAGGAGTGTGGGCTCACGGCGAGACCAGTGTTGCGGGTCGAGATCAACCATCCCCCGGAGGGCAGCCATGCGCTCAGGCCGACGCCGATCACGATCAGCCAAGCCGTCGAAGCTATTAGCCAACGCCATTCGGTGAGCCAGACGCCTCGAAAACGCGTGGCTCCGGAGCGTCTTGGGGCACGCGTGGCAAGCTATCTGGTGCCGGAGCCGCTTGACCCCCAGATCGGCGCGGGTCTCACCTGGTGCTCGGGGCTGCGTGCTGGCAGCCAGAATCCAGCGGCTCGGCGCGCATGGCGTGCACGGCGTTGGGGACAAATCGGGGACATGCGTTGCCAGCTTGGGAATTCCGCCAGTGAGAACGACTGGCGGGCCAGTGTGCGTGACGACTGTCCGTCCATGACCGTTTGACCCCTGCTGCGCCGATGGCTGTTGCACGTTCGTTGCACGGACCGGCGGCGTGAGAGGAAGTATCCAGCGGCGGGTGAGCGATACTGCCATCCATGTTGATCGAGGCCCAGCATCGCGGCCTGGTGCCCCTTGCCGCCGAGTCCGGGGAGCAGGAGATCTGCTCGTTCGCCGGCCTCTCGTGGACCTTGGTACGGGTTCGACGGGGTGTACGAGTATCTCGTCACGTCCATCTTGGGCCCATGTTCGCCGCCGGTAACGCCGTCAAGCCGATCGTCCCCTCCTGCTTGAGCGTGCGCGTCCTTCCGCCCACTGTGACGCAGGCTTGAGCCCACCGATCCGTCCGCTCATGCCGAAAGTCGCGTGTCGCCGGAGCGGCTCGTCCAACGCCCTCAATTGCCGATGAGCGCGTGTCCGGATGGAGCATGAGCCGTCAGGCCGGGTAGGGGTTCCGCCGGTAGGTCTCGGGTATCTCAGGCGTCTCCGACTCCCGGACGCGCACAACCTCAGCCCGCCAGAGCGACAGGACTTCGATGAACGACTCAACTGTCATCACCTCGTCCTCGAACGTCTCATAGTCGGAGCAAGCCCGGACCTGGCCGTTGTCTAGGACTAGCGTCGTAGCGTTTCCTCCCTGGAACGGGCCGGTCAGGTGAGCTGACTTCATTCGCTCGATCTCGCCCTGAACCCTGTCAATCCAGTACGTCGAGACCGAGTGCTCCGTCGATCCACGCGGAGGCATGGAGGTGACGGCATCACTCAAAGTCTCGTTGAACCCCGGCCATCTCGTTCCTAAGTGGGCGTACGGGGCACCGTCCCTGGCGCGATAGAAGGTCACATCCACATGGACCATGATGGCCGAAGCCGCGCCGCAGACAACCGCATTTGTCGCACCGCGGGCCGTCGTCAGGACATCCCGCCCTGGCGGCGGTAAATTCGGCCACGACACGGAGCGGGACTTCCAGCACCATCAGCAGGGCTGGGCCCCGTGCGTGCGAGCATGCCCACGTGAGTGATGCATGGGCACGAACTTCGATCACCGTCTTCGGACCCTCCGGAGAGGTCGAGCAGACCGTCGACTTTGACGGCGAAACCTTGGACGAGCAGTTGCATGCTGCTGAGGCCTGGCTCGGTGGGCGGGCGGAGTCGGCGTCCGAGAGCGAGCTCCGCCAGGTACGATTGTTTACTTCTTGGAGTCCTGCTGACGGCAGGCATGCTGAGCCTCTCGCCCACTCTCGTAAGGGCGCTGGCCGGCGCAGGCGGCACATTCTGGATGGATGTCTATCCGTACGGCGACTGACTACTCTCACTCCCGATTCAAGCCCCGGGACTCGCGTCCGCTCATGCCGCGATCCGCGCGGGCCTGCTCCGCGTCTTTCCGCCGCGAAAGCCGCAACTCTCGGGCCCTGACGCGTTCGGTAGCCGCTGATAGCTCGTTCGGTTGCCGCGTCCAGTTGCATGGCCTAATGTCGCGGGCCTGTGCGAGGCGTTCCGATTACTACTCGTGCTGGGCCTCCAGCGCGTCTCGACAGTGGTAGACGGGAGATGATTCAGTCAATCTTGGGTGTTTTGCACTGTTGATGCCGAATCCCGGATTGAAGCGCGGGGCACCAACAGGTCAACCTTCGACACAAGTTCCCCCAGGCGCCATGATCAGTTATGGCTCGGGTTCTGAGGATCGCACGGTCGGCTGGCCGGTACACGGTGCTCTACGAGGACGGCACCGTGTTGACGTCGCACACGAGGAAGGCTGCTGCAATCGAGGCGGCGATAGTGATGACGCTCATCTGAAACTCCCCAGACCTGCTCACTGAATATCCCCACCCGCGTGGCTCCGCCGAGACGTGCGGGACTCCCTTGAGGCTGGCGGCATCTGTCCGCCTACCAGCTCAAGGGAGCCCCTCCGCTCATGCTCACACGGGAGGACGACATCGACGTGCACGCGTTACGTCGCC
>JAABUM010003759.1_pt1 | contig 18087 bp, 18 predicted proteins | sample 5559161 | NCBI WGS metagenome assembly JAABUM01 (sample SAMN10711868, study PRJNA513369) | rock metagenome | isolation source: Antarctica rocks | place: Antarctica: Victoria Land, Siegfried Peak nord | reverse complement strand
ATCACGTCGCGCCTCGACCGCCAACCTGATCGCCCGCTCTCGAAGCTCTTCGGGGTACTTCCTCGGTGCTGCCATGACTCTCATCCAATCGTGGAATGAGAGCCTCCATCAGACCCGGCACGAGACAGATCGCGGGACCCACGCCGAAGCCCCCGGCGTAGACGGGCACCGGCGGGTCGATGCTTACGGTGGCCGCCCCGACCCGGAACACCGCCGGCTCAGGGCCGTCCGCGCGAGCACCCGGCACCACCTGGGCCGTGGTCAGCACGGCCAGCGCGACCAGCCGTCTCATCGCCGAGCCACCGTTCCGGTGCCGTCGACGACGGCGACGTGGGCGGTGCGGGCCTGGGCCTCGGTGACGACGGTGCTCAGCCCGGCGCGCGTGGCGTTGCCGACCGTCCAGGTCCCGGCGAGTAGGTGCCCCGTCGCCACCGGACACGAGGGCGGAGAGCCGCACGAGTCGCGGTCGTTGCCCGGCTCCCGTCACCGAAGCCCAAGTGCACCCGGCCGACGTTGGACGACCCCGTAGACCGCGGTGTTGTAGACCGCCTCGAGCTCCGGGTGGTACCGGCCGTCCGAGCCGGCGTCGCCCGCCGAGACGCCCAGCGCTTGCAGCCCAGGCCGGGTGACCTGCAGGTAGTCCTACTGCCCCGGCACGCTCGCCGCGACCGCACCGAGCAGAAACCCCGCGCCCCGGCCTGGGCGGCCTGGGCCTGGGCGACCTGGTCCCCCATCTGGCCAGGGCCGGCTGGACGGTCGGTGTCGCGCAGCCCGAACCCGGGCGACGACCGATGATCTGTCGCTCTCGGCGTCGAGCTGGGCGGCGAGCGAGGATGGCCAGCGGCGGTATACGTCTGCAGCACCACGCCGAGCGGGCGAGCCCCCGCGGTCGCCAGAAGTGAGGCGGCCTCTCGTACGGGAGCGCTCTGCGGCGCGACGCTCAAAACCGGGTGGCCGGTGCCCTCCGCAGCGCTCACCGAGGAGGCCCACGCCGGCAGGAATTACCCGAGGTCGTCCTGCGCCTTCGACAGCGCGATGACCGTGTTGGCGCCGCCGACAGCGTCCTTCACGGCCTGCACGACCTCGGGGTGGGGCTCGCCCGGCATGCTCAGCAGCAGCGCCCGACCGATCCGCACCGCAGTCAGCGGTGTCCCGACCGTGTTCCCCACCAGGTACGGCGGGGCGATCGAGCGGTCCGCCAGGAACAGCGTCGCGCGCCGCGTGATCTGCGTCCGCAGCAGCTCGGGGACGCCCCAGGCGCAGACCAGGCATAGGATGGCCGGGTTGGTCCCGGCACGGAAAGCATCGTCTCGGACGACGCCAGCGTCGGGTCGATGACCGGGTGCGCGGTCGAGAGCGCCTGCGTCACGAGGTTTGTCAGCACCCGGGCGTAGAAGCCCAGCTGCCGGTAATCGGTCGTCTGCACCGGCGGCTCCTGCCGCCCCAGCGTTGCGGGTCCAGCGATGACCGTCCCGCCCAGCTCCTCCTCGAGGTCATCGCGCAGCGGCCCGAAGTAGTCCGGCCCCAGCACCTTGCGCGCCTGCCCGTTGATGGTCACCGGGTGCGCCGGCACCGTCACGTATGTCGCGAGGGTCGCCCCGGTGACCGGGTCCGTCGCGCGCACGGCAGAGACCTGCCCGTCGGTGTACCAGGCCGCGAGGGTGTCGTCGGCGATGGACACGTCGTTATGCGTTGTAGCGGGGGCAGGACTCGCTCCCGGTCGCTCAGCCGGGACAGGCCCCGGCCGGTCCCGCTACGACCGGGCGGGGACGTCGCGGGCCGTCGGCTCGCGCACCGGGGCGCAGGCCGGGTCGTCGTCGTAGCTGCTGAGGGGCGGGCGGAGCTCGACCGTCGCGTCGCACAGCCGCGCCACCTGCGCGGGATCGTGGCTGACCAGCAGCACGGTGCGCCGGCCGCGCAGGCCGGCCACGGAGGCCTCCACCACGCCGCGGCTGGTCGGGTCGAGGGCCGACGTCGGCTCGTCGAGCAGCAGCAGGACCGGGTCGAGGGCCAGGGCGCGCGCGAGGCACAGCCGCTGCCGCTGACCGACCGACAAGGTGGCGGCCGGCGCGTCCAGCCGGTCGCAGACCTCGGCCCATAGGGCGGCTTCGCGCAGCGCCTCTTCGGCGCGCTGCCGCAGCTCGGCGGCCGACGCGCGCACGACGTGCCGCAGCCCGAACACGGCGTTGTCCAGCACGCTGCCAGGGAACACCACGGGCGTCTGCGGGACAAGCACGGCCCGAGCTCGCAGCTCGTGCGAGCGCCGGCCGTCGACGTCCCGCCCCAGCAGCTCGACGCTCCCCGTCCGCCGGAGCCCGGTCGGGAGCAGATCCACCAGCGCGCGCAGCAAGGTGGACTTGCCGGCACCTGACGGCCCGCAGATGCCGGTAGTGGAGCCGGTCGTGCACGACAGACTGACCGGCCCGGCCAGCACGACGTCCCCGGCGTGCACGGTGAGGTCCACGACGCGTACGGCGGTCATCCGCGCTCCATCCGTCGGCGAAGGGGCAGGGCGGTGAGCAGCAGCAGGCCGACCAGGATCACCAGCAACAGCGCGCTGCCCCAGGCGGCGTCGACCGCGGCGGGGTCCGCCGCGTCCTGGGCCAGGCTGAAGACGTGGGTCGGCAGGCTCTCCACGGGCGACTGGACCACGCCGCGGGGGAAGCTCGCGGCGCCCGCGAACACCGTCGCGGTGAACAGCAGGGGGGCGGTCTCACCGGCGGCGCGGGCGAGACCGAGCAGCAGCCCGGTGAGCACGGCCGGGCGGGCGTGCGGCAGCAGCACCGACCGGACGACCTGCTCGCGGGTCAGGCCGAGGGCGTCGGCCGCCGCGCGGCGCTCCGAGTCGAGCTGGTCGAGGCGGGTGGCGGTGCTCAAGGCGACGACCGGCACCACGACGACGGTCAGCACCAGAGCTCCGGCGAGCCAGCTCTTGCCCCAGCCGAGGGCGAGTGAGAAGACGGCGTAGCCGGCTAGGCCCAGCACGATAGTGGGAACCCCGCCGAGGGTGAGGGTAGCCGTCCGCAGCCCCCGCCGCAGCCGAGCCGGCGCGTATTCGCCGAGCAGCAGCCCGAGGCCGGCCCCGAGTGGCAGCGCCAGGACGGCGGTCGCTGCCACCAGCTCGAGTGTCCCGAGGACCTGGTCCCGGACGCCGCCGCTACTGGCCCCGACCGACGGTGTCGTCCAGAACGACGGCCTGAGCGCGATGTGGCCGCGCCCGACGAGCACCCCCAGGATGCCGGCGACCAAGGCCAGCGGCAGGGCAACGGCGACGGCCCGCACGGTGCGCGCGACCCGGTCCCGAGCGGTGCGGGCCCGCCGCGCGCCGCCGCGCCGTCGGCCCCGGGCCGCTGTCGCGGCCCCGCGACGACCGGCTCCCAGCGCCGTCACGACGGCCACGGTGACGAGCAGCAGCACGGCCAGCGCGCACAGCGCCGCCCGGTGCGGCCCGACCGCGGCGGCCAGCACCGGCTCCGGGCCGCCGAGCTTGGTCGTCAGGGTTTGCCCGGGCTCGACCAGCGACGACAGCAGGTGCGAGGGCGACGGGACGTTGCGGTCGGCACGGCCGATGACGAGGAACACCGCGATCGTCTCGCCGAGGGCGCGCGCCAGCGCCAGGAGCACCGCGCCAACCATGCCCCGGCGGGCCAGTGGCAGCACCGCCGAGCGCACCACCTCCGAGCGCGTCAGGCCGAGGCTGGCGGCGGCCTCCCGGACGCCGTCCGGCACCGCGGCCAGCGCGTCGACGCTGACCGCGACGACCGTCGGCAGCACCATCACCGCCAGCACCAGTCCAGCGGCGAGCAGGCTGTCCCCTCCCGGCACGTTCCCGACCTGGGCGACCAGCGGTCGCACTAGGGCGATACCGACCAGCCCGTAGACGATCGAGGGCACCGCGGCCAGCAGCTCGACGCCGGAGCGCAGCCGCCGTCCGGCACCGTCCGGCAGGTGCTCGTGCAGGCTGACGGCGGCCGACCACCCCACCGGCACGGCAAGGCCAAGCGCGACCAGGCTGACCACGGCCGTGCCGTAGAGCATGGCGCCGGCGCCGTACAGGTCCCCGGTTGGGTACCAGGTGCTCGTCCCGAGCAGCTGCCCCCAGGCGACGTGCCCGGCGTGCAGCCCGGCCAGGACGAACCCGGCCACCAGGGCCGCGCCGAGCAGCGCGCCGGTTCCACCCGCCACGCTCAGACCCGGCACCCACAGGGGCTGACGCGGCCGGCGCAGGGCGGGCGCGGTCACGAGGAGAGCTGGGCCAGGGTCAGGTAGTCGTGCTTGGTGACCAGGGCCTGGCCGGCCGAGCTCAGGACGAAGTCGATGAACGTCTTGGCGGCGCCCTTCGGCGGCCCGTTGGTGATGAGGAACAGGGGCCGGGCCAGCGGGTAGCTCTTGTCGGCGATATGGGCGTTGGTGGGGGCGACGCCCGCGACGCTCAGCGCGGCCAGCTTCGGGTGCCCCAGCACGAAGCCGGTCGACAGCGGCGCGACCGAGCCAGGAGTCGACTCGAGCTTGGTCCGGGTCTCCTCGTTGCCACCGACGATCGCGTAGCGCGGGTTGCCCGCGGGCGGGGCCGGGGCCTTGCCGGTCCTGCCGTAAAGGAACTTGTCGAGCACCTCGCGGGTGCCCCGACCGGGCTCCTTGTCGTAGACGAATGTCTTCAGGTCGGGTCCGCCGAGCTGCTTCCAGTTCGACACCTTGCCCTCGAACAGCATCTGTAGCTGGGCCTTGCTGATGGCCGTGAGGCCGCCGTCCACGACCTCCTTGCGCACCACGATGCCGACGGCGTCCTCACCGATCTGCGTGGAGACGAAGTCGGTCTTGGGGTACATCGCCTTGTCGGCATCGCCGACCGGCTTGCTGCTCATGGCGATGTCCACCTGCCCCTGCCCCAGCTGGGCGATGCCACCGGCTGAGCCGCCCTGGTCGTCGACGGTGATCATCAGCGAGGACGACCGAAGCTTCTCGGCGGCGTCCGCGGCGACTGGGTCCACGGTGGTCGAGCCGGACAGTCGCAGCGTCCCGCTCGCACCCGTGCTGCTGGTTGCCTTCGTGGCGCCTCCACCGCAAGCGGACACGAGGGCCAGGCCGGCGAGGGCGAGGGCCAGGGCGGGACGGGACGGGCGCACGGGCAAGGCCTTCCGACAGGGGCGGCTGGGTCGTCTCCCGTCCACCTGGCCGCAACCTACATGCACGCCGGTTTTTAGGGCGTCAAGTCAGCAGCAGCCGGCGACCGGGTCGCACGACGCCGAGACCAGGCCGGCAACGGAGCGGCGGGCGGCCCCGACGGGGGCGAGCGGGCCGTCGTCCACGGGTGGCGCGCAGTCGAAGACCGGGGCGGTCGCGGGGTCGACCGGCACGGCCGGCTCCAGGAGCTCGAACATCCCGGCGTACGGCGCCTTGCCCAGCAGGTCGAACGTCTTGGCGCAGACGGCGGTGGGCACCCCGCGCTCGTAGACGTGGGCGTCGTCGTCGAGCACCGACTTGAACGGGCCCTTGAGCACCACAGCCTGGCCGTGGTCCATGCACGCGCCCTGCTTGCCCTTGTAGGCCACCACAGTCACCGAGCGGAACTCGATGCCCTCGACGACCCGCCACGGCGCGCTGTCGCGCTTGTCGAGGGTGACACCGTAGAAACCGGCGTCCTCGAAGGCCTGCAGGAAGGCCTCCTCCTGGAACGCCCCCGAGATGCAGCCGCTCCACAGGTCAGCGTCCGCGCGCAGGTGGTCGGGGACCTCGACGGCGCTGACGATGTCGGAGATGACTGCCCGCCCACCGCGCCGCAGCGCCCGGAAGATCTCCGCGAACAGCGCGGGCTTCTGCTCGTGGGCCACCAGGTTCAGCACGCAGTTGCTCACGACGACGTCGACGGAGCCGTCGGCCACCAGGGGGCTGTCGGTCTTCTGCTTCTGCACGAACGCGTCGTACGCCGTGAGCCCGGCGAAGTCGGCGACCGGGTTCGCGGCCAGCCAGGTCTCGGTCGCCTCCACGTCAAGGCGCATGTCCTGGATCTTGCCCTTGCGGAACTCGACGTTGCCGTGCCCGACTGCGGCGGCGACCTTCGGGGTCGCGCCGCGGGCGAGCTCGAGCATCTCGTCGGTCATGTCGACGCCGATGACCCGGCCGGTCGGGCCGACGACCTGCGAGGCGATGAACGCGATCTTGCCGCCGCCGCTGCCGAGGTCGAGGACGGTCTCGCCTTCGAGCAGGTGCGTGCTCGGGTCGCCGCAGCCGTAGTCGCGGTCGAGCACCTCCTGCGGGATGACCTTGAGGAACTGCGGGTCGTAGTCAACTGGGCAGCACAGCGCCGCCTCGACGGCCTGCGCGCCGGCGCCGTAGCGCTCGACGACGGACTGCTCGACGTCGGCGTCGGTGGCGAGGCGGTCGTTGGTCAGGGTCATGGGCGGGTCTCCTAGACGGCGCAGTTGTAGACGAGGGGCAGGGAGCCGTCGTTGCGACGGAGGACGAGGAAGCGCTCGACCGCGAGGCGCTTGGCCTCGGCCAGCGGCACGTAGTACTCGGCTGACGGGTGCCGGGCTAGCAGCATGTCGGGGCTGGTGTCGAGGTCGGCACCGGCCGGGTGCCAGTGGACGCCGTCGGCCGTCACGGCGATCTCCGGGACGGTGTTGGTGTCCTCGATGACGGCGCCCTGCTCGGAGAAGCCGCGGGCCACCAGCGGCCGGACCGCGAAGTCCTTGCCGGTGATGCCCATGCTGGCCAGCAGCGCCCGCAGCGGCTCGACCTCGTGCGCGTTCTGGGGCGTGGAGGTCATCCCCACCCGCACCGGCAGGCCGAGGCCCTTGGCCAGGCGCAGGCCGTCCATGGCCTTTTGCCAGGATCCGAGCCCACGGTTGACGTCGTGCCCGGCCGCGGACGCCGCGTCGATCGAGGTCTGCAGTACCAGCCGCTCCCGACCGGCGAGGCGCCTGAGCTGCTCGAGCCGCCAGCCCTGGTAGAGCATCCCGTTCGTCAGCAGCACGACGTCGAGCTGGGCGGTCGCGTACAGCACCATCTCGACGATGTCGGGCTCGAGGAACGGCTCACCGCCGGTTAGGTAGATCTCGGTGAAGTCCTCGGCGACCGCTTCGTCGACGAGCATCTTCACCCGCTCCAGCCCCAGCGAGCGCTTGCGGGCTTGCGGGCTGCTGGCCACTGAGCAGTAGGAGCAGGCCAGGTTGCAGTGGAAGTTGGTGTACAGCCACAGCCGCGGAGGGAACAGCGCCGAACCGTACAGCGGGACGACCGGCAGGCCGTTGTCGACCACCTCGGGGGCGTCGGCCCAGCTGACCTGCTCCTGATCGAAGCTGTCGGGCAGCGCCGAGCGGTACAGCTGGTAGCGGCCCTGGGACCGTTCGTACGGCGGCACGACCTCCAGGCAGGTGGTCCACCAGCCGGTCTCGACAGTCTCGACGAAGGCCTCCGGCAGGCCGCCGGCCCGCATCGAGGCCGCCTGCGCCTGCCAGTCGTAGGCCAGCGGGACGAGCTCGGCGGTGACTGTCCCGTCGACGAGTTCGACCAGCGCGTACCAGACTTCCAGCCGGCCGTCGTTGGCCGGTCGGCCAAGCACGCCCACATTGACGACCAGCGTCTGGCCGACCTGCTTGGTCCAGGGCAGCCCGGAGTGGGTGCACATCACCAGGTCGGCGCCGGACTCCTGCACCCGCAGGGCGTGCTGGTCGTCGCTGAGCGACTCCCACCAGAAGTCGTTCAGCGCCAGGGTGGAGCCGTGCACCAGATGGATATCGATGCTGTCCTGGGTGAAGCGACGCTCGGTCGGCAACGTCGTCATCCAGCGGGCGTAGTCGCGGCTGGTGTGCGCGAGCGTGAAGTCGTACATGAGCTGGGCGAACTCGTTGTCTCGCGGGTCGGTGTAGCCGCAGCCGCAGTCGGTGTCACCCCGGCCGATCGCCACGTCGTAGTTGCCGGCGACGACGGTGATGTCGTTGTCCAGCAGCAGCGGCCACACCGCGTCCGGCTCGGCGCCGTAGCCGCCCAGGTCGCCCAGGCAGTAGAGCTGCTCGGCACCGCGGGCCCGGGCGTCGGCCACGAAAGCGCGCAGGGCGTAGGGGTTGGAGTAGACGCCTCCGCAGACGGCGATCCGGGTCACGCAGCTCTCCGGGGGTCAGGCGTCGGGGTAACAGTCATCAACCTACCTGCATAGAGCGCTCAGGCGGCGGCGCGTAACTCGGCGTCCAGCGCGGCGAAGACCTCGGCCACCTGCTCCCAGCCGACCCGGAGCAGGAAGGTGTTGTTGCGCCCGTAGCTCTTGCTGCCCAGCACGAAGAAGCCTGGCTCGGGGTTGCGAAGCACGTCGACGCCGGCGCTGACCTGTGCCAGGCAGTCACCGCCCTCGCTGCCCAGCAGGGTCGCCGCCAGCGCGATCGGCCCCTCGGTGGCGTAGCACTCGTGCACCTGCAGCTGGCGGTACAGCCGGCTGTCCCCGACCGCGCCGGTCATCGAGACCACGACGTCAACGACGACCTCCTCCAGCCGGCCGCTGGTGTCCCGCAAGGTCACCGCCACCTCGTCGCCGACCCGTCGCAGCGCCTGCACGACCACCCCCGCGCGCACCAGCCCGGCCGCGGCCAGGGCCCACGAGGACTGCACCAGGGCCACGCGGTCCGGCAGCGGATCCCCCTCGACCGCACCCCAGGTCGGCTCGGCGCGGCGCACCGCCCACACCAGGTCCACCCCGCCCGCGGCGAGGTCGCGGGCGGCGGTCTGCGCGCTGTTGCCGGCGCCGACGAGCAGCACCCGGCGGCCCGCCCAGCTCCGGTCGACCCGCGGGATCTCGCGGACGACGCGGTCCGCGCAGGCCCGCTCCCCCAGCGCAGGGATGCCGCCGTCGCCGGTCGGGTTGGGATTGCCGTAGGTACCGGTGCAGTCCAGCACCACGTCGGCCGACTCCATCGACTCCTGGCCGTCGGGGCCGGTCACCAACAGCAGGAACGGCTGCCGGCCGCGCACCTCGCTACCGATCTCCTGGTTCTTCAGCAGCCCCTGCCGGGCGACCTGCTCGACCCGGGTATACAGCCGCACGTCGGGCAGCAGCGCGGCGACACGCTCGAGGTGGCCGGCGTACTCATCGCCGGTCGGGCAGGTGTCCGGGTCGGGCAGTCCCAGGGCCTGGGCGGCCCGCGGGCTGACGTCCATCGACCAGGGCGTGAACAGCCGCACGTGGCCCCAGCGCCGCACGTAGCCGCCGACCTGAGCCGCAGACTCATAGACGGTCACGTCCCAGCCCCGCTGATGGGCCGCCAGCGCCGCCTCCAGACCGGTCGGACCCGCACCGAGGACAGCCACCCGCACCATGCGGTCAGCGTACGGGGACGGCGGGAGCGACACCCACCGGCGGCCGCCCGTGCCCGCGGGTCCCGGACCGGCCGGCCGATCATGGCCGCGCTGGACCTGTTCCGCCGCCGCCACGTCCTACGACTCGTGTGGGAGCTGCGCGACGGGCCCGTCGGGTTCCGCGAGATGCAGATCCGCTGCGACGACCTGTCGCCGAGCGGGCTGCGCACGTCGAGGTGGCAGAACGTGGTCGGTTTCAGGGCGGGCGAAAGTAGCGTCGTACACGACGAGGTCTCGGCGTTCCGCCATGCCAAGAGCGGCGCGTCCGGCCGTCTGCAGGGTGAGCGAGGTCGGGGGTCGGGTCTGAGGTCTACGAACGGCCACCTGCACCTGGCCAGCCTGCGAGCAGCGCTCGAACGCGAGGTCACCGAAACTGTCGGAGCCACCTGCCATGATGACCTGGTCAGCGTGGCCTAACGATCAACGGGCCGCCACCGAAGTTCCACGGAACTCGGGACATCCTCCAGGGCATTGCCCGGGGCGGCCGCGTGGGCTGGCGTGGCAGCCATGCGGGCGGATCCCCTTCCGGTCACCGGCCGCAGGGCGCCGGCAACCGGTTCGAGCGATGTGACTCGGGTGGTCGGTTCAACCTGGTAATGGTGGGCCGGTCGGCTCGGCTCCCCAGGCGTTGAGCGGTACGTCGGCCAGATGGGCGGTCAGTTCCCAGAGATGGCCCTCGGGGTCGGCGACCACGGCCTGTCTCAGCCCCCACGGCATGTCGGCCGGGCCGTCGATGAGTGTCCCGTCGAGAGCGACGGCGCGTGCTGCGGCGGCGTCCACGTCGGAGACGAACACCAGGGTCATCGCGCGCAGCGTCTGCCGGGTCGGCGGCGGCGGCGTTGTTTCGTCCGAGATCGCGAGGCCGATGGCGATGACGTGGTCGTCGACGACGAGTTCGGCATGGCCAATCCGACCGTCGGGCAGGATCATCCGGACAGCCTCTCGCGCGGCGAGGACCTCGGACAGCCACGCCAGTGCGGTGACCGGATCGACGTAGCGCAGGTAGGGCACGACTGAGGGGTAGCCGCGGGCCGGGTCGTACATGACCGCCAGTATGAGACAGCGCCGTCGAAGTGCGCTTACGTGCTACGAGAGGAACAAGGTGATGTCGCAGGATGCTGCGTCCGCTGAGGGTCAACTTCCCCGTCCGGGCGGCCGAGGTCGTTGGACATCTTTCATTGCCGACCCCGACCCCGACCCCGACCCCGACCCCGACGGCGAGGAACGAGCCGGGCGAGGACTACACGAACAGAGCAACCCGCGGCACCGGCTACGAGTCGAGCACGACAACCACACACTGCTCATCCACCTCAGCGACGAAGACGGCGGCGGGTGGACCACCATCGCCATCGATCGCGGCAGCAGGCGGTGGACCGTAGCCCAGGACACTCGGCAGACCGACACTTCCCCTGTGGCCTACGACGGCCTGTACAAGTCCTGACCGAAACCCTTAGGAGCACGGGCTGCGGCGGCCTGAGCTCCATGAGTGGATGGACCCGGGGCACCGCAGGTGCTACCGGTGGTGCCGGTCAGCGCTGCGAGCGGCCTCGACGCACAGGCCGTGCAGCCCAGGCATGTCATCTCTGGTCACGCCGGCGTTCGCCGCCACCTGCAGGATGGCTTCCTCCAGTTCGGCGGCCCGCGACAGGTAGCGGGGCTGGCTTTGGCCGTCCACCACGACCAGACGCACGTTGGCGCTGCTTGTCGGCTGCTCGGTGTTGCTCGCTGGCACGGACATGCGGCGAGTATGCGAGGCGTAAGACTAACGCGCCTGAGCAACACGCCGGCGACCTTGGGCGGCGAACCAGACGTGTCGAGCCACTGCCCTTGTCGAGAACGTCCCACGCTCGACCGCACGAGCCGGCCTGGTGGGCAGCTGCCGGGCGTCCGCCAATCCAGCCGGACACCGTCCGGCGGCATCAGCTCAGCTGCTCCTTGCGGGCACACGATGGCCTGCCAGCCGCTGGCGTGCAGCTTGATGGCGGCCCGATCCTGCGTGGAGGGTCGGCTCCGTCCGGGCGGCCCGCTGATCCAGACCGCGCCAGGTCTGCATGTCGAACTGGTACGCCCCGTAGTAGACGTTGCCGGTGTTCGTGCGGTAGTCGTCGCTGCTCTCGCACACCCGCAGGCGATGCAGCTGGGCGGATATCGAGTCACCCGAGGCGGCCGCCGGCAGAACCGGAGCGGCCAACAGAACAGCCACCACGGCCAACGCGGCGCGCCGCGCAAGGTGCGCGGAACAAAGGTGCTGCAGGACATAAGAGCTCGCTCTCCGACGCCTGCGAGGTGAGCTGTCGGGTGCGGCAGGAGCTGGCGGGCCGCTGTGGTCTAGACCCCGAGGACGCATGGCGTGTGCCCGAGCTGTGGTTCCCCACTCCCGCCGCAACGTCACGCTGCCGCGGCCCGCCGGCGGGACTCGGCTACGGGCGCAGCAGGCCGTAGCCAAGCCACCACAGGCCCCCAACCGGGCAGCAGACGGCCCGCCCAACCCTTACGCATCATCTTCTCGTTCTGGTGCACGCCTCCGCCGCGTTGACAAGTTCGTCCCGGGTACCGACGACCAGGTGATGGTTCCGGGTGTCCGATGTTGTCAGGAAGCCCAGTCGGTGAAGGGTCTGTTCGTGGATGCCACCCTTCATCTCCAGCTCGAACACCCCATCGCGGATGAGGACCACACGAATCCCGTCGCCGGCGTCGTCCGGGTCAAAGGCGATCATGAAGTGATCGTCGACGAGGTCGACTTACCGTCGGCCGTACAGGCACTGGGACAGCGCGTGCGTGAACGCCTGCTCGAGCCGGTCCGAGGGCTCTGGCGATGGCGCCCGCAGGCTGACGACGGCGTCCTCGAAGTCCTTCCACGTCATGAATGTCGCGCCAGGCCGGCAGGTCGACGGTCGGGACGGCGAAGCCGACACTGCTGATGTTCCGCATCGCGCTGCGCAGCACGACCACGTCACCGCTCGCGGGAGTCCGGGACGAGCTCTTCCATCCGGCGGACCAGCGCGAACCGGCCTCCCAGCGCCCGTGCGTCGTCAGCGGGGTCAGCGAAGACACCGCCATATGAGCACTGCGCCATGAGCCGCAGACCCGGGCCGTTCCAGCCGCACCGTCGAGGCGTAGCTGTTCATGCCGTGCCCGGCGTACGTCACGGCGTACCGACGTGTCCCGTGAGCGTCCCTGTCCTGCCGGGTGGGAGCGCACAGGTAGGTCGCCAGGGGGTCGAGGTCGAACGTCGTGAACGTGGCCGGCCCGCGGAGCGCAGGTCGCCCACCGCCCACTGCGGCACGTACCGGGGCGATGCCGGCGGGGCTGAACGTACGGAGCAGCACGCGTCCGAGGTCCTCATGCGGCGGCGCCTCCTTCTCGACCGGGACGGGTTCGATGCAACGGATGAGGGCCTCGGCGAGCTCCGGGAGCTCCTCACGGTTCTCGCTGCGTCGCCAGTAGTTCGGGATCTCCGCCGTCGGGGACTCGCAGCCGAGCTTCGTCAGGATCGTGCGCTGCAAGAACGTGAGCTGGCCGCTTGTCCCAACATGCGTCGCTGCTGCACTCGACCTGGATGCCCTCGCGCCATCTGGCCCACTGGACATACCGGGGTCGCCGACGTGGTGGCTGCCGGTCACGCCGTCGTCTCAGCAGCTCTCGAGCGTCGCGAGCAGGCTGCTCATGACGGACCGGCTCCGGTCGGTGCGATCAGCGCTGAGGCTGGCGTCGCCACCTGGACGAGGTGGCAGTCCAAGGGCCAGTCGATGCCGAACGCGGCCCCGAGCTCGTGCCGGACCGGCCCGATGAGGGCGCCGTGCACGAGCACGTCAGTGGCCCAGCGCTCGGGGGCTTGTCGCAGCAGCTCCGGGTCACCGTGGCGTGGCTCGCAGGGCACGGTTCAGCATCTGGGCGTACTTCACGACGCCGCAGTCGACGTGCGGGATCTCCCCCATTGCGTGCGTCATGGTCGTCAGCCAGAAGCACTGCTGCCCGGAGGCTGCGGGCGTCGCGAGGCTGATGATGCCCTTGCCCAGGCCGTGATGCATGCCGGTCAGGAACCCGACCCGGGACCCCTTGCTCACGACGTTGACCCCGTACAGGGCTTTCGCTTCCAGCTTGACGCGCGGGTTCCCGGCAGCGTCCAGAACGGCCAGGTCCTGGCGCTCGCGCCGCTCGCCCGAGACGAACAGCCCATCTCCGGGGTGCCGGCGAGGCAGGATGCCCGAGACTGCGTCCCGGACGAAAAAACTCGACCTTGCTCGTCGCTGTCAGGTACGGCAGCGTGCCGGCCGGAACTCGGCCGGGAACACCTCCAGCGCCGACATGATGTGCGTGGCCAGTCAACGCGGGCGTGGCTGGTTGGCATCGCCCACACGGTCCCACGCCGGGCCGACACACACGGCAGCACGGCGCAACGCTCGCCGCACACCGACAGCCGCAGTTCGACTTCGGGGTTGCGGCGGGGCGTCCAGCATGATCCTTCCTGGCCTTCAGCCGAGCCGAAGACCCAGGCCTGAGGCCCGCTGGACTGGCCGCGCCGCCGCGGCCCGGACCTCCGCCGCCGACCCGAACACTCGCAGTGACGACTCGGCCCTTGTGACCGCGGTGTACAGCATCTCCCGCGTTCCCAGGGGTGACCCGGCCGGCGGTAGTAGGACCGTCACCGAGTCGAACTGCGATCCCTGGCTCCGGTGGACCGTCATCGCGTACATCGTGACGACGTCGCCGAACCGACCGAGCGGCACCCGCTTCGGCTCCCCACCGGTGGCGAAGTAGCCCACCAGCTCGTCACTCTCGCCGCCCTCGGCGACCACGACACCGGTGTCACCGTTCCACAGGCCGTTGTCGTAGTCGTTCGCTCGAACGAGCAGCGGCTGACCGGCATACCGACCGTCACGACGCGGAACGACGTCCTCGCTCTCCACGAGCCATCGCGGAACCCGTTCGCTCCACCACGAGACCCCGCGCGGCCCGGAGCGATGGGCACACAGCATCCGGTGCCCACCCAGAGCTTTCAAGGCGTCAAGAGCGTCACCGGCTCGGGCAGCGCTGATGACCTCCCGGAGCTGTTCGAGCAGGATCGGCTTGACCTGGCTGTCCGGGACCGCCTCGCCTTCGGGGACCTCGCGCAGCAGATCGCCCACAGCGGCCACTGCACCATCGCCGTCTCCTGCGCGGACGGCCGCAGCAAGAACCGCGATCGCCCCGTTCTCCTTGAACCGGTGCACGGTCCTGAGTGATCTCATCCCGTCCCGCAGACGGGAGCCGGGTGTCTCAGCGACCAACTCTTCTGTGACGTCGCCTGGCACCACCTCGCGTAGCTCCGCGGCCCTTGAGGCTGTACGGCCACCTACCTCAGCGACGAGGTCCGCAAGAACCGCGCCGGCCTCGATGGAGGCGAGCTGGTCTGGGTCGCCGACCAGGATCAGTCGCGTGTCGGGACGCAGCGCCTCCAGCAGCCGGCCGAACATCGACAGCGACACCATCGACGCCTCGTCCACGACGACCACGTCGTAGGGCAGTATGTTGCCGGCGTGGTGCCAGGACTGCGCGCTGCCGCGCCGCGCGCCGAGCAGCCGGTGCAGCGTGGATGACGACAGCGTCCTGAGCCAGTCGTGCTCCGCTTGCGACAGCGCCTTGCGGTCCTCCCGGTGCACCGACTCCTGCAACCGAGCACTGGCCTTCCCGGTCGGCGCCGCGAGCGCGATCCGCAGCTCTTGTGGCGAGGCCTCACGAAGCGCTACGAGCAGCCGCGACACCGTCGTTGTCTTCCCTGTCCCGGGGCCGCCTGCGAGGACAGAGACCGTCGACAACGCGCACGTCGCGGCTGCGGTCCGCTGGTCGTCCGGTTCAGATCCAGGCCAGATCCGGGCCACCGCCGCCCCGAGTACGGCGCGGTCGAGCAGCACTGGGACGGCAGCCCGCCGCAGCAGGTCCTCGGCGACCTGGACCTCCTGCCGCCAATAGCGGTCCAGGTACAACAAGCCGTGCTCCACTCGCAGCGGGCCGCCCAGCAAAGGGCTCCGCGAGACATCCACTTCCCACTCTGACGGCCAGACCAACGGCTCGCCGTCCTCCGCCACGACAAGCCGCGGGACGTCGGCCAGCCGCAGTGCCACTGAGCCCTGACGCACACTGCGGACGCACAGCGCCAAGGCCAGCAGTACCGACGGCGACGTCTCCTGCCCGAGCTGACCGATGCGGGTCGCGAGGTGGATGTCGGCGGCGTCGAGCACTCCGCGGGCGTTGAGCTCCAGCAGCGGGGCGGGTCCCCGCAGCACCTCGGTCATGACCGGCCCGCCAGCAGCTCAGACACGGCCAGGATGAGGCTGCTCGGCGGCTGCCAGGACCAGACGCCGCTGTCGGTCCCGACCATCCCGCGCAGGAACAGGTACTGCACTCCCCCCAGGTGGGTGTCCGGGTCGTAACCGGGTTGCCGCCAGCGCAGGTATCGGTGCAATGCAACGGTGTAGAGCAGCGCCTGCAGCGGGTAGTGCGCGTCGCGCATCGCGGCGTCGAGGGCTTCGCGCCGGTAGTGCCAGGTGGTCAGCGGCACGTGGTACCGGGCGAGGCGGTTGGTCTTGTGATCCACCACGACGTACCGGCCGTCGACCCGCAGGACCGCGTCGATCGATCCCCCGAGGTAGCCGCGCAGCACCTGCTCACCGAGCAGCGGGAGGCGCTCGGCGTAGGCCCGCACCGGATCTTCGTCGGGCAACAAGGAGCGCAGGAGCTCAGCGACGGCCCCGAGCAGCGGCCGCCCGGACGGCGTGTCCCCGCCGGCCAAGGGAAGCTCGAAGTCCAGTTCCTTGAGCACGTCCCGCGAAGCGACGTCCTGAAGCGCCACTCCGAGCCCGGCTAGCGGTGTCGCGAGGGCCCCGGACAGCCCGTCCACCAGCACGTCCAGATCCGTGGCCCCCAGCACGCCAGCGACCCGCCGGAGCTCCTCAGACAGCGGACGAGCCGACCAGTCAGCATCCTCCAAGACCCGGTGCACCAGCGTCCCGAACGCCGCGCCGCCTCGCAGGTCCGACCACGGCACCTGCTCGCCGGACGGCGCGGCATCGGTCTCGGCGTCGACCTCGTCGTCCTTTACCTGTGCAGTCGGTTCAGACCCGACGCCGGCGTGCGCGTCCCGCGTCAGCCCGGTGTAGGAGGTGCGGCGCCAGGCCGTGTCCAGCGGGCGCCTGAACTCCGCAACATCGAGGTTCGACAGCACCGGCACCGGCGGGTCCTGCGGCCGCAACGTCACGACGCCCACCGGTTGCACAGCGACGCACGGACCGCCGAGGGCCTGCAGCTGCGTCAGCAGATCGTCGTCGCCGGGCACGGTGACGGTCGGCAGGAGGCCCAAGGGATCCGGCGACAGCAGCAGTCTCGGCAGCGCGCCGCCCTTGGTCTTGCCGGACGGAACCCACCACAGCACCAACCTGGAGATCGCGCGGGTCATCGCGACGTACAGCAGGCGCAGGTCCTCAGCGCAGGTCTCGCGGTCCTCCCCCGCACATGCCGCCTGGTAGTCGGCGTCGGTCTTCCCGCCGAGGTGCAGAGTGCGACCGTCGGAACTGTCGTGGCCGCGGGGGTAGCGCTCGCTGCTGCCGCCACCGCTGGTGTCCCAGGCAAAGGGCACCAGCACGACGGGGAACTCCAGGCCCTTGCTGGTGTGGACGGTGAGGATCTGCACCGCCGACCGTTCGCTGTCCAGGCGCCGGGATCGCTCCTGTTGGCTGTCGTTCGCCTCCTCGATCTGCTGCCGCAGCCACGCGACGAGCCCGGACAGCCCGAGCTCGGCCTCCAGCCCGTGGCCGTGGCCGTGGATGATCTCCGACACGTGGCGCAGGTCGGTCAGGACCCGTTCCCCGCCAGTGACGCCGAGCAACCGAGACGGCAACCGGGTCTGCTCCGACACGGCCGCGAACAGTCCCGCCACCCCGCGTACGGCGAGCACGTCGGCCCAGCCGCGGAGCTGCTGCGACAGCTCGTCGATGGCGACCTCGGACGCCTCCTCGGCGAGCTCCGCAGCGCGGGTGCCGACGAAGGCGCTGAGGGCAAACCGGCGCACCCGGCCCTTGCGGTGCGGCTGCTCCAGCGCCTCGAGCAGCAGCAGCCAGTCGGCCGCGGCATCGGAGCCCAAGACGCTCTCCTGGATCGACACGACGCTCGGGACACCCACGGTCAGCAGCGCCTCCCGGACGCGACGCGCCTGGTCACCGGTGCGGACCAGGACCGCGACATCCCCGGCCGCCAACGACCGCGATGTCACAGACTCGCGCGGTGTCCAGGTCAGGTCCTCCCCCAGCACCGCCAGGACCTGCGAGGCGCAGTCCCGAGCGGCGACCTCGCGGGCCAGCCCCACGGCCGGGTCCTTCGTGCTCTTAAAGTTCGACCGTCGTACGACGCGGACCCGTACTGGGGTCGGGTCGACCGCGGGACCAAGCGCCGCCACGGCGTGCCCGGCCTGTACCGGGGCGACGACGATCTGGCTGTTGCCGAGCGCCGCACCGCGCAGCAGCGCCCCCAGCCCGCCCAGGACGCGCGGGTCGCTGCGCCAGTTGGTGCCGAGCGTCTGGGTGAGGTCGGCGTACCGCTTGGCCTTCAAATACGCCGCGACGTCGGCCCCGCGGAACCCGTAGATCGCCTGCTTCGGGTCACCGATGACAACAAGGGTCCGGTGCTGGTGGAAGGCGCTGTGCAGCACGTCCCACTGCACCGGGTCGGTGTCCTGGAACTCATCGACGAGCACGACCCGGAACC
>JAABUM010003758.1_pt1 | contig 18098 bp, 19 predicted proteins | sample 5559161 | NCBI WGS metagenome assembly JAABUM01 (sample SAMN10711868, study PRJNA513369) | rock metagenome | isolation source: Antarctica rocks | place: Antarctica: Victoria Land, Siegfried Peak nord | reverse complement strand
ATCTACGAGATGCCCTTCGTGACCAGCGGAATCGTGCCCTAGAGAAGTTCGATTCTCCTGCCACGTAAGGGCATTCTCGCTCTACGACCCGCTGATCAACCGCTCACCGCGGTGCATCCAGGCTTAGGAGGCCGTGGCACGCTGGGCCATCGCAGGACGGCTGGCCGCCGACGGCGTGACCAAGTCCGGTGTGGTCTTCACGTCGACGAAGGTTGTCGCTTTTTCTCGGAATTCGGCTGTCCAGCATGGCCCGTCATAGCCATGGACCGCTGTCCTGCTACGGGCCAGGGTCGCCGTGTCAGTGCCGCGCCTGCCGTATCTGAGGCGGATAGGGGTCGACGACGCGCGGGTCGCGGCTGGGCTGGGCTGGCTCGGTCAGCACGTGACGAGGAGGACGGCTATGTCGGACCTGGACAAGACGACGATCAACGTTATGTGGACCGTGGCCGCTGAGAACGTCGAGGAAGGGGACCGGATCTTTGACAGTCACGTCAAGTGGATGACTGGCCACGCACGCGACGGCCAGGCGGCGTTGCTGTCCTACGGCATCTCCAAGGGTCGGGAGCTGGCGGACCCGATGGACCCGAACTCGGCCGAGACCGGCAATACCATCTTCGTGCTCACCGAGGTCTACCAGTCGCCCGCTGGCGTCCCCGAGCACTGGAAGCAGGCCATCGAGACCCGGCGGGACCTTCCGGCCTTCCTCGCCTGGGGCGCGAAGGGCAAGGTCACTACGCTGCACAGCGGTACCGTCGTCCAGGCCCTCTGGTAGCCGAAGGCTCGTCGCCCCCGAGGGGTCCTCCGAGCTCATCTGCCAGCGAGAGTGCGGGCTGTGTCTGTTCGAGCGAAGGGCTCGACTCGACGTGCGGCCTCCACTCGGTACGTTCCCCGACCTCATTCCGATGGGTCTCGTGGCAGTACGGGCGTGGGGATTGCCGTGCTTGGCGTAGACGGCCACAGCGCGGGACAGGCAGCAGGTCGGCGGCGCCGGCCGTGCGGAGGGTGCTGGCCGAGGCCCGCGGGGAGGAGCTGCCGTACGACCGTGCCTTTGAAGCGGCTTTGCGTAGCCGTGGACGGACCGGCTGGTGCGGATGGGAATTCGTTGCCCACGAGTGACCCGTGGTGGTCCAGCTGCTGCGGCTGCTCATGATGGCGGTTTCGGGGGCAGCGTCGAGGGTCTGCGGTTGACACTGATCCTGCGATTGATACTGATCGGGCCGTCGGCACTGGAGCGGCTGGTCTGCTGCTCGAGCAGCCGGCAGGCCCGTCGGGCGACGGTCAGGCGGGTGACGGGTTCGCTGTCGGCGGCGAGCTGCTGGCGGGCCTGTAGTTGGAGAGTGGCGCGATCGTCGGCGTCGGCGAGGGTGGCTTCGAGGCCGTCGAGTTCGTCCTGCTCCTGCCGGGTTCTGGTAAGGCCGGGGCGTTCGGCGTTGTCCCACCACGGTCCTGCTTCAGCCAGGCGCATCGGGCTGCGTGTGTGGGGGTCGACGGCGACGAGCAGCAGGGCGTCGCGGACGTGGGCTGCTGGCCAGCCCCGGACCGTGACGGCGAACTGGATCGCGGCGGCGAGGCAGGGCGCGGACCAGCGGACCGAGGGCTGGCCAAGGTCGTGGCGCAGGCCTTGGACGGTGAGCGCGAAGGCGTCGAGGTCGGGGATGCGGCAGGCGACCAGCAGCTCGGCGTGCCGGCCGTTGTCCGATCTCCGTGGTGGGCGGGCCTCCTCCACCCCGGCCGGCGCCGGGTCGGCGGTGCGGGCAGGTGGGTCGGGTGTGGTGGGTGGAGGTGGTGTCTCGGTAGGAACCTCTGGGTCGGGCCGCAGCGGTGCGGCCCGGGGGGCCGCAGGACTGCGGCTGGGGGGAGCCGCACCGGTGCCGCCCCCCGCGGCGACGCTGGCGGCTGCAGCCTGGGTGGTCCCATGAGCAGGGGCCGCAGCCGTGCGGCCCTGGGCGCAGGCCACGTCGGGGTCGTGGGTGCGCACGTGGTAGCGGTTGGTCAGCGTCCGTCCGGCGTGGGTTCTGCGTTCGACGGTGAGGATGCCGGCGGCGGTGAGTTCTTTGAGGGCCCGGTCGACGGTGTCGACCGAGCGGTGCAGCCGCCGGGCCAGCAGCGCCCGGCCGGGCATCCGGACCCCGGAGGTGTTGCCGTAGCGGGCCAGGATCGCGTAGAGCCGGAAGGCGGTGTCGGAGACGGCGGAGTCGAGCATCCACTCGGGGACGACAGCGAAGCGCTGCTCGACCGCGAGCTGGCCGGTCTGTTCAGCAGTGTCCAGGTCTGCTACAACGTCGCCAGCAGGCTCTTGCGAACGGTCGAGGAGGGTGAGGTGGTCAGCCACGGCGCACCATCCACCGCAGCTTGCGGGACCGGCCGGGCCGGCGGTTGTGCTCACCGTTTGCGAGCAGCCGCCACGCAACCACCCGGACGCAGCCGCACTGGCCGGACACGTGAGCCAGGTGAACCCGCTGGTGAGCGCACGGGACCGACCTAGCCGGACAGGACCGGACGTGGAACGCACGTCCTTTTAATCCGCGGGTTCGGGGTTCGATCCCCCGACGGCCCACCCGCTCTGACCTGCGCGTTTGGTCGTCGGGGTACTTCTTCGCGCCGGGTGCTGGGGGCAGGGTGGGGCCGGTGTGGGGCCAGCGGTCCCGACCGTCACCGCTCACGAGATCATCTGCGCGTTCAGCGGTGCGGGGTCTGGTCGTGGTGACCGAGTGGGTACGTGGCCGCGGAGCGGATGAGGCGGGCGACGGCTTCGGCGCTGTCGGCGGCAACGGCGGGCAGCACCGAGGTGTAGGTGTCGGCGGTGAGCACGATGCTCGCGTGCCCGAGCAGGTCTTGGATGATTTTGAGGTCGGCTCCGGCGGCGAGGGCGAGGGTGGCGGCGCCGTGGCGCAGGTCGTGCAGCCGCAACGGTGGTAGGTCGGCGGCGGCGACGAGGCTGGCGAAGCGGTGGGTGACGGTCCCGGGTCGCAGCGCCTGGCCGGTGGCAGTGGTGAACATCGGCCCATCCGGGGCTCCGGTGTGCCGGCGGCGGTCGGCGAGCCGGGCGGTGGTGTCGGCGTCAAGGGCGACGGTGCGGCAGCTGGCGGCGCTTTTGGGTTCGGTCAGGTGGGGGCGCGCCGCGGACTTCGACGAGCTGACGGCCGATGGTCAGGGTGGCGGTGCCGTCGGCGGCGGTGTCGAGGTCGCTCCAGAACAGTTCGCAGGCCTCGCCGCGTCGTAGGCCGCGCAAAGCGATGAGGCGCAGCAGCAGGCCCATCGGGTCGGTGTCGACGGTTGTCCAGGAAGGTCGCGGTCTGCTTGGCGGTCCAGACCGCGACCGGCGGCCGCGTGCCGGCGACGCGCCAGGCCCTGACGCGCGGTTCGGTCCACACGACGGGATGTGGCCGGCGGCCAGGGGACAACTCGAGGTCAGTGGCGGCGTTGCGCTCGACGAAGCCGCGGCGCTGGGCGGTGGACAGCGCGGTGCGCAGGGTCGCTCGCAGCCGGGTCTGGCTTGCAGGTCGGCGAGGGGAATGCCGCCGAGGTGGGACAGCAGGTAAAGCCGGACGTGGGACTCATACGCCCGAAGGGTGCTGGCCCGAAAGTGCACCCTGGTGGTCAGCCAGCGGGTCAGCCACTGGCCGACGGTCAGGACCGGCCGCGCCGGGTTGTGCCAGGCCTGCAGGGCGGCCCGGGGGGCGGCGGCCCGGGTGGGGTAGCCGCTGCGACGTAGCCGGCGCCGGTGCCCGTCCGGCCCGGCGGGTAGCTCGAGAGCGGCGTACCAGCTGCCGTGACCGCGCCGTCCCAGCAGCAGGCAGGGCGGCCCTCCTCGAGCGGTCCCCGCACCCGCACCTCTTGAACACCGAACCCTGAGTCGTCTTCATGCGGGCGATCATGACCACGCGTGTCGGGGCTGCGGAGTTGGCCTCACGCCGGGTAGCAGGAGGACGCCCGGTCCAGCCCTGCGGCACAGACCGGTCGAGATCAAGACCGTTTCTGCTACATGCTTGATCGTGTACCAGAACTGAGCAACCCCCGGTCCTGGCACGTCCCACAAGCCTGTAGCGCCTTCAGCGTGCCGGAAGGGATCCTGTGAGAGGGTCTCGTTACTTTGCGGCGGTGGGTCGCCGATCGGGTACGCGCGGGTGTCCACGGCGGAGCAGTCGGTGGATCTGCAGACTGACGAGCTGACCGCGGCCGGGTGTCTGTAGGTGTTCGTGGAGCACATGTCGGGGGCGGTGGACCGCCGCCCGCAGCTTGAGCGAGCATTGTGGGAGCTGCGGGCTGGGGACACGCCGGTTGTGTGGCGCCTGGACCGGCTCGGGCGAAGTCTGCGGCACCTGATCGGCGTGGTGACCGACCGAGCAGTTCTTCCGCGCCCGGCTCGGGGACGGCAGCCTGCCCTAACCGGTGCACTGCGCGATCTGAGCACCACCCACACATCCCCCTGACCGGACACCAGCAGGAGCCGCATATGAGCCACATGCGGTCCACCGAGATCGGCGTCGGCGACATCGGACTCATCGACCACGACGGGCGGAGGATCCGGCTGGCCCAGCTGCCCCCGGTCCAGCTTCTGGTACTCATGCGCCATCGCCATTGACTGCCCTGCCAGCAGCACCTGGTCCAGGTGCACCAGCAGCACACCGACCCGCGGGTCGGCCTGGTCCTCGTCGGATTCGGTGACCCTGCCCGGCTCGCACCCATCGCCGGCAAGCTCGGCTGGCCAGGACTGGTGCTGTCCGACTCGACCCGCACCCTCTACGCCCGGCTCGGCATCGGCCGCGCCCCGCTCTGGAGGATCTACACCCCCACGACCTTGCTCACCTACGCCAAGGGGGCGCGCCGCCCCGGCACCGTCACCGGCCGGCCCGATGAGGACACCCGCCAGCTCGGCGGCGACGCGATCCTCGCCGACGGTCTCGTCATCCGGCTCTGGCGGCCCCGTTCACCTGACGACCGGCCTCCGGCAGGTGAAGTCCTCAACGAAGCATCTCGACTGTTCGCCTAAGCCAGCACCGAGCCGCCGGAGCCGGTTGCGAGCGGCACCGGTCGTTCGGCGACGCCAGGCCTGACGGGGGCTCGACCTGATCATTGGGCACGCCCGACCGCGCCGGACTCGGGCACGCTGCCCGTTCCGGGACGGCAGGCAGCAGGAACGCCAGTCAGATCGCCATCTGCTGCCGCCCCACAGGGCCTAGACCTTGCCGCGGCGCTCGACAAGACCGAGCTCGTCGACGGGCTACGCCCCACCAGCGCCCGCCGTCGCCCACACCGTCCTGCCCAGAGCGTGCTCGTGGGCGATAACCGCCCTCTCGTCCTGGGACAGGAACCTTGGTGACAACACCACAATCGGCTTGTTGATCACCGGCGCATACTCGTGGACGGAGCCTGCCGCAGCCGTGACGCTGCGCCCGAACCGCCACCGTGTCCCCGTCCGCCGGTTGACACCCACGGTGCGGCAGGCCTCCGTGTTGCTCACCCCCCTGCGCGATCAACCTCGCGAACCACGCCCGCTGCTCCACCAGCGGCTCCACCCCAGGACGACCCGCACCTGCCATCACGACCTCCAGACGAGACGCCTGTTGCGATCATCGCTGGAATCCGCCCCGTCACCCTGGGGCCAGGTCGAGTTGACACAGCTACTCACGACGTGGGGAGGCCGGCGTCTGCGTCATCCTCCCTGCAGCTCGGCTGTGATCGCGGTGAGCCGGGTATCCGTGTGCTCAGACCGGTTACCGGTGCTGCCGGCGACTGCCGCCGTGCCAGTCCTCGCTGACCCCGACCTCGTCGGTGGCTACGCCCAGCCCGCGCAGCTGAGGAAGCTCACGCAGGGAGCGCTTCATCTCGGCGAACCCCGGGAACCGGGCCAGGCCGACGACGTGGTCCCACAGCTCGACCGCATCAACGTCGCTGGGCAACCGGCTGATGACGGGCCCGAAGAAGGCGACACCGTCCGGCGGTTCGAAGTGGATGATCGGCGTGCCCACGTCTTTGCCGGTGAGGGCGAGTGCCTCGTCGGTCGACGCCTGGATCTCGGCGTCCCACGAGTCGTCGTCCAGCGCCGAGGCGAGCTCGTAGGGGAGTCCGGCGGCGGCGAGGACCGGCTCGACGAACCCGGCCGTGCCCCGCTGCCCCTGGTCGTCGAGGGCCGCGTCAGCGGGGTCGGAGTCGAACACGCGGGCGCCGCAGGCCTCGTAGAAGGACGCCACCGCGCCCTGTCCGTGCTCGGAGCGGACCCGGGCGGCGACCCGCAGGAGCCTGAGACCCGCGGTATGGCCCGCCTCGTACTCCGGGGGGAACTGGGCGTCGTAGTCGACGTGGGCATTGAGCTGGCGCAGCGAGATGAACCGCCACTCCACGCTGTAGCTGCGCTGGGCCTGCACCCGCCGCACCCACTTCGAGGTCATCCACGCGAACGGGCACACCGGGTCGAAGTAGAAGTTGATGTCAGCCACCACCGCAGTCTGCCCTCCTCCGACGCCGACGTTTCACCGGGCCCGGGCCGGGAAGCCGTGGTGGCGTCCAGCGGTGCTGAGGTCCCGGAAGTCCTGGTGCGGGTTCTGGGCGTCATCTGGTGGTGTCCTTCGCCGGCGCGCCCGGTCGCGGTCTTCGGCACAGACGGGGAATCACCGCAGGGGCGCTGGGCTGGAGCCAACGGTTCCGCGCAGACGGAGATCAGCGCATCGACGTTCGCGCCGCGCGACCATCTCTCGGTGTGGCCAGGCCGCGCTGGTGGCACCGGAACCCCTCCCTCCTATGGGTCCACGAACCCCCATCGCCGTTCCCTCGGTGGCCTTCGCGCTGCCCTCACCCCTTCTTCCTGTCGAGGCAACCCTTCTCCCCGGCCTAGCCATGAACCTTGTGTTTGACAGAACCATTTCTGTCTCACAGTTAATGAGGTGGTGGAGATCCGGTTCACGCAGTCCGCGCGTAAGCACCGCGTGGGCAAGGCCTCCGCTCGCCGGGTCATGTCCGTCGGCGCCCACCGCGACGACCACCACGCAAGGCAACCCCGCCTGGCGCTACGTCGGCCGCGACGAACGCGGCCGCGAACTAGAGATCGTCGCCGTCGAGCTCGAAGGCGTCGAGCAGAGCCCCGCAGTATTGCTGGTCATCCATGCCATGCCGACCCGCCTTCGAAGAAGGGACTCCCATGCCTAGACACGCACCTCCAGCCATCACCAGCGACACCCCCATCGGGCCCGATGTCGACCTCGACCGCGAGGACATCCGACTGGCAGACGGGACCAGGCTCACCCAGCAGGGCGCCGACCAGATCGCCGAAGTGGTGCGGCGCTCAACCGGACGGCCTTCCTTATCGGGAATGGCGGAAGCATCGCCACAAATCGCTTTCCGAGTTCCCCCCGATGTCCGGGAGCACGCGGCGCAGATCGCAGCCCGGGAAGGGAAGACCCTGTCCCAGCTTGCCCGCGAAGCGCTCGAGGAACGGCTCGCCGCCTCCGGGTAGCCCGGGTCGGCCACGGGTTCGCAACCGTGACAACTACCGCCTGGGGGTCCTGCTCGCCACCGGCCTGGACTGGACAACCGTCCCCTGGGCAGGCTCCCCCTGCCACCCCGATCCGAGGACGCTCACCACGCTGGGTGGCGTAGAGCCCTCAAACGGCAATGAACCGCCCCCACCAGACCTGCGGGAACCCGCTCGGGGCTCCCGCCCCACCCGACGCAGTTGCCAGCCAACGGAGTCCTCGTGAACCTGCTGCCACACCTGCCGTTTTGGGCCGAGCTGCTCGTGTTCGTCGCCAGCGCCGTGACGATCTGGGTGGCCGGGATCTTCCTGTCGAACAACACTGACGTGCTGGCCGACCGGCTGCACCTCGGGCAGGCCCTCGGCGGGCTGATCCTGCTCGCGGTAGCCACCAACCTCCCTGAGATCGCGATCACCTACAGCGCCGCCGCCAGCGGGCAACTCGACGTCGCGGTCAGCAACATCCTCGGCGGCATCGCGATCCAGACCGTCGTGCTGGTCGCCCTCGACGCGTTCGGTGTCCGTGAGCGGCGGCCGCTGACCTACCAGGCGGCGAGCCTGACCCTGGTCATCGAGGGCGCGGTCGTCCTCGCCGTCCTGGTCGCCGTGGTCATGGGCACGCAACTGCCGAAGACGCTGATCCGGTTCCGGCTTACCCCCGATGTCATCCTGATCACCGTCATCTGGGTCGTCGGGCTGCTGCTCACCCAGCGGGCTGGGAGTGCGCTGCCCTGGAAGGACAGCGGGGAGGCCCCGGACAGCCAGCCGGAGCCGCGCGGGCACTCCCAGACCAAACACGCCCAGACCGCGACACGCAAGGGCGTCAGCACCGCCCGCGCCGCACTGGTGTTCGGGGTCGCCGCGCTCGCCACCCTGGTCGCCGGAGCGCTAGCGGAGGAGAGCGGCACCGCCGCCGCCGACCACGTCGGGTTGTCCGGGGTGCTGTTCGGCGCCACCGTGCTGGCCGCCGCCACCTCGCTGCCCGAGCTCAGCACCGGCCTGACCTCGGTGCGGGAGGGCGACTACAAACTCGCGTTCGGAGACATCTTCGGCGGCAACGCGTTCCTGCCCGTGCTGTTCCTGCTCGCCGTGCTGGTCTCCGGCAAGGCCGTGCTGCCCAACGCGCACGCCTCCGACATCTACCTCACCGGCCTCGGAGCGCTCCTCACGGTCGTCTACATGGCCGGGCTGCTGTTCCGACCCGCCAAGGAACACGCCCGGCTCGGCATCGACAGCATCGCCGTCCTCGCCCTTTACATCCTCGGTGTCATCGGGCTCATTGCGCTACCCCAATAGGCCAGGCGGCCGGGCAAGCAGGCCGCCTGCAGTCCGTCGTCGGTAGCCCGCCGTCGTGGCTGGGCGAACGCTGTGACCTTCAGCGGTAAGGCGCCGTTCTCGCAGCGCTGTGTGGCACGGCCACCGGCTGCGCCGGGTCTGAGGATCTTGTCCGCTAACGATCCCGGGGCGGGACTGGCCCACTGCCGCGAGGCGTGCAGGCATGGGACGTGCAGCGGAGGGCCGCGGCGGCGTTGCGACTACCGCGCGTCGGTGGGCACGACGGCTCGGGGTCGTGCACGCTTCGCGGCGTGGGGCACGCACACGGTCGGCAGGAGCCGTGGCGGCCGGCGCGCCGGGTACGGAAGTGGCCGATCGCCGTGCTGGTGCTGTTGGCAGTGCTGACCGTCGTCGCCCTGGTGGTGCTGTGGCCCTCGCACCGGGCCCGGCCGGTGCCGTTGCAGTTCACCACCTACGGCGAGGGCCGGCCGGTGTTCGAGCCCGGCACGGTCGTCGGGGTCTCGCAGCGGGCCTGCGGGGGCGGCCCGGGGAGCCCGACGGGACCGGCCGGGGCACCGGTGAACGGCTCCGCCACGGTCTGCGGCACCTGAGCACCGCCACCGACATCTCGGCCGCTCCAGGCACCAGCCGCGTCGCCGACGCCGCGACCCTGTCTGCTATAGAGACAGCGACTCGCCGGCCAGCAGCAGCCCGGCCAACTCGTCGAACGCTGGCCGCGCTTGTTCCGGAACGGGACTGTCGTCCTCGGACATGACGACACCTCGGCTCTGCATGAGAGGGCGTCCCCGGACGGTTGCGTCTCGCTGTCCAGCCGCCGGCACGTCCCGACCCCCACACCGACGTCGCTCCGGTTCGGCGACCGGGCACTCGCTGCCCCGTCGGCCGAGGTGGATGCGCGGCGCATTCTGCGGTTCCGTGTGCCAGGCCGGCACGCGGGTACTCGCCAAAGTGGCGGTGGCCCGCACCAGATCAGGCTGCCGCTCGGAGGGAGCCTCGTGACCTACCAGCAGATAGTGGTCATCACCGGCGCCAGCGCCGGCATCGCGAGGGCGAGCGCGCGCGCGTTCGGCGTACGCGGGGCCCGCGTCGCGCTGCTCGCCCGGGGCCGGGCCGGGCTGGAGGCCGCCGCCCGCGAGGTCGAGCAGGCGGGCGGTCGAGCGCTCGTCATCTGCTGCGACGTCGCCGACCACGAGCAGGTGTCCGCGGCGGCCGACCAGGTCGAGCGCGAGCTCGGTCCGATCGACGTGTGGGTCAATGTCGCATTCACCTCGGTCTTCGCGCCGTTCACCGAGATCACGCCGGAGGAGTTCACCCGGGTGACCCAGGTCGCCTACCTCGGCTTCGTCTACGGCACCCACGCCGCCCTTGCCCGGATGGTCCCGCGGGACCGCGGGACGATCGTGCAGGTCGGGTCGGCCCTCGGTTCGCGCGCCATCCCGCTGCAGTCCGCGTACTGCGGCGCCAAGCACGCCGTCAACGGCTTCACCGAGTCGGTCCGCACCGAGCTGATGCACGACGGCAGCAAGGTGCGGATCACCGTCGTGCAGATGCCGGCGGTCAACACGCCGCAGTTCTCCTGGGTGCTCAGCCGGCTGCCGAACCACCCGCAGCCGGTCGCGCCGATCTACCAGCCGGAGGTCGCGGCCCGCGGCGTCGTCTTCGCCGCCGACCATCCGAACCGCAAGCAGTACTGGGTCGGGATGAGCACCGTCGCCACCATCGTCGGCCAGAAGATCTTTCCTGCCCTGCTCGACCGGTACCTGGCCCGGACTGGCTACTCGTCCCAGCAGACCGGCGAGAAGGTCGACCCCGACCGGCCGAACAACCTCTGGGAGCCGGTCGACGGCGACGCCGGCACCGACCACGGGGCCCGCGGCGTGTTCGACCCCGAGTCGCACGACCGGTCGCCCCAGCTCTGGTTCTCCCACCACGCCCGGCTGGTATCCGCGGCCGGGGCAGCGGCCGGGGTGGCCGCCGCCGGGCTCGCCGTGCACGCCGGGCGGCGGGCGTGAGCATCCGTCCGGCCGGGCTGCTCACCGGCCTGCGGCTGGCCTACGGCAGCGTCCTGCTCGCCGCGCCCGGCCCGGTCGTCCAGGCCGCGGCCGGCCAACCGGCCGACACCCGGGCGCGCCGGGTCACCCGCGTGCTGGGTGCCCGCCACCTGCTGCAGGGCATCGGGACGGTGGGCCGTCCCGGCCCGGACGTGGTCGGGCTGGGGGCGGAGGTCGACCTGGTCCATGCTGCGACCGCGCTGGCCTGGGGGTGCTCGACGGTCACCGTCGCCGGGCGGGGCTGGTCGACGCGGTCGTGGCGGCCTCGTTCGCCGTGGCCGGCTTGATGGCGACCCGGGCCGCGGTGCGCCGGCCATCGCCGCCGCCGGTGTCGTACGCGGGGGTGCTGCGGGCCGAGGTAGCCGCGCCCGTCGTCGCCGTGCTGCTTCCCCAGCGGGTGACCCAATGAGCCGGGACCCGGTCCGGCTCGCCGACCGGGCGCTGGAGGCGGTGCGGACCGGTCGCTTCGAGCGGACGCTCAGCGCGCTGACCGCCGGCGGCGCGGTCATCACGACGCTGGAGATCTACACCTCGCACGACAGCGCCAGCTTCGGCAACAAGATGATGTGGTGGCCGGTCCTCATCGTGCCGACCGCGGTACCCGCCGGGATCGCCGGCGTCATCAGCCGGCGGGCCGCCCGCACGGTCCTGCCGATCGCCAGCGCCCTGATCGTCGCCAACGGCCTGCAGGGAACCTACCTGCACGTCCGCGGGGTCGCACAGAAGCCGGGCGGCTGGTCGATGGCCGCCTACAACGTCGAGATGGGTCCGCCGGTGTTCGCCCCGCTGCTGGCCAGTCTGGTCGGCGGCATGGGCCTGCTCGCGTCGGTGCTGCGCCGCGAGGGGAGCACCGCTGATGCCGTTCCGCAGTCCTAACCAGCGCGCGGTCACCCCGCAGGGCAAGGGACGCTTCCCGGGCTACGACGTTCTGGACGAGGCGCACCGGTGGGACGACGTCACCGCCGGCGTCGTCCTCGCCCGGCTGGCGCCGACCACCGACCTGTCCTTCTTCACCCAGGCCGAGAACGGCGCGGCCGTCGTCCTGTGCGACCTGCTGCTCGCCCAGGACGCCGAGCCCCGCGTCCCGGTGGTGGCGCTGATCGACGCCCGGCTCGCGTCCGGCGAGTCGGACGGCTGGCACTACGACGAGCTGCCGCCGGACCCACAGGCGTGGCGGCTGACCCTGGCCCACCTCGACGACGACGCCCGACAGCGGCACGGCGCCGTCCTGACGCTGATCGACCAACCGCAGCAGGCTGCGCTGGTCGGGCGGGTCAGCGGCCTCGCCTCATCCAACGACCAGTGGCACGACCTTCCCGCCAAGCACGTCTGGAGCCTGTGGACGCGCTACGCCTGTGCGGCCTTCTACGCCCATCCGTGGGCCTGGAACGAGATCGGTTTCGGCGGCCCGGCCTACCCCCGTGGGTACAAGAACATCGGGCTGGACGCGCGGGAGCGGTGGGAGGTCCGTGACCACGACGACGTGGACCCGGTGCCGGCCGCGGAGCGCTTCGAACGGGCCCGACGTCGCCGCAGCGACCTCGCCCGCGACGACATGGGGACCGGCAGCGGATCGGACCCGGCTGGCGGGAGCCAGGGGTGAAGCGACCCTCGGTGCCGCTTCCGCTGAGCACCCGCTACACCTACGCCGGGCTGCGGCAGCGCAACGAGTCCGCCTGGCTGCTGCCGAACGACGGCTCGCGGATCGACCATGCGCTGCGGCGCGACATGCGCCGCTTCGCCGACGAGGACGAGATCGACCTGGTCGTGGTCGGTGCGGGTGCCGGTGGCAGCGTCCTCATCCAGCGCCTCGCGCGAGCCGGTTGGCGGGTGGCCGCCCTCGACGCCGGACCGTTTTGGGACCCGGACGCGGACTGGGTCAGCGACGAGCGGGGCGCGCACACCCTCTACTGGAACGAGCCGAGGCAGATCGGCGGTGCCGACCCGGTACCGCTCGGGTCGAACAACAGCGGTCGGGGCGTCGGGGGGTCGATGATCCACTACTCCGGCTACGTCCCGCGCCTGCACCCGTCGGACTTCCGGACGGCGAGCACCGACGGAGTGGGAGCCGACTGGCCGATCGGCTACGACGACCTCAAGCCGTACTACGAGCACATCGAGCAGGAGCTGCCGGTCGCTGGCCAGGACTGGCCGTGGGGGGACCCGCACCGCTACCCACAGCATGCCCACCCGATGGGGGGCAACGGCGACGTGTTCGTCCGCGGGGCGCACGCCCTCGGCATCGACGTGCGCGTCGGGCCGGTGGCGATCTCCAACGGCCGGTTTGGCAACCGTCCGCACTGCATCTACCGGGGCTTCTGCCAGCAGGGGTGCAAGGTCAACGCGAAGGCCAGCCCGCTCATCACGCACGTCCCCGACGCGCGCGCCCACGGCGCCGAGGTGCGGGCGGGCTGTCACGTGACCCGTGTCCTGGTCAACGACGAGCGAGGCCTCGCCACCGGGGTCGAGTACGTGCGGGACGGCGTCGTCCGGCGGCAGCGGGCCCGGATGGTGGCCGTCGCCGGCTACAGCATCGAGACACCGCGGCTGCTGCTGCTGTCCGCCACCCGTCGCTGGCCGCAGGGCCTCGGCAACGACCACGACCTCGTCGGCCGCTACCTGATGGTGCAGGGTGCGCCGCAGACCGCGGGCCGGTTCGACGCGGAGGTGCGGGCGTACAAGGCGCCGCCGCCGGAGGCCAGTACGGAGGCGTTCTACGAGACCGACCCGACCAAGGCCTATCGTCGCGGTTTCTCGCTGCAGACGGTCAGCCCGCTGCCGATCGGCTGGTCCGAGCACGTGACGGCGCAGGGCCACTGGGGTGAGTCGCTGCGCGAGTACATGCGGGATTACATCCACTGGGCGACGGTCGGAGCGTTGTGCGAGCTTCTCCCGCAGGCCCGTAACCGGGTGACGCTGGCGGACGAGACCGACCGGCACGGCCTGCCCGTGGCGCACTTCTCCTACAGCAAGTGCGACAACGACGACCAGCTCATCGCCGCCGCCCAGTCGTGCATGGAGAACCTGCTGCGGGCCGCCGGGGCGAGCGAGGTGATGACCGTCCAGCGGTTCGCCCACCTGGTCGGCGGCGCCCGGATGGCCGACCGACCCCAGGACGGCGTCGTCGACCCGGACCACCGTGTGTTCGGCATCGACAACCTGCTCCTCACCGACGGCAGCACGCTGCCGACCCAGGGCGCGGCCAACCCAGCGCTGACCATCATGGCGATGGTCGCCCGGGCCGCGGACCGGCTGGTGGCCGGCGCCCGCTGAGCGGGTACCGGCACCCCGATCAGACCGGGCGGTCCCCCGGTGCCGGCGGGTCGTAGGCCGCCGCGGCCTCGAGGCCCCGGCGCAGTCCGACGGGCAGCCCGCCTGCGACGGCGGTCGTGGGCACGATGCTGAGCGTGCCTTTCGCCTCGTACAGCACGTAGGCGATGCCGGACAGGTCCAGTACTCCGCGCTGGCGCAGCTGGGACCACAGGTCCTCGTCGGTCAGGCCGCACAGCCGCAGCTGGTGGCGCCGGACCTCGCCGTGCAGGACCAGCACCCGCACCCGGTGGTCTAACAGCCGGGACCCGGCCGGGCTGAACCGCACCACGCTGGCCACCCGGTGGACCGCGACGAGCACCAGCAGGGCGACCGCGCCCGTGACGAGCGACTGGGTGCTGGCGACAGTCGTCCGCCCGACCACCGCGCCGAGGGCGACCGCGGTGACCACGTCGATCAGCGTCCACTGGGCCAGCGTCCGGCGCTCGCCGATCCGCAGCCCGACCACCGCCACCGCGTACATCAGCACCGCCTTCGCGGCCACCTCGCCGACCTGCGACCACTGCCCGGTCAACCAGCTCATCCCGCCCCCCGTCCGTGCAACTGGCCACGCGTGCGCGCGGTCAGCTCTCCTGCTCGGTCCGCCGTGCCGTCCGCTCGTCCGCGTCGTAGGAGGGGGCAGCGGCGAGCAGCAGCGCGGCCGCCACCAGCAGCGCCGGAACGGTGGCGAGGAAGGCTATTCGCAGCCCGGCCGCACCGCCTCCAGCGAGGTGGTCGGCGGCGGCCCCTACCGCCAGCGGGGACGCCGCCCTCGACGACGGTGCGCATCAGCGTCTGGGCCGACTCGGCCCGCCCGCGCACCGGCGACGGGAGCACCTCGACCCGTACCGCGTCCAGCGCCGGCAGCGCTGAGGCCAGAGCGAACGAGCCGGCGACCAGGAAAGGCAGGGTGAGCGGGAGCGAACTGGTGAGCAGCGCCGGCAGCCACAGCAGTGACGTGACGGCGCAGGCGGCCGCGATCAGCGGCAGCCGCAGGACCGGACGACCGGCGTGGAGCAGGCCGTCGTTCACCGCGCCACCGATCCACACCCCGGCCAGCGCTCCGCCGCCGAGGCCGAGCAGGGCGAGGTCGGCGACGCGGTACCCACGTGGTACTGGCCGACGGCGAAGATGACCGCGAAGGCGCTGACCGCCGCGAGGAAGGCGTTGGCCGCCGTCACGGCGAGCAGCACGAGCCAGGGCGTTCGGTGACCGATCAGGTAGCCGAACACGCCGCCCATCGAGAGCTCGGCGGCCGCGCCCCGGGCCGGTTGACGCTCGGGGTCGGGCTCGCGCAGCAGCCGCCGCGCCAGCAGCAGCCTGGGCAGCATCAGCAGCCAGAATCCCCAGGGCCAGCCGAGCAGCGTCACGGCGACGGCGCCTACGGACACGCCGGCTGCAGAGCCGAGGAACTGCCCGCTCTCGACGCGGCCGAGGAAGGCCCCTCGGCGCCGCGGTGCGACGGCGTCGCCGGCGAGCGAGGGAAACGCGGGGCCGACGGTGGCCGCGACCACCCCCAGCACCATCCGCGAGCCGAGCAGCATCGAGAAGCTCGTCGCCGCACCGGTCGAGAGCATGGCCAGTGACCAGGCGCCGACGCTCCCGGCCAGGAGGCGGGTGCGCCGGACCCGGTCGACGAGCGCTCCGGCAGGCACCGTGGCGAGCGCGCCCACGATGCCCAGGACCGCGGAGAGCAGTCCGTAGCGGGTGTTGGACAAGGAGAAGACCCGCTTGATCGTCGGCCCCATTGCCGACAGGACGGTGCGGTCGGCGTAGTCGATGGTCATTACCAGGGTCAGCAGCGTGACGAGGGTGCCGGGGCGCGCCGTCGACCCCGGGCGCGTGCCGCGGCTCGTCGTCAATGTGCCCTTCCGTCGGCCGGGCGGACCCACCACCCGGCGGACCAGGCGGCGGCGTCCCGTCGCAGGACGGGTCCCCGACGTGAGAGAGACGAAACGATTCGCGTCCGAGCCCTCCCGGCTCGGCCGGCGGTCCCGCCTCAGCCGACGGGAAAAAGCCACAGGACGTGGACCGGCCCTGGGCGCGTCCGCCCCTGCCGCTCCTCCCTGCCCGCGGCGCTCAGCCGATGCCTCTCACTCGGTGCCGGCGGGCACCGTGCTGTCCGGTGCCCGGTCCTCGAACAGGGAGACCACGTCGTCGGCGTCCTGCTGGTCGTCGACCAGGATAAGCACCTGGTCGTCCGGCGCGAGGACGGTGTCGTGCCGTACGGGCAGCGGGGTGCCGTCGCGCAGCACCATGCTTACCCAAGTGCCCTCGGCGAGGTTCGGCAGGTGGCCGACTTGGTGGCCGTCGGCGACCGATCCGGGAGCGACGGTTAGGTGGTGGACACCGCCCGGCTCGTCTCGGAGGCGGACGCCGAGCGCGAAGGGCTCCGGCGGCACCAACCGCATCCGGACCTTGAACAACCGGCCCAGCGTTGGGACGAGCGTGCCCTGGCCGAGTACCGACACCAGCACGACGACGACGACGACGCCGTAGAGCCGCTCCCCACCCGGCAGCGGCAGCAGCATGCTGCCGAGCAGCAGGGGGACCGCTCCCTTGAGCCCGGCCAGCAGCACGAAGCCCTGCTCGCCGCGGTCGAGGCGGAGCGGGAGCAGCAGCGGTGCGGCGACAAGCGGCCGCAGCACCAGGGCGAGCAGGACACCGAGGACGACTCCCGGCACCCAGACATCGGTCCGGCCCAGGACGTCGAGGTGGACGGTGAAGCCGAGGTAGGCGAAGGCGACCACCTCGGCGATGCTGGCGAGCGCCCCGTGGAAGCGCTCAACCTCCCGCTTGAAGGGCGCCCGCTCGTCGCCCAGCACGATGCCGGCGACGAACACGGCGAGGAATCCGGAGCCGTGGGCAACGGTTGCAGCTCCGAAGAGCACCGCAGTGGACACGAGCGTCCGGACGGGGTGTAGCCCCTCGCCGGGAAGCGGCAGCCGGCGCATCACGACCAGCAGCAGCCGGCCGCCGGCGACGCCCACGACCAGGCCGACGGCCATCTGCAGGAGGAAAGTCAGCGCGACCTGCAGCACCGATCCGGCCGACAGCGAGCCGGCGCTCAGCAGCGCGGCGACCAGGGCGATGCCGACCGGGTCGTTGGCGCCGGACTCGCCCTCCAGCACGGTCCCGGAGCGGCCCTGCACCTCCCGCTGGCCCAGCACGGAGAAAACGACGGCGGGGTCGGTCGGCGAGATCGCCGTTGCTACTAGGACGGCGAGGTACCACTCGACGCCGAGCAACAGGTGGACCGCGACCGAGGCGATCGCGACGGTGGCGAAGGTGCCGATCACGCCAAGGCTCAGAACCCCGGCGGCGGCCGACCGGAACCGGGCGAGCCCGATGTGCATCCCACCGTCGAACAGGATGGCGATGAGCGCCAACGTGACGACATGCTCGACAGTGGCGTGGGTGGGCTCGGTGACCGCCGGCACGAACCGGACCACCAGGGCGGCCGCGATCAGGAACAGGGCCGGCGCCGGGATGCGGATGCGCTCCGACAGCCGGTGCGACTGGACGGCGAGCAGCCCGGCGCCGCCGGCGCACAGCACCACCAGACCAAAGGTGAGGGACTCGTGCACGGGGCTCTCCCTGGGCATGGTGGACGACGTGCCGACCAGACTTCCCGGCGCCCCGGGACCAACGTTACCGACCGGACGGGTGCCCGCGCCCCAACTGGGCCCCTCGCCGTGGGTAGGGGCGCCCTGCGCCATGCCGCAATCGGCCTGCGCGACGCCCTCACGACACAGGTGTGGCCGCTGCCGACCCTGGGCGTGGCGCTCGCGGTGGTCCTCGGCGTCGCGCTGCCCCAGCTGGACGCGGTCACCGTGCTGCCGGACGGGCTGACCGGGTACCTGTTCGGTGGCGGGGCGGACGCGGCGCGCTCCGTGCTCGGCACCATCGCCGGCTCGCTGATCACGGTGACGGCGCTGACCTTCTCGCTGACCGTCGTCACCCTCCAGCTG
>JAABUM010003757.1_pt1 | contig 18099 bp, 35 predicted proteins | sample 5559161 | NCBI WGS metagenome assembly JAABUM01 (sample SAMN10711868, study PRJNA513369) | rock metagenome | isolation source: Antarctica rocks | place: Antarctica: Victoria Land, Siegfried Peak nord | reverse complement strand
CTGAGCAGATGGCGCAGTACTTGAATCTCATACGGCCGGCCGACTCGCAGTGGCGGCCGTGCCTGACGGGGCCCGACATCCAAAGCCTGAGCGTCGACGAATATATCGGCCGCTACAAGGCAAGTTGACAACAGTTCTATCCACTGCAGAAGAAATAAGTCAAAGAAGCAGGGATTCCGCTTGGTGCCGTTGGTACAGCAGCCCACAACATCCGAACTCTGGGCGTCGGCGATAACTTTGGCCGCTATAAGGTGGGACACGACAGGTTGCAGACCACCTGCAAGGGTGCAGATTCTGGATGCTTTCTGAAAATCGATATATTACGGTTGCGTCGCCTCAGCGCTGGTTTCACACGCCTTTCCGTCTCCTGCACAGGACAGTCTCTTGGGGGCGCAGCTGCTGGCCGGTGGAGAGACTCTGGCAGGCCCTCGGAGCCTCGCGATCTTTTACCCTGGAATCAAGGTGCAGGTCGCTTATGAGGCCATCCCCTCCCCTATTTTGTGCACAGGACGGTGTGCAGGATCTGGGGGTGCAGCTGCTGGCGGGCGGAGAGGAGTGGAATGAGATAGTGCTGATGCGGCATGTCCAATACGCAATCAAGCCAGCAGACTCACCGGAATGCTATGTCCACTACACAGGATGGCGTGCTGGGTGTGCTGCTACTGGCAGGCGGTGCGGATCCCGCATTGCCCGCTAGCAAGCTGACGCCACAATCCAATTGCAACTCTTCAGCATGTTGCTCTATCGACTTGCGCACAGGACGGCGTGCAGGAGCTGGGGGTGCTGCTGCTGGAGGGCTGGGAGGACCTGGTGTTGATGTAAGCATGCATCCCATTCCCGCGTCTTACTGTGTGAACGCCTGCTTTACTTGTGTAGTTTTGTGCTCCACGCAGGACGGCGTGCAGGAGCTGGGGGTGCTGCTGCTGGCAGGCGGAGAGGACCCGGCATCGCCCGCCGGCAGGCGCCTTGCTGACATCATGGCCGCCAACCAGCAGGTGGGCATGTCATAATTTGCTGATTCTCAATCTTTCGAACTGGTGGTGCCGATTGCCAATGTATCCGGTGTCGCCCGCCCGCGAGCGCCTGGCCAATATCATGGCCGCCAGCCAGCAGGTGGGTGTCGATGTCTGTTTGTGTGTCTTTCGAAGCTGGTGTGAGCAGCGGCAACTTGCAGCGGTATCTTGCAGCGTGCCACTGGCAGTCACGGCAGCGATTAGGCGCTATCAACGTGTCGCTGGAGCTAGGCTTGCGCTGCAATGCAGAATGAGGCGAGGCACCTATGAATTGCCTGTGAGCAGGTGAGGCCAAGCCAAGTACAAAAACAGTTCAGTGGCTCTGCAGTAGGAGATGGAGCTCTGTTGAGCACTTTGCTGAGTTTTCTCTGCGTCGTCTCTTCAGTGCCGTCACCCTCTGGTGGTTTCTTGAAACGCACTGTTTTACTTGAAATGTCAATTGTTACTTTGCAGCTCACCATCAGCTTCTGCACCAAGCGCACGAAGCTGTTCCGGACGCTGGAGGTGGGCATTTTTAACAGCCAGATGCAGCAGCACGGTCGGCCGTCGCCCGACCACTGGCGCCGAGTTCTCGTGAGTCCTAAATTTTTAAACACGATTCACAGCTCAAAGTACAACTCGCAACTACAGCAGCACAGGCGGCCGTCGCTCGACCACTGGCGCAGCGTTTCGGCATGTCCTTGGACCGGAAACCAGAAAGGATGATGGCTATTAGGTAAAAGCAGCACGAGCTTCAATCCCATGACCACTGGCGCCGCGTTCTTGAAGCTGGTTTTACGAGTACATCGTTCACTCAACAGAGACGATCGCCAATCGAAGACACAATCGCAGGCCCGCATGGCACCTTCAATCCGCAGCTGCAGCTGTACGCGCGGCCGTCGCCAGACCGCTGGCGCCGCTGTCCTGTGCGTCCTTTGGGTGGCAAATGCTACGTCAGAAAGGCGGCAACAGCAGCGGCAGCAGCAGCAGCAGCAGCAGCAGCAGCAGCAGCAGCAGCAGCAGCAGCAGCAGCAATTATACATCTGGCTGGCTGCAGGACGACATCGGGCTGGGCGAGGAGCAGAAGGCAATGGCCCGGCAGGCGCGGCGGGACCTGCTCGGCCGCATGGCACACCTCATGACGCAGCGGCGCGAGGTGCGGAGGCAAGATGGGGATTCTATTATATGCTGTAGAAAGTTGCTGTGCTGGCCCGCACTGCGCAGCTCATGGCACAGGAGGAGAGACGATCCGTCAGATGCCTCCAGTACTGTATGAGCCCGGGTTCTGTCAGATGCTCTCCCGACACCAACAAATGAGGCAATGCGTGCGCTGTTGCATGCTGACATCGCACAACAGGTCGAGACCGCGACACAGGTCGCACTGTCGAGGATCTTGCGTGCTGCAGCTTCCCTCGACTGGATCACGGTGGTCGCAGGAAGGACGGACATTGAGGAACCGCCGCAGCGCTCTACTTCAAAATGCATGTTGAAAGATCCCCATGTGCGGAAGTGTAGTTGAGGAGTATTTGCTGCGGCCGCAGGCGGTGTTGCTGCTGCCGGCGGGCGTGCCGTCCGCCATTGGCGAATCGACTGATGGAATTCCTGCAGGCTTTCACTGAAGCATCCCTACCTGTCATGCAGGCGGTGTTGCTGCTGCCGGCGGGCGTGCCGTCCGCCATCGGTGACCTGGATGAAAACACCTGCAACATGTATTGAAGGCATTCCTGCTGCGGCCGCCTAGGTGGCGTCGCTGCTGCGGGCAGGCATGCCCTCCGCCACCAACGACCTGAACGATGACTGTTTCGCAGACTTCCACTGGGGTTCTTTCCAATACGTTTGCAGGTGGTATCGCTGCTGCTGGTTGGCATGCCCTCCGCCACCGACGACTTGAATAATGTGTTCTTTTCAGGAATTCTCCTGCTATGCATGCAGGTGGTGTCGCTGCTGCTGGCGGGCATGCCCTCCGCTACTGACGACCACAACAACGCCATCGGCTTTGACAAGGTACACCCCGCGCTGGCCTGTGGCACAGCCCCAACCTTTTATGATGCCTTCTCCATTGGCTGCCCCTTCGGCTTTGGCCACGCGGCACCTGCGCTGCTGAAGCGTTTCCTGACAGTCTAGCTTCGTTTCCAAACTGACACCCGCCGCAGGCGAGCCAGGCAAGCGCAAGCTGCGGCAGAATATGGAGACCACCTTCGTCACGCCATTTCATCATGTCATGGCATCGTTCAATCCCTTGAAAATTTCGGTTGTCTGCTGCTGGATACTTTGAGACATCACCTGTTATAGGCAAGCCAGGCGCGCGCAGAGCTGCGGCTGGACCTGGAGTCACACTGGACGCCGCAATCTTTCGCGAATTCCACCTTTTTTGTTTACTATCATGATGTCAAACTCCACCCGCTTTCCAGCTTTGCTAATTCATTCCTGACTGCCGCCCTGTCCCAGGCCAGCCAAGCGAGCGCGGAGCTGCGGCGCAATCTGGAACAGGAGTCCACCTTCGTCACGCAGTTCCTGGTGGCGTTGGACGCCGCGATCGAGCCGCTGCAGCAGGCCCGGTGCCTGGTGGCCAGCTACCCGTACATGCCGGACGCTCTAGCATTGTGCAGCGCGCTGGGTGCGTCGCATCGTTTCTACGTTCTATGCACAGTTATCGCGCCTGCTGCGGTGCCTGCTGCGGTAACGTACATGCTGGACGCGCTGGCGCTGTGCAGCGCACTCAGTGCGTCAAACCAGTTTTCCCGCCACAGGCCATTTGACTTTCCTTGACCTTTATCTGACATGTTTCGACCTACTATTCTGAAAAGCTTCGACCTTTTGTGAGATTCTTCTACATTCAGGGGGGTTGGCACCCTTTTGCAAGCTGCAGGCATGGCTGCTGTGTGTGCTGACGCACGATGTGTGAGGCAAAGGTATGGCACGCTGTGGGGGAGGGCACCAACGCCAGCGCCTCGAGCTGTATCATGGAGCTGCGCTACGAGTACGATGGCGTGACACAATTGCCACATCAACGATAGCGTTCTTTTTGTTGTCTGCAGCGGAGGCTGCGGGGGAGACTGCCGGGGCGGACGCAGAGGCAGACACCGCGACGTGGATGACGGGACTGGACGGCGGCAGCGGCGCGGGGCTGCTGCCTCCCGGCTCCGCCTTCCGCATGCTCGCGCAGGCAAGCCTTTGCAATTTGTGAAGATTTTCACATTGAAGGTCTGGAAAGGGGTTCCCAATCCGGCGGCAGCACGGGGCTGCTGTCGTTTTGCTCCGCCTACCGCTCGTGCAAGCTGGTGCATGTTCCTCTTGCTGCTTTCGAACCCTACACTAGTTGCCTAGACTTGGTGGGTTCGTGGAAAAGCGCGAGCTGTGTGTTCCCAGACGTAATATCTGCATACCTACTTCTGAGCATGTAGCCGTGTCTGCTGCAGGGTGGTACACCGACGCCGTCATCCGTTGCCTCCCAGGCGATCTGACGGCGCCCAGATCCGGGGCTGCGGCACGCTGCAAGGGTTTAGGGGTCAGCGCGCGATCAGCCTCAGACATCAGTCGGGTGTGAGGATGCTTGAGGGCGTTTTATCGGCCTGGGCCTGGGCCGGACGCATGTACCACTAGGTTTTCCATCGGGCTGTTGTCCTGAAGCAAGCGATGCCAGTGTGCGCAGCCGCAGCGGATTGGCGTAATAAACATGAAGGCGATGTAACAGTGCAAACAGGTGTCTCTGACGCTCCATAGCAAGGCAGCTGGTTTGTTGGTCAGAAGGACAATTCTCTGACGATGCCAGGCAATTCCAGGCGGTGCGTTACACCAGAGCCTTCTCCGCCGAACGAGTGTTTTTTGAAATGCATCTGCATCCCACACAGCGATGTTGACACCCAGCAGGCACAGAGTGTGAAAATGGCCTAGCCACAGTGAGCCGGGGCGCGCGTCGAGACTGGCATCAACAGTTCGTCAAGAGAAGCCGCGTCGCGGCGGCGCTGCACCCTGCTCCGCCGCCGCCCGCCGCTCCTGTCGCGCCAGCTTGCCCGCCTTTTTGCGCAGCGCCGCAAAGCGCTGCTCGTCCGCTTCCGCCTCCGCTTCCTGCTGCCCGCCCGGCTGCCGCTTCTGCGCCGGCGACGGACCTCCGCCACCAATGAGCTCCACCTGATCACAATGAAAAACAAGCCACATGTTTAGTACAAAATATCACAGCTGTTTCGTTCAGCCCTGGATCAGCACCCACGAGCTGCGCCTACACGTGCTGAGCCATGACATGCACTCGCAGGAGGCTCAGGTTGTATCCCTCGGTCAAGGTTCCAAGAGCGTCACCTGCGGCGCGCCCGGGCGGCTGCGCCGACCGCGTGTAGCGCCATGAACTCGCCGGCGGATCAACTTTGTAGGTGTTTCGACCAGAGTGCGACAATGTCACCTGCTGCAGCCGTCCGCCGCTGGGCCCCGCGCCACGGCCTGACTGCTGCACGAGCCGCTGCGCCGCCGCCGCCTGGCCTTCAGGCGTCGGCTGCGTTCCGCCGCTGTCGCTACTGCCGCTACCGCCGTCGCTGCCGCCGGCGGCGGCCGCTGCTGCTTTTCGCGCCTTCACTGTGTGCAGCTTCTGCCGAATCTGGTCCACGTCGATGACCGATGGCGGCGGCCCCGCCGTCCTGTAGCAATAACAATGCAAAGTATTAATATATCATACGTTTCAAGTCCACAATGCAGTACAGCTTTTGGCAAATCTGGTCTCCGCCAATCAGCTTCGGCGGCAGCCTGCACACAATGTACAAATACACTCTCGTTTGCAGGGCACATGCCGGAGATCTGCTACAGCATCTTGATCATGCCACGCTACAGAATCATGGCGCCAGCGCTCACTGCACGAGTGATGTGGGTGCATTGCGGCATGTGTGCGAGGTCGCCAGACTGCAGACCGCCCACGAGTATCATACAGGCATGAGAAGTCTGATCACATCACGGTTCATGTTTTTGTGAATATTGTTTCCCACCCGACGGCGTCGTTGCGGGCATACTCATCGCCAATGCGGTCCAGCAGGTTGCCGAGCGGGATGGGCAGCATGCATGGCGTCACGCTGGCGAAGATCGGCTGCGGCAGGCCTGCAGCCACAGAGACTGCCGCCGTTCACACAAAGCAGCCGACATGTCGGTTTTAGTGACAGCCGCTGCCAGGTCAAGCTGCAGACCGCAGACCAAACCGCCACGCAACGGCAACAGAGCTGTGCATGCTGTCAAGCGGGAGGCGCTTGCATTATACTGCCGGTCTTCGTGGGTATCGCAGCATTGGCAATAGGTTATAGCATTGGAAAGGTTGTGAATTCGTGTCCGACAGAAGTTTGAACCTCACCCGTCGTGTCCCACAACTCGCAGATGCCGACCCACTCCATCTCCGTGAGCCCCGACAGCATCGCGACACGCGGCATCGGCAGCAGCCCCGCGTACGAATGCACCGCGAAACGCCGCGGCTCTGAGACCTGGACGCCGAGCGGCCGCATGCCGCCGCCGGCCCTGCCGACGCCGCCGCTCCTGGAAGAGCCGTCAAGTGGGCCGCCGCCAATGGGCCCGGCGGCGGCGCCGCCATCCTGGTCGCTGGTGCCCGCGGCGGCATGGCTGCCCGCTCTGCCAGTTCCGCTGCCGACGGTCTCAGCGGCGCCCGCAGGAGCGGCGCTGGAGTGTCCATGTCTGCCGCTGCCGCCGCCGCCGTTGGGGCCCACTGTCGCGCTGGCGGCGCCTGCCGGCGACTCACCGCCACCGCCGCTCGGCGTGGCTTCCGCCGCCCCACTGCCTACCGCCTGCCGAGGCTTGACGAGGTCCGCCTGGAGAAAACAAAGCAATATAGCTGCAAAAGAGACACCGTGCGCAGATGCTGCAACCGTATGGAACAAGTGAAACAACTGCAAAAATCCAGCTTCACCTGTGGAGCCTGGTAATCCGAGTACAGGGCCTCTCCCAGGCTGGCAGCCAGCAGCGGCGTGCTGCAGTGCGACACCGGGAAGCCCGGCTCGACGCCCTGGCACCAGCAAGAAGATCGTGTCTCCAAAGAGCGGTCAGAAAGGGGTGAGACGACCGGAAGTCTGGGCATTACCAGCGGCTTCCTAAACACAGCTTTCTTGACATCACCCACCAACTTGCCTGGAACCAAGCGGCCACCGCCTCACTGTCCTTCATCGTGAAGCCCACCAGGAAGACGCCCTGCAGCGTGGAGAACACATTCCAGAAGTCACTGTGGCAGTGGAACCAGCAGACGGTGAAACCATGTGCCGCTCAGCGCCGCAGTTGAGATGCTCTGCCCAATGCCACAAGCAACATAATGAGCGGGGTGTTCAATGAAGACCTGCTGGTAGAACGTGGGCCACGATGGAACGGCGCATGCATCGTGATCAGATTGGCTGGCTCAAAGGCGCACCCTGGGGCCAAAGCTGGCGCCGGGAGGGAGTGCCTCGCTGCTGCCGGCCTGTGCCCGCACATCCGGGCGATTGCAGGGTTTACCATATTGTCTCGATGCCCGCGGCAGGGACGTGGCGGCCTGCGCAGAAAGGACAGGCTCTCAGATCGCACCGAGGCAATTCACCGACCTCAGCAACATGATCGAGCCACGAAGCACGTGCCTGTCGAGTACTGTGGATGTCACAGTCTCTATGATGACTGCCGAATGGCCTAGGCCAAATTGTCCTGAAATGTGCTAAGCGTCTATGGCCGAGCAGGTGATCTGGGGTGCATGTCCTGTCCAGCGCCTGCATGGCTGCAGCAGTCTGCGCTGCCTGTGTGGAGGTCGCTTTCGAGAAAACAGCAGCAGAACTCTGCAAAGTTCTGATGGCAGCGAGCAAATGGATGTGAGCTATTGCACAGCAGCTGCACAGAACCGCACAACAGATGCAACAGATGCACGTCCAACACTGATCGACTTTCGCACTTTACTGCAACACGTGCACCTGCCAGCAATCAACGCGCAACATTGGTTGCTCAACATGCTCAACGGTCTGCGCCACTTCGGTCTGAAAATTTGAAGTGCATATCAGAATCGTGGAGAAACCGCATCTGGCTTGCGCGCAAGTCCAGAACCCGTTAACATCACGTCGCTTCAGCAGAACCCACCCGGCAAGGCAGCTCGAAAACCCACTTGGAACCGGCCATACATGCTGAGCAGTGGCGGCACCGACTGCATGCAGTGTCAGGCACAGGCATGGCATGTGCCGCCCTCAGCACGCCGTTCGGACGCAGCTAAACATCACCCACATAGGCTGCAACATGTGCCGCAGCGCAAACACAGCCGGACAATACCCTGCCGCTCAGCTTCAGGTGGCGGACCCGAAAAGCCGCTGATTAGCCTATCATCCAGGCGCACGGTGCTGAAAGGTGAATAGTGCAATCATCAGCGTGATGATGGTCATACCTGAGCGCGTCGTATGCGACGCGCGCAAGGCCGTGGCATGCGTGAGCTGTTCATCCATACAATCATTATGGTCTTCTGCGCTGCAGGCACGGCGGCAGCCGTCTTCTGCTGCGGCGTCTGCGGCGGCAGGGACGCTCACGCCGGCGGGAGCGACGGCCAGGGAACCTGGTCCGGTCGCTGGGGCTGGTATGACAGGTGAAACGCACCTGCTGCGATCGCAGCACTGGGGTGTTGCAGGAGAACATGCAGGCATGGTATTTCTGGTGACTGCCTTTGGCGCTGTCATAGTGTTGAAGCGGATGGTGCATTCGGTCGACGGACAGTGAGCTTGCCTGTGGCGCGAGCAGCAAGACGACCAATCGTTTCATCCTCCGTTTGGCCATTTCGGCGTCAGATGCTATTCGCTGGCCATGGCAACAACGATGCAGCAGTATCAGGCATTCGTCATATCATATACAGACGCATAGACCCCAAATTGCGAATTCTTCGAGATTGTGTTCCGGAAATGGTCTGCAAATTCCCTGCCACAGGTACTTTTCGCTGGCCATGGCAACTACGATGCAGCAGTACGAAACCGAGATCGCGCCGCTGAAGCGGCGGCTGTTTTCGGCTGCGGTAGCGCCGGGCGCGCACGTCCTGGAGCTTGGCATGGGCACAGGCCCCAATCTGCAGTTCTACGCCGGCCAGCAGGTACTCGTTCACATGAGACGTTATCTATTGCCGGAGACTTGATGACATGTCGCCTTGCTTGATGACTCACTTGCATGCCCGGTTTGCACATGGAAATCTCGATCACGGCATGGGTGCAAACTTGGGCTGCACTTCTCAAAAGGTTGAATGTTGCAGCCATCTCGACCTCCCCGTGATCGGCGTACGCTTGCAGGCTCAAGCCCTGCAGGTTGGAGCACGCCGCTTGAAGGTGGAACAGTTCGAGGGTAGAGCCTTGTACTGATTCAAGCTGTCTTGGCAATCTACTGCAGGACGTCCACGTCACTGGCGTGGACGTAAACGAGTCGATGGCGCCTTACGCGCGAGAGGCGGCGGCGGCTACGGGGCTGCCGTCCGACAGGCTGCGACTGGTCAACGGGGACTGTCAGGCGTTACCGCTGGAAGACGATTCCTTCGACCTCGTCGTCTCCACCCTGGTGAGTTAATGCTGTTTGCATCTTGTTCCCCACATTCCGCAGGGCTGCCGCCGACTGCGCTGCAGCTGATCGTGGGTGACGTTCAAGTGTTGCCGCTGGAAGAGGACTCCTGCGAGTTGGTCGTCTCGACGCTAGTGAGCCATTCTTACTATGGTTGGCATCATCTGCGATGTTTTCACTGATGCCATCGGCATTGTTACTGCCACCCGACAGGCTGCGGCTATACCAGAAGTCAGGAAACCTGACTCGGAATGGGTGTTGCTCTCGGTGTCGGATGTTGCTATTGTCGCTATGCGATGTGGCGTCACGCGTAGGCGTGAGTGATGACCCTGGAATCTCACCATCTTTTACTGCAGGTGCTGTGCTCGGTGCCGGATGTGAACGCGGCGCTGCGCGAGGCAGCGCAATTCCCCAGACGCTTTTATTTCGAATCCTTGTGCAATGAAAGTGCCCTTTTGCGGTGCTGTGCTCGGGGCCAGATGTGAACACGGCGCTGTGCGAGGCGGCGCCGGTGCTGCACCCTGTAGACTTGGGAGCCCACTCCATTGGAATTCTTGCAATGGCTGTGCTTGGTGACAGACGTGCAGGCAAGGTGGTAGCGGGTGCTAAGCTCTGATGACTCAAAGCCCACAGAGTCAAGTTCTTGTTCTCTGCAGGTGCTGTGCTCGGTGCCGGATGTGAACGCAACACTGCGCGAGGCGGCGCGGGTGCTGCGCCCCGGCGGCCGCTTCCTGTTCGTCGAGCACGTGCTGGCGGCGCCGCAGCACTGGGGACTGCGCCTCAAGCAGGTGCCACGCCCTTGCAACCGAAACAACCATGCGTACTTGAAGCCGGTGCGCTCAATATCGGGATGGACCAACCTCCGCCGATGCGCCGAGGTGACAGGCAGAGCCCAATCGTCACTTTGGAGCATATCTATGCTCCGCTGTTTGATCATCGATCCCATGCGGGGCTCCTGATTCCGGCTGCCAACTCGGCGTCATGTTGCTGGAGCCATATATCATGCAGCGGCTGCTGGACTCGCTGCAGCGGCTGGCGGTGGAAATTTGCCATTTTACGCGGGACACCATGTGTCTGCAGCGAGACTGAACAGCACGAGCTGATGCCAGCGGCGTGCACAGGACTGCCGCACGCTGTGCTCCAGCGCTGGGTTTGACTTACGCGCGCAACTTAGCCTGTTCTACATCACATTAGCTGCCCCTACTCAGGGGCCATCATCATGTCAACAATGTTCTTTGCTGAAGTGCTGGGCACCAGCTTGTACTGTTCAGCCATGATTGATTGGCTTTATAGGCGCGTTGGCTCCTCAGTGGGAACCAAGACCTCACCCAAGTCTCAGCAACCTTTCCAATTGTGTCCTCTGCCGCGCAGCGTCTGCTGGACCCGCTACAGCGACTGGCGGCGGACAACTGCCACCTGACGCGGGACACCGGCACGCTACTCCGCTCCAGCAGCCTCTTCAGACAGGCGCGTGCCAGGTTGCATGGCCGATCCGAACACACACCGGTCCTGTAGGTGTGTGAAAGGCAGCGCGCAGCTGCATTGCTTCATCTGCACAGATCCCGGATGACGAACTGTATCGCTGCGATGCAGGTGGAGATGCAGCCGGACTTCGAGGTGCCAGGGCAAGGCCTGATCGCGCCGCATGTCGCGGGCATTGCCATGGTGTGAGGCGCTTGTGCTGCAAAATGCAGCGGCGGGGCCGGCTGGCTGGCCGCTGGATCCAGCGGCGGCAGCATGACATCTTGGGAAGGACTGAGGCGACGGGACTTTGTATACTCATATTGTCTTCGTGATCAATCTCCACCCCTGGACGCAACTGAGCACAAGCAGTGCTCTGAGGCGGCACGCGGTTGATGCATCTCGAAAGCGGCGGCACCGAGTTGCGGGAAACTGTGACTTGCCGAACTGGTGCTGTGTGTGTTGCAAATTACCGATGGCATTGCGTGCCAGTTCCCTATCAACAAGTCCTTTCATCCCGGCCTTTCGCCACTTGCTGTCTTTTGGCCTCTTCCCTTCTCGCTCGGCCCGAGGGGGGACTCGCCCAGGGAGAAGCAGGGGCTGCAGTCCTCTGCCACCGGAGCCATCAGCAGGCCATCAGCAACTGGCTCGACCAGCGGCATTCTTGAACCAAACTTTCTCCCAGCAACTCCTAACGCATCAAAGCAGCCAACAGAAGGCTTTCCGACAGCGAGCGCTTGCGCTTCGGCTCCCTTCGGGGAGCTGCAAGGTCCAGCGGGTATCAAAGGAGATGAGTGCAGCACCTGGCGGCTCCAGTCAGGCACCTGGACGCGGCTCAGGCCCTGCCAGCGGTCGTGACGGTAGCAGCGGTTCAGAAGCATCAAGCCAGAAGTGAGCGTGATAGACTCTCGCTCTGGGAAGCTGCTGCGGCTGCAAATGTGCCGTGGGCCAAAGCAATGCACACAGTTTCCTTGGACGAACCAGCTGCAGAGCATTGGCGTACTCCTTGCTCAGTTATGTTGCCTGAGCGTGATTCACCGGATGCATGCAGCACTGCAGGGTTGGACTTCGTTCAGCCGGCGAGTAAGACTGAAGCTTGTCTGACTTTGGTGCATGCAGTGTGAACCAGAAGCCCAGCGCCCCGGGCGCCGCCGGGGCGCCTGCCAAGCAAAGTAACGCGTCGCCCGCGGGCAGCGATGCCTCCACCTCGACAACAGCCACGAGAGGTGGGCAAAGTAGCTTGCAGCAGGCAATCCTTAGGGTCTGCTGCGAAGCGAGCTCGCACCCCTGCAGGCGCGGCTCCTTCTTTAACTGTTGCTTTTCACCTTGTAGAAGCCCCGCGCGCGTCGTTCGCAGCGGCAGCAGCAAACGGGGTTGCCGGAAACCAGGCATCCGGAAGGACACAAACGCCGCCAGGTGTCTCGGTGCCACAGGGCGTGACCTTGCCTAAAGGCGAGTCTACTGCCTTCAACAGCTGCAAATGGTGCATCTGAGAGCGCAGCATACTGAGTGAAGCCTGTTGTGCCTCGATGTTCCCAAACACTCTGTGTCCCATCACTGTGCCCGTTCCTATAGGTGCACCCAAGCAGCCGGCTGGCCCCGTGCAGTTTGGCTCATACATTCCGGGCGCCGAAGACGAGGTGAGGACGATGTTTGTGCTGTTATGCACACCTCATTCCTGCCGCTACACGCTGCGGACGGCGGCATGTATTTTTTGGCATCCTGCTGTGCTCCCTGGCAGCAGGCACATAAGAAAATTCTTACAGGATGCCACGCCTGCCTGCAGGCACCCGCTCCGCCAGCGCAGCAGCCCACCGGCGGTGCGGCCGCCAACGGCGGCACCTCGGCGCCGCAGCAGCAGCAGCCGCCGCGCATCGTGCGGCCGCCGCCACTGAATCAGCCGCCAGGTGCGCCAGGCGGGCGGCCGCCGCCACCGCCGGGCGGCGACGGCGCCCCGCAGCGGCTTCCGGGAGGCCCCGGGCCGAAATCCGGTCCTGGCGGCGCCGGCGGCCCGCCGCCGCAGCAGCAGCAGCAGCACCCTGGGGCGCCCAGCCACGGGCGCACCTCCTCGCACGGCTCCTCGCACGGCAGCGGGCAGGGCGTGCAGCGGCCACCGCACAGCGGGCCCCAGGGCGGCGGCGGCGGCCACGCGCGCAGCAAGAGCGGGCAGCAGCCGGGCGGCAACCCCATGCAGCATATGCACCCGAACTTGCCGTCTGGCAGCATGGGCCTCCCGCCCGGCCTGCAGCATCAGGTATGGCGCACAGGCTCTCCTCCAACACTTCTGGTGCTGTGCATCACCATCGTAGCGTGCGCATGCCACGCATGCACATGCTGACAGCACACTGTTGCGCGAGGTGAGGACAGACCAATCCCACGCCTTTTCTCATTTTATATCAGCTGCCACCCTCCAACGATAGAACTTAAGCCATATTTGCCTCACACAGTTGTGTCCACATCGCCTGCAGATGCCGCAGGGGTCATACATCACGCCACAGGGGATGCTGGTCACACCGCAGGGCGGCTTTTACCCGCCGCCCAACTTCTACTTGCCGCCGCAGATGTACCACGGCCAGGTCCCCGCTTACATGCAGGTAAATTTTGTTATTGAACAAAATCTTGTGGAACCCAATGTAAGGTCATGCTTTCAGCAGCAGATGCATGCGGGCATGCGCATCCAAGCGCCTGCAGATTAGATTGCGTCTACGTAAATATGTTGATGCATATCGATCCTTGATTATGGGTTGATGGCGTGACAGACATTGTCTTTCGTGATCAGGTGCCGCCAGGACTGCACCCTGGCCAGGGCAGCCCGCAGGGGCCGTACCCGCAGCAGCAGCACCCGGGCCCACAGCAGCAGCATCCGGGCCACAACCGGCAGGGGGTGCGTCTTCGTGCTCCTCTTTCTTGTTCATCGTGTGTTGTGTTCTTGCGGTCCTGATCTCGAACACCAAGGTGGGTAGAAACGCGATGTGCTGCCGCTTCAATGAAGCCACATCTATTGACATCATGCCTCAGCAAGCGTGGCAGCTGAGGCAGGTCGCATCGATTTAACACGCTACATCTCGCACGCACTGCTGCTGCCTTCGAGTACCTCCCTCCCGTCTGCCGCAGAGCTACGGCGCCCCGCACGGCCTGCAGCAGCCGGGCGGCATGCAGCACGGGCCGTCGTCCCCGCAGCAGCAGCGCGCGTTGCGCGCCGCCTCAGGCGGCGCCAGCGGCGGCCGCGGTGCCGGCCAGCCGCAGCAGCCGCAGCCGCAGCAGCCGCACCCCGGGCAGCAGCCGGGCGGCGGTGCGCCGGGCGCGCAGCAGCAGCAGCGGCCGGCGGCGCCGGCGGTGGCGGTGCCGCCGCGGCAGCGCAAGATGCTGAAGCTGGTGAATCCGGAGACGGGTTCCGCCGTCGACCTGGAGGAGGCCCGCAAGGCGTCCGCTGCCAAGGTAGGGCGCCAAAGGGTTACTCCACTGGAAAGCGTTGTTAAAAAAGCATGCTGATGATGCGCTTTCGGCAAATTGCTGCACAGCTGTGACCTTCGCATGCATGCTGCAGTTCAATGCCACCTGCATGCAGCCGTGTGCACACGCCATAGCGACTGCATGCGGCATTGGCCATGATGCAGCTTGCCTGGATGCGCATATCGCAGGTGTGTCCAATGTCACAGGTCCTCGACACCATCAAGCGTCTTATCCATGGTCATTCACATGTGGTCGCGCCAGAGGAGGCGCAGCTGATGGAGAGCACAGCGCTGGGACCCCCCCGCACGGCCTCGGCAGTCTTCAAGCAAGCTAAGGAATAATCAAGCCTGTGTGTAACAATCTCTCGGCATTCTTGCCACAGGAGGCGCAGCTGAAGGAGAGCGCGGCGCGGGACGCGCCGCCCGGCCTTGGCGGCCGGCCCGGCTTGGCGCCCAGCCGCGCCGACTCGGCGTCCTCCTCCGGCGGCGCGCCCAGCGGCAACAGCGCGGCGCCACCGCAGCAGCAGCGGGCGCCGCCGCCGCCGGAGCGGCGGCCGATTGCCATCGTCGCGCCGCCCGACGCCGCGCAGCCCGACGCCGCGCAGCCGGTGCGGCCCCTGACACTGTCACATGCTGTTTATACAGCAGGTGCCGCTCGGGCTTTACACGGAAGATGTCTGGTGTCCTGGCAGCCGTTTTCATCTGATTTGGGGCGGGGACTTTTGTGCAGCTCTTTCAGGGACAGTGCTGTTGAGTTTGCATATGGAGGCTGCAGCCTCCAGATCCTACAGAACATGCATGCAGAGCTCCTGGTTGGTCCGAATGCCCCACAAGCTTACCGCTGTGTAATTATTCCACTGCATGCTTGCAGTCGAGCAGTGTCAGCGCCACGCAACCGGCCGCGGCCAAGCCAGCCGCGCCCGCCGGGTCAGCGCCTGGCACGGCGCCGCAGCCGCAGCACCCACCCGCGGGCCCCGCAGGCCAGCCGACGATGGCGCAGCGGCTGGCGGCCTCTGCCGCCGAGCCGCCCAAGGCTGCCCAGGTATGGGGATCGGCCTTGTGGTGGTTTGTGTTTTGCATGTTGGTGTCGCGTGTGGCGTCGCCAGCGATGCAAAGTCTGCTGCTCGCGAAACTCTGGGTCAGTAGCATTGGTCATGTTAGGCATGCACCCAGTGTCGCAGTGAACCCCATGGATGCGGCCATCAGCTTTGTGTCTGACATGTCGGCTTTCCTTGCTGCAGCCTGATGCAGCAGCTGCCAAGCAGAAGGCAGACGAGGCCGCGGCCAAGAAGCAAGCGGACGATGCCGAGGCGAAGGCGAAGGCAGACGCCGCCGCCAAGGCTAACGTCGAGGCCAAGGCAAAGGTGGGCCTGCAGAATTTTACCTGCGGCTTCCTGGGCTGATATGGCTGATATGGCTGCGCCGCGGCACCGCACTCGCTTCATGTGCCGACTCTTTAAATGCACGCATGATGCTAATGTTGTGGCCAGCTTTGTCTCTACGCTTTGTTTCCACGCTGCTGTCTCCATGCTGCCGTCGCTCATGCACACCACTTTGAATCAAACATCGTGTCCGTGCCCAATGTACAAGCCTGTCCGTGTCACCAATGCACCGTCTGCGCAGGCGGAGCGGGAGGCAGCCGAGGCTGAAGCCGCCAGGAAGGCAGAGGCGGAGGCGGCCGCCAAGTGTAAGGCTGACGAGGAGGCCCAGGCCAAGGTGTGCAACTTCAAATACCAAATTGAAAACTCCACCTCATACAAGCGAGTCGGAGGCGGCCGCCAAGCGCAGGGCCGGTGAGGAGGCCAAGGTGGACAAGGAGGTCAAGGTGGGCAAATCCTGCAAGTTATACAAGTACAGTCTGCAAACCTGGCGTGACAGCGGCTATGAAGTCTGACGGTCCGAAGCTGAATGGGGGTTATCTCAATGGAGCTTATCTCAACTGGGGGGCTTCAACTAGCAGTCTCAGCGCTGTTGACAGTGCTGTTGCTGATAACTAGAATTGACATGCCTGCTTACTCTCCGAGCGCGCTCTACATGCGCTGCTAGGTTTACTCAGTATGGCACAGCAAAGCACACGGGGGCACGGCCTGCACTGTCAGGCATGTCCCCCGTCGATCGAAGGCGGCGCGTCAGTCCATCCGCGCGCCGCCAGACATGCGACGATACATTCCGATGTATCACTGCACCCTCTGCGGGCAGCAAGTCGAGAAAGGTCCATCAACTGAAGTCTATACTGCCCTATCTGATGGCATGTGTGGGTGGGCGTGGGATTAGGGTAGGCAAGGTCGGGGCTGGGGCAAGTGGTTGCCCTTCTGCAGTGATTGTTGAACGGCCTGGTTGGATGACAAACGAACTCCTCGTACTCAACAGGCAGCCGCAGACAAGGCCGCAGCCGAAAAGGCCGCTGCTGACAAGGCTGCCGCGGAGAAGGCGGCGGTGGCGCGGGCGGCGGCGGACACCGCCGCGGCGGACAAGGCCGCCTCCGAGGTTGCGGCCGCCGACAAGGCGGCCGCGGCCGACAAGGCTGCCGCGGCCGACAAGGCTGCCGCGGCTGAGAAGGCTGCTTCCGAGTCCGCAGCCAAGGATGCGACGGCGGCGGCCGAGAAGGCCGCTTCCGAGACCGCAGCCAAGGACGCCGCTGCAGAGGCCGAGAAGGCAGACGAGGCGCGGCTCGCTGAAACCGCCGCCGAGGGCGCAAAGGCGGACCCGTCTCTGGAGGCGGAGCTTGCGGACGCCACCGGCGGGCCGCACCCCAGCAAGGTAATCTTATCGAATGCAAACACCATCGCGGTGCAATCATTACACCTACTGTGACGCAAGCCAGAAGGTGAAGATCAGCACCTGACCCTGGAGGCGGAGCGTGCGGACGCCACCGACAAAGCGCTCATTGGCAAGGTGAATGCATGCATGGTCAAATCCATGATTGTTGTCTTGCAGCATGATGTCACGAGCCGGTAATTGCTGGCTTCAGCGCGGCACTTGCATGCCAGTCTGTGAGTACAGCGCTGCAACCACGCAGCGTCGGCTCTACACACTGAAAGCCAAAGGCTTGTCCGTGCTCATCAGCTGCTGCGTGATTGCAGTAGCTGAGCGCCCTGGCATGGATGAGGCACCCCAGCTGGTCAAGCCAATGTTGACGCAATGTGCTAATCGAGGGCTGAGGCTCTGTATTGCTGCTCGTTCAAAGGAGGCAGACGCGGCAGCGCCCGCCCTCAGCGCCAAGGCCAAGCGCAAGGCCGTCATGGCGCGGGCCGAGGAAAAGGTGTGCACTGTTCCAACAAAAACCGCAACCTGGCACACAACTTGTTTGTGGTGTGTTACCATTGCTTCGCGAAGCGGAGGTTGCGGTTGAAGCATAGGAGCATTGCTGCCGCCTGCGGTGCTGCCGCCTGCTGTGCTGCCGCCTGCTGTGCTGCCTGCAGCCGGGCGATTCGATGGCACGCATGCAGCAGGCCTGCTGCCTGCTTGTGCAGCCACCGGCCAGCCTGTGCGCTTGCTGCACAGCAGAGAGCTTGCTGAAAACTGACATTCCATGTCGTGTATTGTGTCTCACCTGTCTCTAAAGCCTGAATTCGAGTCTCAACCTACAATTGACGCTTGTCTGTGCAGGGCACCGGCGACGTGATGGACGCGTACACGGCGCCCAAGGAGAAGGAGGAAGCGGCGGAAGCGGCGCC
>JAABUM010003756.1_pt1 | contig 18103 bp, 30 predicted proteins | sample 5559161 | NCBI WGS metagenome assembly JAABUM01 (sample SAMN10711868, study PRJNA513369) | rock metagenome | isolation source: Antarctica rocks | place: Antarctica: Victoria Land, Siegfried Peak nord | reverse complement strand
TTTGGAAGCTTTAGCAGGGCATTTCCCAGCTTGCGGTAGGGAATCAGGGCAGATACAGGGTTTCGCATCTATGCGAAACGTTTCGCCGACGGTACTTTTAGTTTCGCGTTCCGCATTTCACGTCTGAGGTTTAATTAAGCACGAACCCTGGACTTGGCATTTCAGCTGTGCAAATCTTCCTCCACAAGCAGACTGACGCTACCAACAAGGAGCAAGCGGGCCAGTCCTGATTCTGCACCTGTGCAATCGAGTCCGCAACGTGACGGTCAGGTCCTGCTGGTGCCATGCGGTACGGTTGGCAGCGAGCCAGTGGCAGCGGAGGCGTGCCCACTGCTCGCAGCAGTCACAGTGTCGTGGCCGTGAAGGTGCCAGATGCGATCATACTGTGCCATGCATCCGATGCGCCCATGCTTGTCAAGTTCAGCTGCGAACTGCGAGAGGGCTTCAAGCATGCTGCGTGATCTGAGTTAAGAGAGACAACACCCTGATGTGCCTGCAACAGGTCTGCTGCGAGCATGTCTCGTCCGTTTCAGACGATCCACTTGAGCCGCTCGAGGCTCGCTTTGTGAGTGTGCCGGCGCCTCAGCTCTGCACTCTCTGCAATCTCCATGATGTCATGTCATCGGTCCCTCAGAACTCCGCAGGTCCGCCACAGTGGCGAGGGCATTGACTGGAAGCGCAGCATGCACGGATGGCGGCAGATCTGCCTGTCTGCCCGTATGGATGCAATCTGCGTGTTTTGCTAGGAGCAACTGCTGTGCACGTCGACTGTATATTTAGTCATGCGTGTCCACCTGCGCAGGATTCGATCTACGTGTTTGGCGGCGAGCATGAGCCGCGGACGCCGCTGCCGAATGACGTCTTCCGCTACGACACGATGCGCAGCCAGTGGAGCAAAGTCAGAACCTCAGGCAAAGCGCCTTGCGGGCGGGTTGGCCACGCCGCCGTCGCGATCGGCGACAACATGTACGTTTTCGGCGGGCGGACCGGCAAGGACTTTGGGGACTCCAGCCTGAACGACCTCCATGTCCTGGACACTGCCTCAGGTATGCTCTCGACTGGCAGTGAGACGCGGTAGAGAAAGCACAGCAGTGGCTCGACAACATTGGGCATGACGGATTGCCGTGTGGCTGGCATGGCTGCACTCCTGCCTGTGTCTGCCCATGCATCGCACCAACAGAGCGCATGCGTGTGCTTTCAAGGTGTTGAATGCATTCTGACGTTTGCAACTTTTACTTGTAAGACTACTGAGGTTGCTGCGACATGCCTGGACGACAGTTATGGGTGATGCAGTGACAAAGGTTGATCTTTGTGCATGGCGGAGATTGGAGGCGACGGGAGACATGCTGCAGGCACGCATGGACACTCAGTGTCGACACAGACATTTATTTTGCCCTCCGCGTGCCTGCAGGCGCCTGGAGGAAGCTGGAAGCAACGGGGGATGTGCCGCAGGCGCGCAGCTTCCATGTGGCGGCGGCGGCCGACGGCTCCATGTGGGTTTATGGTTTATCTTGGCAGAGGCACTGGGCCCGCACTGCTGTGTCCTAAATGTCCTAGCCTGTCGCCATCTGTTCCTACTGCAATGGCATCTGCTGCGGCTGCGTGCTTTGCGCATTGAAAGCACCTACTTGTGTTGTGTTGTGTTGTTCGCATGATGCTTTGATGCGGCGGCTCGAACCTGCATTACTGTCCGATGCCCGTTTGTGATCACTGTCCAACGCCCGGTTGTGATCGACCTTCATAATCTGCATGCGTAGCAGTTTCTGTATGGCTGTCCAGGTACATGTTTGGAGGCTGCGGCGGCGGTCAGCCAGCGGGACAAACCCTAAACCCTAAAGCCTAAATAGTCAGCCAGCTGGACAAGCTTCGCCAGAGGCCGAGGCTCTCACGAGGATACATCTTCTGACACACGATTGTGTGACAATCACGATGGTGCATCTAGTCCTAATTTGATGTTCAACGATTTTGCAGGTACGTCTTTGGCGGCTGCGGCGCGGGCGGCCGGCTGAACGAGCTGCACCGCTACGACCCTACAGCCAACGCATGGACGGCGCTGCCCTCCAGCGACGCTGTGCCGGTGAGCGCAGCCTGGCTGATGTGAATTATAGCTCAATCCCCATCGATTCGACGCCAAACCGCTGCTATGATTCAAAGGCCAACGCACGAACGCAGCTGCCCTCCAGCGACGCCGTGCCGGTGACCGCAGCGCGGCATTTTCGAGGAAAAGGTATTCATTGAGACGACAGGAAACATGCTGAGCAGCACTGCTGAGGCCAACTCGTGGATGCAGCTGCCCTCCAGCGAGGCCGTGCCGGTGAGTGTGGGTCTCGTATTGCCGATGTTGCAAATCATGAGGAACCCTCCAGCGACGCTGTGCCGGCGCGTGCAGCCCGATGACTATAGAAACCGCAGCAGCATGTCCTGCACTTGTTTGTCGTAGTACAGCAGTCGAGCAGCGGTGCTCAGCAGGCTACTGGGTGTCGACACCGCAGAGGTTGCATGAAAATTTCTATTATGTCTTGCTGCCCATCCTTCCGCTGGCAGTCACGGCTTGTTTCACCTGTCGGCAGGCGCGCGGCGGGGCGGGCTTTGTGGCGTCTGGCAGCACCCTGTACGTCATCGGGGGCTTCAACGGCAACGAGCTGGGCGACATGCACGCCTTCGACACGGAAGCCGGCGCCTGGCGGCAGCTGGACCTGTCGAGCGCAGAACAGAAGCTGCCATCGCGCAGCGTCGCGGGTGTGGCGGCGGTGTCTCTCGGAAACAGGGCGGGTGAATCATCTACTTCTCTGTTTTATCTTGGTCCCAATCCTCAGATATTGGAGTTCTCAGGCCTGGCGGCAATTCAAGTTTCAAACAGCGACAGCAAAGCTACTGGTGCGCTGCGTCACCGGCGTGGCGGCAGCCGCGCTGGGCAGGGATCACATCAGTTCCCCCCCAGAAGAAGTATATTCATAAAACCAGGTAGGGTAGCATTCGGGCATCTGTGCATATTGGGCACCGTTGCTTGGTGTCGGCCGGCAGCGCAGACGGTTCATTCTGTGTTACCCATGCTTTTGCACTGCCTGCCGGCAGACCACAGCGGTGAGGCGACCACGCTGCTCGTGTTTACTAGTGTGCTGTGGTTTTTGCATGTTGCTGACCTGTCTGACGGCGTCCTTGCAGACCACAGCGGTGAGGCGACCAGGCTGCTCGTGTTTGGCGGCGAGGTGGAGCCGACTGACCTCGGCCATGAGGCGGCAGGTGAGGCGCTGCTCGTGTAGCTCTAGCAGCATGATTCGTATTGCTGGTGTTGGAAAGTAGATGCAGGTAGACAGTTTGGCGACGAGGTGGAGCCGACAGACCTCGGCCACGAGTGGTTTTTGTAGGGTTTTCAGGGTGAGACGCTACTCGCTGCATCTCTGGCAGCGGAACGCTGAACATCGATATTCATCGATAGCCTTCCGTGGAACGCCGCTGTGTATCTCTAGCAGTGTGACTGATATTCGTGTACAGCTTTCCGGCACCCAGTCGCGCGGACAATGCTGATCTGCATCAGTTCTGACTCTTGTAAGATCCTCCATGGAGTCTGCTGCATGAACACGTGTGCGGTTGCTGTGCAAGTTCCTACTCGGACGAGCTGTCAGATTCGACGCGACGGCGCCGGAGGCCGGCTGGCGGAAGCATGTAGTTTCAGCGGCACCCCTATCAAAACAACTGTTCTCGCCATGCGCAGGCTCCTACTCGAATGACCTGTGGGAATTCGACACCACCGCGCCGGAGGCCGGCTGGCGGAAGCTGGAAGGCGTGGAGGGCGAGGCGCCTGGGCCGCGCGGCTGGTTCCAGGTCCGCACTATGCACTGTGTGCATGCCCTAGAAGGGCAAAAACTGAATGCAGTCAGTGTCCAAGGATGAGTGCTTGCAGATCAACAGTGGAATTCGATGGACGACTGAAATCTTCAGGTGCAGCCTGAACTTGCGTTTACTGAAACATTCGGGCAAGCACATCCGACGTCCTTGCACTGCCAACCCGTTGAAGTTATCACACCTCTGATCACAGGCGGCAGCAATCGACGGTCATGGTCTGGTGGTCCACGGCGGCAACGCGCCGGACAACTCGCGCCTGGGGGATATGTACTTTCTGTACCCTTGAGGCGGCGCTTGGCAGCGGCAGCAGGAAGCAGCGGCAGGACCGTGCAGAGGTGCCATGGCAGAATGGGCGCTGTCGCGCCCGGACAACTCGCAACAGGATGACGTGTTTTCCTGCTTCCCATGCCGGCATGAGGCGCACCATGGTGGCGCAGCAAGTCTTTCAGCGGCGACGGCAGGAGCAGCACGCCTTCAGGAAAGGGTTTTCCGCCGCTGATGCTGCAGCAGGACTAGCAGCATCAGTAGTAAAATATCTGTGCAGTTTCCACACGCTCCCTATCAGCCGCTGTCCAGAGCGGAAGCGGCGGCAGTTCTGACTTTTCTTACCACCCGCCACCCCTGTGTCTTGCTGCACGAGGCAAGCGATTTCGGAAGCAGTTTCGAACGGCAACCCAATCAGCTCGAGGCTTGAGGCAGCCATCAGAGATGAACAGCAGTGCAATCTAGCACCCAGAGGTGGTGACGCGGTGGATTCTTTGCGGCTGGGTTTGCAGTCATGTGGTTGTCTTTCAGCCGTCTGATTCGGACAAGCACAGCCTGCAAACAGTAATCTGTGCACCGTAGCTTATTGTCCCTGTCAATGACATGTCGTGACGTATACTCAACTACACGCTGCAGCTACCGGCAAGAATCCGCGCGGCTGGGTCACGGCGGGCCTTGACCCAGCGGCGGCGGCGGCCGCGTAGTGTGGTCCCCTAATTTTCGCAGCTCGGAATGCGCCTGGGTATCAGAGATTTGTCAGGGGTTCTATTCTCACCTGGCCGAGGAAGTCCTGCATACAATGCTGCACTGCCGTTGGGCCATGTCCGGGTTTTGCTGCCAGACAGGCCGCGGGGAAATGATCAGTGTGAATCAGTGGTTTGAGCTGGATGCAAGGGCATGTTAAAGCTTGGCCTCAATGCAAATTCTGCTGCCAGGCATCGCTGCACCAGCACAGCACGCGCAGCAGTAACGTACACAAATTTTGCCACATGGCGATCGCTGAGGCGGGTGATGACGATGAACAGAGAGGACGTGATATCTTGGAAGTAATCAGCTCAATTGAAACGAGATCTGTCATGCCAGGGACGTTGTTTGCGCAGCACACGTCGACTTCACGACGGTCAGTCAGACAGAGAGATGAGTAATCGCAGGCGGGGCAGCTGAACATCCTGCACCGCCCAGCATATTTGCATGTTCACCGTATCCACAGCAGCTGAGATCATAACCTTGCTGGACATTCCACGAGCTACCGCGCGATCGTGACCTGTGCCTCGAAGTTCAGGATCTCACAGTTTTGATCTCGCAATTCTCCCGTTCAGCTCTGTCGTTGAGTCACAGTTACCGTCGATGCAGCTCTCCTGGCTTACATTTGCCTCTGCGACTCAGTGAGCTGCCCTTCAGCAGCCTCGAACTCTTAAACAGATGCAGTGGAGGACGCGCTCCGGCGCCATCGCCTTTGCGGCCATCCTGACGGCCGCGCTGCTGCTGGTTCGTGCATGGCACCTTCCTCACCAAGGTGAGCCTCTGGCAGAAGCGCTCGAGCCTCCCATTGACCTGTCCGAGCTGCAATGAGGCGCTGGGTGCCATGGTGGTTGGTGCAGAGCTGGAAACCCTAACATCTGACATGGATTTGGATGTCAGATGCTAGCTTGCATGTTTTGGCCTTGAGCCACATGTGCTCCATGACCTTTCGCCTCGCGAGGGGACTGCAGATGCAGCCAGTAGCAAGCCCTGCGATTCCCGCCCGTGCAGGCGGCCCCAAGCAGTGCGGAACGCCGCTCAGCGCGCGGCAGCTGGCGGCCTGGGAGGGCGCCGCCGGAGCGAATCTGGCGCTGCTGGAGGCGAATGATAAACTGGAGATGTGGCCGATCGCTTGGCCCAAACCCGCTTCGGAGGAGGTGACACAAGCGTGGGAGCGGCGCAAGCGGCCGGAGCGCATCCAGCCTGAAGGTAGGGAAGTGCAGTGCATCGTTATCATTGCATCAGGGTCTTGGAAGTGTTACAACACCCAGATTGGCAAAAGCGTTGGCAGTACAGGCGGCAGGGGCGCATTCAGCCTGAAGGTGAGAACGCGTTCTGGTAAAGGATTCTAGCTTCATTCAGATTTGTGTTGGCGGAGATGCAACATTGCGGCAGCGGCACAAGAGGCAGCGGCCGGGACCGCGTTCAACCTTATCAAGGTGCAGAACCATAATGTTGTGTGTTTGTCTACGACATCTGAGCTCCGTCCAAACCTGCGTCAGAAGAGGTCAGGTAGGCATGGGAGCAGGCAAAGCGGACACATCACAATCAGCCAGAAGGTGAGAAATCTGGTGAAGGATTTGAGCTTCATCAAATGTGTTTTGGCGGAGATGCAACAGTTGTGGCAGCGGCGCAAGCGGCCGGAACGCATCCGGGCACAAGGTGAGCACATCTCGTGGAGCGAGATCCGATTCAGACCTGGGGAAGGGATTGTGCAATGTAGATGGCGGAGGGCAGTTGATGACTGCGCGAAACAATGCAGCATGCCCTAAACCCTAAACCCCTAAACCCTGGATGCCGGCAGCCTGAGCTCTTGTAACAGTGCTGGGGCAGCAGCAGAAGCCATGCCGCTCGCCAGGGTCCATACGAACAGGTCAAACGCAGCGCAGCATGACGCGCGTAAATACGACAGCTGGCCGCTGCTTCCTCCTGAGTGCTTCTTGCGTGTCCACTGGTGAATCGTCGGTTTGTCACCGTCAATCGTAGGATGAGCAACACCCTTTCCCTGCGGCATTTTCACGTGTTTGCTGCTCAATGCCTGCAGCGGGCGCGCCATACGCCGTCAGCCGGCCGCTGCTGCCGCCTGAATTCGACAGCGTGGCGGCAGCGACAACCAGGCCGGCGGGGCGGCGATGACTCTGAGCCGCCGGCAGCGGGACGATTACATAAGCCAACGATTACATAAGCCCAACGTGGCCGCTGCCGGCGGTTGCTGCTGCCGCTGCAATGCGTGGCAGCGGGCCTGGCCAGCAGCTGTATGCTACAGCAGGCGCTGGAGGCTGCCGCTGTTGCTGCCTGACTTTACGGCATGGCCTAAACGAATTTATGCCGGCGGGGCTGTAAAACATATTGGTCGCGGAGGCTATGAATCGCAATTGTCGTTGCTTTCTGCCGCTGTCGCCTGAGGGCGGCCATGTGGCAGGGGTGCTATACAGAGCGGCGGGACATCAGCTGTAGGGTATTGTGGCCACTGTCAGCAGCGCGTGTGCAGACGGCGCAGTGTTGGTTATCAATGTATATTGCCGTGGTTGGGGTATTGGAAAGACAGTGGAGGCGGCGATTCGGTGCCTGATGCGCACATGTGACTCTGATCGATTGAGGCGAAGAAGAAGAAGGGAGCACCAAGAGTGGCGTGTCGGACAGGGTTAAACCCTGCCCCCGGCGTAGCCCGCCGGCCACCGCCGCAGCGGACGTCCGCACGGGCATATCCGGTGTAAAAATGAATTGTGGGTTGTCCAAAATTGTAGCATTTACTGGAAAGTCAATGAAAGGGGTCATCTATTGGGAAGCTGATAGTGGGCTCTCAAAGGTCCGTAAGGCACTTTATAGGGCAATTGCAGGGATCAGACAGGCTCGCCGGGTGGCTGCCATGCGGGCCACTCAAACCTGGCTCGGGAATCACCTCGATCTTTGATTTCTTACTAGCGGCGCCGCCGCTGCCTGCTGCACCTCCGCCGGCGTGAACGCCTCGTTGAGCATTTCTGCTCCTTATCGCCAGTCGCCCAGACGCTGGAAGGCGTCCTCTGCTGCAGGCGGGATATTGGCGGCGACGGCGGGGTCCCATGGCTGGAAGGCTGCGGCTGCTGGCTTCAGCAACTGATTCTTGCGGACACAGGCCGCCAGCTTCTCTACAGGCCGATTGTCTGCGTTAACAGCGGCAGCTGCTTTGGTCATGCGGTAGCCGCGCATGAGTTGCTGGGGGCGCTGGCGCTACAGTTTACGAAATGAAATTTTGCTGACTAAGACTTGCAATGGGCTTTGTGTTGTACCGCACCATGGCCTGCATCAGCAGGCTACTGCCCGGTGCGTTCGCCTCTGCAGTTGCTACTCACAATGCAGCTCTCAAAGTACAGCTGCAAATACCCTATGTGCACTGCAGAAGGGAATTTCGGGACAACCTGAAAGCCCATTGCAAGTCTCCATGAACAGAACTCTCTCGTGAAATGCAGAGGCCAGCGTGGCGGGCAGCAGCCTGCTGACACAGGCCTTCGTGCGCGGCTACCGCATGCGGGACGACGGGCCGGTCAAGCCCGGCAGCTTTGCTGCGCTGCAGTCCGCCTTCCGCTGGTTCTGCGAGCCCGACCCCGCGCCAGTACAAGTTTTCACGCTGTTCTCAACAGAAAATTTATTCTGCAGCAATTCAAAGCAGTTTTTAGTACTCCATCCATTGGCGGAGAGCGTGTTGTTGGCTGCCACATCTCGAAGCAGGGCGTCTTCCTTTAACATTTGGCGGAGAACGTGTTTATTGCTGGCGCGTCCCACGTTGCTTGCTGAGCAGGTAATCAACCTGCGCAAGCTGCTGATGTGTTTATCAGACCAAGGAGCTCGAAGCTGACTCTGCTGCGCGCCCGACCTGCAGTTCTTCCAGGCCAACGGCTGGGGGTGCCAGGAGTCGACATCGTACGCCAGAATGGCGGCGAGCACGGGGCGGCCGCCGGAGATCTTCTCAGCGGAGATGGCGGCCGGCGGCGACCACGACCGCCTGTGCCCCTTCATCGCGGCGACGCTGTGACGGTGGTAACAACCATCACAGCGGACGGGCCGGACCTCATGCAGTGCCTGTGCCCATCAGCTCTGCAGCGCGATGGCGGCCACCGATGACTGCGCATGCTGCTGGTAGGACACCCCTGTTCAGAATGAAACCAGACACCAAATGAGTCTTGTATTCTCCAGATTTTGAGCTTGGATTGGGGAATTGTAGTGTATATTGCTGGACGCGTCTAGCACGTGGCATCTTGGTTCTAGCCTTGACACAGCGTCACCGTCAGGTGACGGCGACACTGCCACGCAAATTCGTTAGCGCACTCTAAATGGGTTGGCCAAGCACGCCTTGAGCCGCGCACGATTGCAATCAGATCAATGGATGCACACGCGTTATCCACACAGCACGTCTTTGGATGCACTGCCCACCATGCATCAGCGCGCTGCTGATTGCTCTGTCTGGGAACTTGTCCAAGCGGGTGCTGTCGCATGCATGGCGGCAACGCTCAGGCGTGTGATATATTAACCTGTGTCTTCAACCTGTGGTACGGGCGTGCTTCAGCTTGAAGTGCACAAGCAATAAGGCCAGCACGTGCATATTGCTTGGTTGTGCTAGGTGCTGCAGGGGGCGCGCCAGGACAGAAACACGACAATCACACCAGCATCGGATTTCATATGGTTTAAGAAGGTGCGGCTCTAGGGCCGCGCTGCTTGAGTGGGCTGACCGTTCCCATAGCTGGCTGGCCATCCGCAAGCGTCAGGTGCAGCCCGCGATGCAGACAAGTCCTCTCACCCAGACGGACAAGATGCGATGGATCGATGTTCGCTGCGCCAATAGTGCTCCTCACATTTCTGGCCGGGTGCGGACGCATGTCGACACAAGCTTGCTCAGAGGTGAGAGCCTTGACTGAAGGAGCGCCGGCCCGGATGCCAACGTGCATTAGGCGTCGGACAGGCAAGTGTCATTGTTGTGTGACGTTGATGACTATTCCGCTGATTTATTTACGGCTTGGCACGGGGCACGGCTTAAAGTGCGAGCGGCAGCTGGGGTAGAAGCCGGTGCTCATACGACAGTGTCAGCCAGCTCCTGGTAATGCAGGGGCGCGAGTGCACAGTCTTTTTTGGCAAATTTCCAAACGTTTTGCCGCTTCTGGGAATGCTGCAATTGCCCGCTGGGGCGTGAGAGGTTGGTCGCACCGGCGAAACGCCGGCGAAACCTCGTCCTGTCAACTTTGTTGCGACCCCTGACTTGATCGACTTGATCAAATCGGGTCGCTTCATCGGTGACCACGCACAGACGCACGACGCACCGGCACCGGCATTGATACTCCGCGTGGCTGGACACGGGCGCGCCGCTGCGCCGCTGCCACCTGCAATCGTGCGGCGGTTGGGCGTCCTCTTACGCTCGAGTACATACCGTGCCTTGCAGCGGCGGAAGGAGCATGCACCCTGCCGATGATGCCCTGCCGCTAAAGAAGCGCAGCACGTCAACGGTGGGGCCTGCCGTCCTGCGCGTCTTGGCCCGAGTCCCTGATGGATCCCGGAACCGCTGGCAGTGCAACTGCTGGCAACAGGTGCCAGCGGGCTGGCAGTGGCAACTCGGCGGGTGCCGAATGCTGCTGCATCGGCAAAGGGGCATGGTTGACGGTCGCAGCGAGCGAGCACCGTACCTGGGCTTATGGCATTGACAAACCGGTTTCGGCAGCGGTCCTCCGCAACACTGGGACGAGGTCCCCGCGTGGACGCTGGCTGTGTGTAATCTGCTTGTGCACAAAACCTCGACTCTCTCTGGGATAGCCACAGAGACGTTGCGACTCTTCGCTGTCATTCTGCTTGCGTGGTTTGCCCAACCACCTTTGTGTGCTGACAAAGGCCACCAGGCAGCAGGACGATGTTCCCGATTTGGCAGCTGAGCACCTTCACCAGACCCCTATGAACTTGCTGCTGGCCCATACCTGGAACTTGCCTGCACAACCTCTGATGTGCGCTAACGCTCGTGCGCCTGGCCATGCAGGAACTGTTACGGGAGCAGGCGAAGAGGCTTTGCGGGGAGCAGCTCACGACAACAGATCCGCGGAGCAGACGAACGGGCGAGCAGCGGGAGGCAATCTCCGGTGCGGGTGAACCAGCGCCGGCGTCTGATACACGACGCGGCGGCAGCGTCAGCGCCGTTGTGCAGCCGTCGCAGCAGCAGCAGCAGAAACAGCGTTCAGACGCGACAGCAGCGGCGCAGCCTTCAGGTTCCGCCGGTCCCTCAGACGAGGGCCAGCAACCCCAGCAGCTGCCAGAGCCGCAGGCCGCACCGGCAGCCTCGCAGCCATCGGCGGCAGAGGCGCCACAGCAGTGTTCGGGCCTGCCGGCAGCGACATACACAGCAGCAGCAGCAACAGCAGCAGCAGCAGCACCCCGGTCTGAGGCCAGGCGTGTGATTCCCGAAGCCAAGTTGCAGGTCGTCCAGAGGCCAGCGCCGCCCCAAGCTCGCCAGAGCCTCAACAGGAGCTGGCGCCGCAGCAGCCGTCACGGCCTGAGCCTTCACGGCCCGGCTCAGTGCTGCCGCACCTCCAGCGGCAGCAGCCACCCGGACAGCAAGAGCAGCGGTCGCACGGACGGCCGCTGCCTGTGAACCTCCGCAACTCGCCTTCGCCCGAGCCGGCGGCGGCGCGGGAGCGGGCCCCAGCCGCGGGGCGGCGACAGTCGCCGGAAGACCAGCAGTCTTCTCCCAGGCCGGCGGACTCAGGCGGCGAGGCGCAGGCGTCGAGCGACCACACTACCGCGGCGGCGACTGCGACCTTCCACCGGGTGAGCAACAGGCCGTGTTCATTTCCTGGCTCGTGTCGGCCACTGTCCCTACTGGTGGCGATACATTGGATGCTCCGCTGCAGCAGCAACCGCGGCCCCGAAGGACGGCCTTTCGGGCCAGCGGCGACAGCGCGGTGTAGCTCGAATAGACCAGCAAGTGCCATTACAGTGGATCTCTGACGCATTGCAAGTGTCTCCTGCAATTGCAAGCCACCACCTGACGGCGCTGGCATCAACGACGGTCTTCTAGGCAGCATTGCAGCCAGTTGGCAGCCGTGCACACCTTGTCCAGGCTCAGAAGGCTGTACAACTGCCAGGCTGGATCATGGTCCGACAGCTCCTCCTTGTTTACAGTCAGCCGGCCTCGCAGCCGGTGGACAGCCAGCCGTGCGCGGCGGGGGCAAGCGGCTTGCCATCCTGTTTCTGTGTGTACTGCATAGGAAAAGTGCACTATCTCGTCAAGCAAGTACATGCGTGCAACGCAGGCGGCCTCGCAGCCGGTGGACAGCCAGCCGCGTGCAGCAGGCCCTGGACGGCGGAAGCTCCAGCCGCACGAGCGGGACCCAAGCTTCGAGTTCGGGCGCCTCTCTCCGCAGGTGCGTGCTGGCGCATGCCACAGGGCAGTGCACGCAGCTCGCCCCCTGGTGCAGGGAACGCTGCGGTCGCGTGGCAGGACCATGCAGAGGGGAATCACTCTGGTGGTCAAGCCGCCTGGCTTGCCGCTTCCATACCTGCCCGCTGGAGTGTGTGCTATCTGATAAGACTTGGCATTTGCGACAGGCACTGCGCTCGATATCAGACATGAAGCAACTCCTGTTTATTGTGCGCAGGGATCCGTGCCGGGCATCAGAGAGGGCTTTGACGCCAGCTGCCAACCATAAGAAACAAACCTTGGCTTGTTCATAGACCTAGTTGCATCGTACGCAGGGATCCGTGCCGGGCATCGGGGAGGGTTTTGGCGCGGGACTGCCGCGCATCGCGACATCGCCGCAGCCGCTGCTGCTGCCCAAAGCGGTCATCGAGGAGCTCTCTGCCCACAGAGAAGCAGGCGCAGAGGTGAGGCTTTTGCAGGTGCAACTTCGAGAATGATGCAACTTCAAGTGCAGCCCTGGCGTTAAGAAAGCCGTAAAAGGCCACTTTGCAAAGCATTTGTTCAAGACAGAAATCCAGCTTATTCAAGCAGCTGCTGCTGTACGAGGCGGTCGCCGAGAAGCTGTCTGCACACGAGGGGGCCATGGAGAACAGCATGAGTACTGGACGCCTGCTACATCGCTGCATTGTGGCGCGCCGCGTAGTGCCGGCTCTGCACGACTGCGCACCGGCAGCAACAGCACCGACTACACAGCAGCCAGCAGTTGCTGTACGGACTCACATTGTGTCTTCTCCATCGCAGGGTGGATCGCCGCTCAGTGCCAGCTCCGCGTGGCTGCGCACCGGCAGCAACAGCAACGACTACAGCAGCCAGACGCTCGCAAGCCTCGGACTGCTTGCCAGCGGATCGCTGCCGCGCCCGCTGCCGCCGGGAGCACAGGTGCACTCAACACGCGGAAGTCACACTGAATGAGGATGGTAAATGTGTTTTGCCCAACCTTGCTGAGATCTACAGCCGCAGTGCTGTCCCTTTCGTCCTCTTTCGCATGCTGCAAACACCCCTGAACCCGTCCCTGTTACTGAAGGCGCTGCTGCTGGCTCCTGCAGCGCATCTTTGGCGTCGACGTCTCGCCCGGGGGCTCGCCGCTGCTGAGCGTGAATCAGAGCGAGTCCGCGGTCAGCTTGCAGTCGTCGCCGCGCTCGGCATTCACGCCCGTCACCTCGCTCACTGTGAGTTTGCGACTGTCTTCCTCTGAACGCCAGCAAAGATCAACAGCACTGCTGAAGATCCGGCGCGCAGCCTGCAATTGTCGCCGCGCTCTGCGTCCAAGCCCGCTGCATCGCTCACAGTCAGAATTGTCCTCTGCATCTGGGCTTCTGAACGCACAAGTGCAGCTGCAGCGCACAAGATGGTGCTCTCATGGTCAGCCGACCTCCCATTTCCCAAATTCAGCCCAACACGCATCCTGTAGTTTCATGGTACTAAAAACTCGTCCTCTGCTTTGTTACGGCGCCGCTCGTGCCTCCGGCTACACGACCTAACACTTCCCATGCGTCCTGTAGCAGGCGGGCCTCAGCCGCGGCAGCCACAGCAACCTGCGCGGCGACCTGCTGCGGCTGCTCCCAGGGCTGAGCCCCTTCACAGCACTCGCGGAGCCGCAGGGCTTAGGCCTCCCGCCGCAGGGTTTCGGCCTCCTCGTGGGCTCGGGCAGCATCGAGAGCTCCGCCGATGCGCTTGCTGCCGCCACGATCGTCGCATCCAATCGGGTGCGTCTGCTGCCGTGGTCGCTGCATAGCCCACCGCTTGACCTGTAACCTGGCTGTCGAATGCACTGGCTGCTTGCCTGCAAATCGCACACAGCTCCCCTCATTGCATGCCATGCATCACAGCGCACTGCACGGCGCTGTGCTGTACTGCGGCGCACAAAAGACAGAGTACACAATGCAGGAAAGCAAATGGCGACAGGGACGGGCAGTGAAATCGACAACAAATACGAAACGCTCCAGAGCTTCCAAATGTGTGTTGAGGCGCCTGTGTGTGTCGCTGGCCGCAGGCGGCACAGGATAGGGCGGCAGCTAACCTCACTAGCATGGCTAGCCTGCAGGGCTGGGCTGCGCCGGGCACCTCACCAGGCGGCGACGGTGGCGCCTCCGGCGGCGCGTCAGCCGGCGCGTCAGGCGATCCCCATGGCAGTGCAGGTGCATCCCCTTTGTGTGTGTCCGAGGTGGTTCGTTGGGGTTTTCGGCCGCCCCAAGCTGACTCCCGTCCGCACTCTGTGGCTCAGGCAGCGGCGCCACCTGCGTACACCGCACAAGAACAGCTGCCGTCAGCTGCTGGTGCCTGCAGCTCCACGCGTGGTGCTCGCCTTCGATGCCGCTGCCAACACAAGCACGTGCATCGCCCTGGAGTCAACACGACTACAGGAGCAGTTCTGTCTGGTCATGAGCAGACATTGTCTTATGCAAGCAGGCGGTGGCAGCGGCGGCGTCGGGACGCCGCCGCGCAACGTCGGCACCCCGGCCAGCCCGTTCACCGGCACGGCAGCAGCGACGGCGCAGCACGCCGGCGGCGGAGGCCTCGGCCCGCGCCCGGATTTCGACGCCGCTGCCGGCAGGCGGGGGATTGATGCGGCCGCGGTCGCGTACGGCAACCCCTTTGCACGGCGCAGCCAGCACTCCGAAGAGGTACGTGTCCTTTCAGGATGCTTGCGCTGTGACAGGGACAGCACTGAAGCACTGTGCCGGTCTCGCCTGCCTGCCCGTTCGGACCACATGCGCCCTGCGTACAGGCCCGCCCCAGCATGCTCGCTTACGAGCAGAGCCAAGAACCCATGAGCTGTGCACTAACACATGTTCTGTTCCGGTCCGCTCCAATCGGAACGCCTGCTGGGGCGCAAGCCCAGCATGCATGACGCCGCGGTGTCCGGATATGAGCATCTTGGCCTCACAATGCGGGCATCCTCCCAGTCTGACTGCCTGCGTCTATTGGCGATCAGGTGGAGCGGTTGCTGGGGCGCACGCCGAGCGTGCACGATGGCGCGGGGCTGCCTTCCGGGCCGTCGCACTTTGGGGCGCCGCACCCCGGCGGCACACCGCAGCAGCGCCAGGCGTTCCTGGGGCAGCAGCAGCGGCGGGACCCGCCCAATCGCGTCCGCACCAGCAGCGTGAGTCGTCTGGTGACAGTGTCTCAAAAACCGTACAAGCAGCTCCAGGCGTTCCTGGGGCAGCACCAGCCGGACCCGCCCAACCACGTCCGCACGTGAGTCGTCTTTTGACAGTGTCCAGAACGAAAACAAGCAGCAGCTGAACGCATTCCTGGGCCAGCAGCATTCGGACCCTCCCAACCGCATCCACACAAACAGCGTGAGTGATCATGACAGATGTCATTACGAACACCGCTGCAATTTGAACAGCTGCAGACACGAAGCCAGGTGCCTTTGCGCCCTTAGCGGCCAAGCACCTGCAGTTGCATCAGCACTGATTCCAAGGCCGGCCGGCAATGGCATCAGATCGTGAGTAACCACACCATGAGGAATAGGAAACCGCGACCTTGGCTCTCACGCATGCCATCGCAGGTGCCGAATCATGTGTGGGCGGCCATGGCGTCCCGACCGCCCCAGGAGCGGCAGCTAGCCGAGGCAGCTTCGGCGCACGCGGCTGCCGCAGCGGAGCTGGAATTGCAGCACGCATCCGTGCACGCACAGGTGGCACACCACCATTCATAAACCCAGCAGGAAGGGAAAACGTGTGGCTGAGCCCGTGGTTCACAACCTTCTGTGCCCAGTTTGTCGAACATCTTGCACCCCTGTCCCTGTCTGCAAGCAGGCGTGAGCTGTTGTCTTCGATGAGGCGCTCCAGATGATGCCAGTCGAGGAATATATACAGCCAATTTGTATGTATTCTTCCCCTGTATATGTACCCCACTAAACCCCGGTAAACCCTATATATGTACCCCACTTTCTTTCCGGCGAGCCGCTGTCCCTGCACATGCAGTCGGACCCCGCGGCAGCATTCCGGCACAGCGCCGCGGCGGCTGCGGCGGCGGACGCGGCTGGGCCGCTCGGGCCGGGCGCGCTGGCACACCTCCCGAGCGCCTCTGATGCTTTTGGCGGCGGTGGCGGAGACACGTTTGCGGGCAGCCTGCACAGCCACCATCACCTGCTGGCGGTGAGTCACTGGTACTGGGTTGCGTTCGTCCACAGAGGTGTGAGAAGCCGCAGCGACGACAGGGATCTCTCCCCGGCGTATCCTCTGCTGGTGGCCTCCGCAGCCGTCATCACCTGTTGGCAGTGAGCGTGGTAGGGTTTTGAGATCTGGATGCTCAGTCTTGCGGTGCTAGTCCGACAGGACATGCCGGGCGTCGCCTCTCCTGGGCATCACCCTACCCGCCGAGTTCGGGCTGCTGCAGAACGAAATCTGGGTGTCAGCATCATCTGCGCGCTGGAGTGCACAGCGGGCCGTTTGTGCCGACTTTAGGGGCACGCAACCGCTGGGTTAGCAATCCGTTGCGCAGCGCTTCTGCGTCCGTCAGCAGGGTTCCTACCTCGAAGCTGTATTGAATCCCATCACAGTAGCTCTGACAAATGCACGGCTCGCTGCAGGCGCACGAGCAGCCCCTCGGCGGTGGCAACCCGCTGCGCAGTGCTTCCGCGTCCGTCGCCGGCGCCGGCCACGCCGCTGAGGCGGCCCGGCAGCTGCTGCTCGGTGGCGGCGGGAGTCTGGGCGGCGGCGGTTTGGGCGCCGGCGGCGGCATAGGTGCCGACCCCGCCTGGGCCAGCAGCCTCCCCAAAAAGGTGGGGTTTTTAGAGTAAAAAATATATTAGAGAAGAGATTTTTTTAATAATTAATAAATAATTAAAATATGATTTGGTTAAGGTTTTAACAACGTTGTTGTTGGTAACCCTGCAAGAGGGAGCAGTTCAGCATCGGTGACTGGTGGCAAGGGGGAATCATGTGCGAGGAAGTGTGTGCAGCCGGAGGCACGGGCATAACTGCACATCGACTCGTCGGGTCACCACCGCCTCCAGCTGTGGTGGGAGCGTCCGGTTCGGGTGCCAAGGCATTGGTAACAGACCAGCTCAGTCTCGTTCTTCCATGCCCCCAAGCAGCAGCGTTGTCGCTGACAGACCGTCACGACTTCCTTCATGTCGAGACCCGGAACCAGGCGCTTCCGTACCTCCTGCGCAGGCGAGGACGCCCACAGAGGTGATGTCGCAGGCGCGCGGCGGGGTCAGCGGCAGCGGCGGCGGCGGCGGCGCGACGCCGAGGGGGCGCGGTGGGTGCGCCAGCGGCGGCGGCGGCGGGCGGCATTGCGGGGGGCAGCGGCCGCAGCAGACTGCCATCGAGCAGCACTACCTCGCCGAGTTGTGCAAGTTCATCGAGGAAAAGGGTGAGTGGTCTTTGTGATGGCGCCCAACATGCTTGGAACATGTCCAGACAGTCGCTGTTTGGGGTTTTGACAGGCACACGTACAATTGATGATTGGATTTTCAGCGCATTGCATGGCGCTGATGCTTTGCGCATGCGGCAGCAGCATGCTGGCGCTGCCTTGATATGTGTTCGCAGGTGGTTTTTCCTCTGCAAAAACCACAGCACCACCATGTTTGCACGGCGAAGGAGCGAGAGTTTGACATCCGTTCTTTCTTCCGCAAATGCAACTGATCATTTCATGGGTGTGGAGTGTGCAGGTACGCACGCACACCGTCATGCTGCCCATCAGGGAGCGCCGCCAAAGTGCAGACCGTCGTCATCACACCTGCCTTCTAGGCGGCAAGCACCCTGGCAACAGGGTGGAGCGTGCAAGCGCGCATGCGCGCCAACATGCCGCACAGCAAGGACCGGCAGTCTCAGCCAGTATCAGCTGCAAACGGTTCTCGTCACA
>JAABUM010003754.1_pt1 | contig 18113 bp, 14 predicted proteins | sample 5559161 | NCBI WGS metagenome assembly JAABUM01 (sample SAMN10711868, study PRJNA513369) | rock metagenome | isolation source: Antarctica rocks | place: Antarctica: Victoria Land, Siegfried Peak nord | reverse complement strand
TTGTCGGGAACACCGCCGATGACATGATCCACCTGGGGCTGCGGAGCAGCCCCGATCTCGACACCGGCCTCTACACCCTGGCCGGGCTGGCGAACGCGGCCACCGGCTGGGGGCTCGCGGGGGACTCTACCCGCACCTTCGACCTGTTGAAGCGCTACGGCGCGGAGGATTGGTTCCTCCTCGGCGATCTCGACCTCGCCACGCACCTCCGCCGCACCACCATGCTGGCGGGCGGGGCCACGCTGACCGCGGTGACGGCCAGCCTGACACGCGCGCTGGATGTGCGCGCGACGATCCTGCCGATGTGCGACGAGCCGGTCGGGACGATCGTGGAGACGCCGAGCGGGCCGCTCAGCTTCCAGGACTACTTCGTGCGGCGGCATCACCAGGATCCGGTGAGCGGGATCCGCTTCGGCGGGATCGCGGCGGCGACCCTGCCAGACGGGGTCGGCGCGGCGCTCGACGCCGCGGAGGCGATCCTCTTCTGCCCGTCCAATCCGTTCGTCAGCCTCGGGCCGATCCTGGCCGTGCCCAGTTTCAGCGCGCGACTCGCCGCCGCCCCAGCGCCGCGCGTGGCGGTCAGCCCGATCATCGGCGGGCGCGCTGAAGGGGCCCGCCGATCGGATGCTGGCCGGGCTCGGGCACGATGTCTCGACCCTCGGCGTGGCGCGGCTCTACGCGGGGATCCTCGATGGCCTGGTGATCGACGATGAGGACGCGGCGCTCACGCCCGCGATCGAGGCGCTCGGCCTGCGGGTCCTCGTGACCGGCACGATCATGGGCGGCGAGGCCGACCGCCAGCGCCTCGCGGAGGAGACGCTGGCCTTCGCGCGGTCGTTTGCCCGCGCACGGGGGGCGCTGAGCCGTGCGGACGGTCGCGCTCGTGCCGATCAAGGCGCTGACGGCGGCGAAAAGTCGCCTCGCCGCCGCGCTCGACCCGGCGGCACGCGCGGCGCTGACCCTGCGTGCCCTCGGCAATGTGCTGGCCGCGCTCGATACGCCGGGGATCGACGTGCGGGCGGTGATCACCCCGGACGCGGCGGTGCTGCGCGCGGCGGAGGCTGCCGGGGCGACCGGACTGCGCCAGGAGGGCGAGGGGCTGAACGAGGGGCTGGCGCAGGGGCGGGTCTGGGCCGTGGCGGCGGGTGCGGAGGCGCTGCTGATCGTCCTCGGCGATCTGCCGCTGCTGGCGCGCGCCGACGTGGACGCCATCCTCGACCTGGCCGACCGTCCCGGCGTCGCCGTCTTCGCGCCCGATCGCCACGGCACGGGGACGAACGCCCTGCTCCTGCGCCCGCCCGACGCCCTGCCGTTCGCGTTCGGCGTGGGGAGCCTGGCGCGACCGCGCCCCCGCCGCGGCGTGTGGCCTGCTGCCGCGCTGGTACGACGCCCCCGGCACCGCGCTCGACCTCGACACCCCCGCCGATCTCGCCGCGCTCGACGCGATCCTGGCCGGGATAGCGGACCGATGAGGTGTCGCGATGCCTATGGCGACGCTGCACCGCATCCCTACCTCGAGGCAGGGGGCCGCGAAGCGGGAGCACCAATGGATACTATCGCACGGGAGGATCGTCCTCATCCGGATCACCACACGGCTCGGCGCGCTGGCGCGCTGTTCCTCACCCTGGTTTTCCTCGCGCTCGTCGCACCGGGAATGGTCGGGACCCCGGGCCGTGCGACGGGGGGTGCGTAGGGGTACCCTGCCAGCGCGTTGTCGTCGTGGGCACGCCCCGTTATTGCTCGCGCCCGTCGCCGTCCGCCCCTTTCACCGTCGGCTCGTCTCTTCGGCGATCCCCGTAGCCGATCCGGTCGGGGAGCTGCACCAGCAGCAGCTCGAGCAGGATGGCGACGAAGGTGCCGACGACGATCTGCTGGCTCAGGAGCAGGCCCCAGCCGGGCGACAGCTTGTCGAACAGGGGGGCGCCCATCAGCGGCAGGCCGACCCCGAGCAGGACCGCCAGGCCGACCACCAGCAGGTTGCGCTCGGTCTGAGCCATCCGGGCGAGCAGGCCGACGCCGATGACGATCAGGGAGCCCGCCGCGGGCAGGAAGATCCCGCCCACCACCGGGTCGGGCGTCGCCGCCAGGGTCGCGCCGAGCTTCGGCACGAACGCGAGCACGAGGAAGATGCCGCCGGCGTAGGTCACGGCGTGCCGCGAGCCGTTCCCGGTGAGGCGCAGCAGGCCGACGTTCTGGGCGTAGGCGGTCGTGGCGAAGCCGCCGAAGAGGGCCGAGACCATCGACCCCGCAGCCGCCCCGGCGACCCCCCGATTCAGCCGTCGATCGGTGATCGCGGTGCCGACGATCTCGCCCGCCGCGTGGTAGACGGCCACCGCCTCGAGCACCGCCACGATGAAGGCGAGCAGGAAGATCGTCGTCGCGCCGAGGTCGAAGGCGAGGCCGCCGTAGGGGAGGAGCTGCGGGATGCCGAGCCAGGGGGCTGCGGCGACGGGCTGCAGGTCGAGCCGTCCGAGCAGGGCCGCCAGCGCATCGCCCAGCAGGAGCGCCCAGACGAAGGCATAGCGCCGCGCGACGCCGCGCCCGAAGGCGCTGAGCAGCAGCACCGCCAGCAGGGTTGTCGCGGCGATGGCGACGGTATCCCCGCGCGCGAAGGTCGGGCCGGACGGGTTGCCACCGAGGAACTCGGTGAGCGTGAACTGCGCCAGCGCGAGGCCGACGAGCAGCGTGACGGTGCCGGTGACCGCCGGGGTGAAGAGGCGCCGCATGCGACCGAGGAGCCCGGTCGCGGCGAGGAGGAAGACGATCGCCCCGGCGAGGAGGATCCCGGTCGTCGCCTGCGCCAGTCGCCCGGCTTTCCCGAAGCTGATCATGAGCGGATCGAAGGCGGCCGACGGGCCCTCGACGATCGGCAGGCGCACCAGACGGGTCGACTGGAGCAGGGAGACGAGCCCGGCCGCCAGGAAGATGGCGTTCACCATGTTCCCGGCCAGGGCCACCGGCAGCCCCGCCACCGCCGCGACGAAGACCGGATCGAGCCAGACATTCGAGACCAGGACATGCTGGAAGCCCAACGCCAGTCCCTGCGCCACGCCGGGTCGCTCCTCAAGGCCCAGCACCAACCCGTCGGGCCGCTCTATGCCCTCGCTCGTTGCCATCGTCGCCTCCTGCCGCCATGCGTACACACGCCGCGCGTCATGGACCATCGCTCAGCCGCCGCACCGGCGGAACCGTAGGACTGTGGCCCCGCTCCCAAACCGCGATCGGGCGCGTTCGCGGCGGGCTCCGTTCCGGATGGGCCGTCCACGCCCGCACGCTGTTCCCGCGCTCAGAGCGGATAGCCCTCCTCGATATCGACCCAGCGCACGAGATCGAGCAGGTTGCAGCGCCCGTCGTGGTGCCAGGCGGCGTCGGGGTCGGGCATCTTGCCGACCGGGCAGATCCGGGTCACGCCGGCCGCGCCGAGGGCGGCGGCCAGGGCGTCGCGTCGCGCGGGTTCCAGCGCCAACGCGGCGGTCTGCAGGAATGCGCGTACCGGCGCGAGGAGCGGCACGAGCGCCTCGGCGGTCGGGAGCGGCTTGACCAGCACCGTGCGATTGAGGCAGGTCGCGGCGAACGTCGGGTCGGCGTCGTAGACGACCGTCGCGCCCCCCCCACCGTCCCCGCCGTGGAGGGCGACGGCGTCCGGGTCGAGGCTGGCACGGAAGTCGGCGTCGCGCCGGAAGGCGGCGACCGCCGCGCTCTCGGCGGCGGTGAGCCTGCCGCGCGGCAGATTGCCGCCGAGCCGGGCCAGTTCGGCGGCCAGGGTGGCGGCCCACTCGCGCGGCGTCACCGCGCCCCCCTCCTCCACGTAGAAGAGGTGCGGCGAGACGCAGCCCTGCTGGTCGAATTTGGCGCAGTCGTAGGCGGCGCGTGCCGCCAGTTGCCGCGCCCGCCGCCCATCGACCAGCGCCTCGCGCCCGATCACGCCGAAACTGATCTTGTGGCCGTACCCCACGAAACGCGCGCCCGGGGCCACGCGTCGCCCCACCGCGCGCACCGCCTCCTCGCCGCCGTAGGCGATCACCGCCTCGGCCCGACCGAGGGCGACCGCCTCCAGTTCGGGGGCCGCGCCGCCCGGCCACCAGGTGACGGCGAAACAGCCTTCCAGGCGCGGCTCCAGCGCGATCAGGGAGCGCGCGAAGAGGCCGGCGAAGAGCGGCTCGCCCGACGCGAGCTTGCCGAAGGATGCGGACTTCAGGAGGGTCGCCACGATCAGGCTCTGCGCGGCCAGCCCCGGCACGTTCCCGGAGAAGATGTGCGTCGTCAGCGCGGGGCCGAATGCGCGGCTCCGACCCGGTACGATCCGGCGCTCGCGGAAGCCGTCGAGGATGTCGAGGTCGCCCAGCTCGGCACGCACCAGCGCCTTGAGCGTGTCCCGCGTGAAGAGGCCGAGGTAATCGTCCAGGCCGCGCCGCACCATCGCGTCGGTGTAGCCGGTCACCGTGGGCAGGGCGCGCTCCGCCGCGACGCGCGGCGGGTAGTCGCGCGCGAGCCAGCGATCGCGCGCGGCGTCGAGGAGGGCGATCAGGTCGCGCGTGGTCGCCCCGACGAGCCAGCGTGCCCGCGCCGCCGCCAGCCGGTCGAACACCGCGTCGATCTGCGCCGGGGTGGGCTGCGGGAAGCGCAGCGGCTGCCCGTCTAGCGCCACCTCGGGCAGGGTGTACCACGCGGCGACCGCGCCCGCGTCGAGGCCGGGCAGGAGCCAGTGCGCCGCGTCGCCGCTCGTCGCGATCATGGCCGTCCCCCCGCGCGGTCCGCCTGACCCACGGCGGCGAGCAACTCGTCCAACGCCACCGAGCAGCCGCGCGCCTCGGCCCCTTGCGCGCGCCCCAGCAGCTCGAAGCCGCCGCCGAGCGCGTAGCCGAGCGCGTAGCCGACATCCTCGCTCAGCACGGCCAGGGCCGAATTCCGATTGCCGAGGTCGTAGTGCAGCAATAGGCCGCTCTCCCCCTCCGGCAATTCCTCCAGCGTCTCGGGATCGACCACCAGCGTGCGCGCCCACGGGGGCACGAGCTTGTGGCGCGGCCCCGTCGTCCCCACGACCCGATCGCGGATGGTGCTGTCGATGAACTGCGTGCTGTGCTCGGTCATCCCGTACATGTTGACGCTGTACTCGCGCGGCACGCCGAGGCGGTCCCGCAGCAGCGTCGCGAGTTCGCCGCGCCCGATCTCGCGGCTCTGCCCCTTGAAGCCCCCCGTGTCCATCACGCGGCTGCCGGGGGGCAGGGCGAAGCGCAGATCGTCCTGGGCCAGCGCGTCGAAGAGGTGGACGAAGGAGAAGGAGGCCCCGAGCAGGCAGAGGGGTCGCCCGTCGCGCTCCGCCTCGCGCAGCGCGGCGAGGATGCGGGGCAGATCGAGGCCGTGCTCGTCGATCGCGAAGCCGCTGCCGGGTGCGCCGAACTCCCGCATGACCAGGGCGAGCCAGTGCGCCAGCGAGGAGTTCGGCAGCGTCTCCGGCGGGGGGAAGAGGGCGAGCATCGGCAGCGCGCCCGGTGCCACGTCCGGCACGACGGTACCCGCGAAGGTCGCCCGTACGGACGCATCGTAGAGGCGGAGGTGCGGGTGATAGTGGCGACTGCGGCGCTCCGCCCCCCCGGTGGTGCCGCTGCTCATGAAGACCGCCGCGGCCTCCTCGATCGGCTCGCAGACGAGCGTCGCCGCCTTGAACGCGGCGATCGGGACCGCAGGGATGTCACGCCACCCGCGCACCGTCTCCGGCGTGCGGCCCGTGCGCAGGGCGTATTTGCGGTACGGCTCGTTGTGCGCGAACTGGTAGGCGAAGAGGCGCAGCGCCAGTTCCTCGAACCGGGCGTCGTCGTGCGGCCCCGCGAACCCCTCCGCGATCACGGCAAGGATATCGGCATCGAGTCGCGCCGCTTCGCTCTCCGGCTGCGCGACGACGCGCTCGGTGGACGCGGCGGTGCCGGGGCGGATGATGACGCGCCCCGTGACGCGTCCCGCCGCCAGATCGTCGAGCGCCGCCGGGACGTCGTCGAGGCCGATCGTGCGGTCGATCGTCGCCCGCAGGCGGCCCGTAGCGGCGAGGCGGATCACATCGGCCAGTTCGCCGTAGGTGTTGCCGACGGCGGCGCGGAGCTGCAATTCCTTGACGACGAATTCGAGGGGGTTGAGGAGGAGGCGATCCTGCGAGTAGCCGATGAAGACCAGTCGCCCGCGACGGCGCAGCATCGCGACGCTCCGCTCCATCGTCTCGGTGCTGCTCACGAGCTCGAAGACCACATCGGCCCCTTCGTCGTCGGTCAGGCGGCGCACCTCCACCGCCGGGTTGAGCTGGTCGGCGTTGATCGTCTCGTCGGCACCGAGTTCGGCGGCGAGCGCGAGCTTGGTCGGCGTCCGCCCGACCGCGATGACCCGCGCCCCGGCCAGTCGGCAGAGCTGGATCAGCGCGTACCCGACCGCACCGACGCCATAGATCACGACCGTCTCCCCCAGGCGCACGTCCGCGACGGCGCGGACGGCGTGGAGGGCGGTGGTGGCGCTGCACGCGAGGGCCGCGGCGTCCTCCAGCGGGAGGTCGGGCGGGAGCGCGACGAGGTTGCGGGCGGGCACGACGACGTATTCGGCGTAGCCGCCGTCTGCGGTGAAGCCGAACTGATCGACGACGTCGCGGCAGAGATTCTCCTGTCCCTGACGGCACCAGACGCAGCGACCGCAGCCGACGTAGTAGTAGACCACAACCCGGTCGCCCGGTCGGACCGTCGCGACCCCCTCGCCGACCGCCTCGACCAGGCCCGCGATCTCGTGGCCGGGGACGAGGGGCGCGACCCCGAGGTTCAACGTGCCATCCCGGAGGTGCAACTCGGTGTGGCAGATCCCCGCCGCGCCGACGCGCACCAGGGCCTCCCCGGTACGCGGGCTCGGGATGGGCACCGCATCGGCATGGAAGGGCTCGCCGGGGCCGTGATAGCGCACGGCGCGCATCGTCGCGGTGGCGGTCATGACGCTCATCCTCCCCACGCAACCCGACCGTCTCGGGCGCGACCGTCCCGGCGATCGGGCAAGAAAAAACCGCGCTGCCGATCCTGCGATCGGGGCGCGGAAATGTGGTTCCTGACGCGACCGGCCTGCGGCTCCATGCGGGCACGGAACGCGACAGAATCTCTATCCTACCGGTCGTTCACCACATTCCCTACGCCGGTACTAACCGGATCAGGTTCGAGGGGTTAGCGGTCGCGGGACCGCCTCTCAGCTCGTCGCTCCCCCTGCGGTGGACGGACTATTCGCTTGTCTAGCGGCATAGGTCGGGTCTGGCCATGTGCTGGGCATGAGTATAGAGGACAGCGCCGTGCCGCACAAGCTACCGGTCGTGGCCCGGAGTCGCCCGTCGGGCGCGATGACGGTGCTCAGCGCTCGCGTCGCGTGGCCGCGCCATCGACGAGGAAGCGCTGGCCGGCGAGGAAGACCAGCAGCACCGGCAGGCTGACGATCACCGCCACGGCCATCACGAGCGCCCACTGCGTCCGCTCGCCCTGGAAGAATTGGGCGAGGCCGAGTTGCACCGTGTACTTGTGCTCGTCCGTCAGGATGAGGAAGGGCCAGAAGAAATCGTTCCAGCGCGCGACGAATTCGAGGATCGCGACCGTGGCCAGCGCCGGGCGCGCGAGCGGCAGGACGATGGCGCGATAGATGGTGAAATGGGAGGCACCATCGAGGCGGGCCGCCTCGATAAGCGCCCGCGGGATGTTCAGGAAGAACTGGCGGAAGAGGAAGATGTAGAAGGTGTTAGCGATGAAAGGGACGATCAGCCCCTGGTAGCTGTTGAGCCAGCCGAGCGTGTTCACGGTGAGGAACAGGGGTACGACGATCGCCTCGAAAGGGACGATCAGGAGGGCGACGGTGGCGGCGAAGAGGAGATCGCGCCCCGGAAAACGGAGCACGGCGAAGGCATACGCCGCCAGCGAATTGACGGCGATCGAGCACCCGAGTGTGATCGCGGTGACCAGCGCGCTGTTGAGCAGGTATCGCCCGAGCGGGACGCTGGCGAAGGCGAGGGCGTAGTTCTGCGGTCGGAAGGGGGCGGGCCAGAACGCCCGCCAGCTGCCGAGATCGGCCAGCATCCTGCCGCTCGGTTTGAAAGACGAGACGAGCATGAAGCCCACGGGGGCGAGCCACAGCACGGCGAGGCCCCCGAGCAGCAGGGCGATGCCGATGCGCCCTGCTCCCGGCGGTCGCCACGGAGTCGGGCTGTCCCCCTCCCCCTCCCGCATCTCAGCGCCCCGCGCCCGACTCGACCATGCGGCGCTGGACGAGCGTGATCGCGAGGACGAGCAGGAAGAACAGGACCGCCGCCGCCGCCGCATACGCGGTGTGGCGGAAGCGGAGACCCTCCTCCCAGAGGAAGTAGATCAGCGTGCGCGTCGTGCCGAATGGTCCCCCGCGCGTCAGCACGTAGACCTCGGTGAAGAGGCGGAGCGCGTAGATCGTGCCGACGACGACGACGAAGGTGCTGGTGGGGCGCAGCAGCGGCAGCGTGATGAAGCGGAGCTGCTGCCACCCGTTCGCGCCATCGAGCGCGGCGGCCTCGTAGCACTGCGGCGGGATCTGCCGCAAGCCCGCCAGGAAGATCACCATGTAGAAGCCGACGTTCTGCCACGCCGCCAGCGCCCCGATCGCGGGGAGGGCTTGATCGCGGCCGCTGAGGAAGGGTTGCCGCGGGATGCCGACTCCGGTGAGCAACTGGTTGAACATGCCCTGCGTCGGGTGGTAGAGGTAGGACCAGATCACCCCGGCGACGACGACAGAGAGGATCGTGGGGTAGAAAAAGGCGGCGCGCAGGATCCCGCCACCGGGGAGCCGCAGGTTGAGCGCCAGCGCGAGCGCGAGCGCAAGGAACGCCTGGAGCGGCACGGCACCGAGGGCGAACATGAGCGTGACGCGCACCGCGCCCCGGAAGTCCGCGTCGTGCAGGAGTTGGCGATAGTTGTCGAGGCCGACAAAGCGGGTCGCGCCCGGGGCGAGGAGCTGGTAATCGGTGACGCTCAGCCCGAGCACCTGGATGGTCGGCCAGACGAGGAAGATGGCGAGGAGCAGGACGGCCGGGAGAAGAAACAGATAGCCGCCGAGCGCCTCCGTGCGTCGCGCCCCGCCGACCCGGCCGGGTCGGCGGGGGTGCCCCGCACTCCTCACGAACGGTACCCGTTGTTCCGCGCGATATCGTCGTCGACCGCCCGGGCCACCGCGTCGAGTCGCCCCTGGACCGGACTTCCCAGGGCGATGTCATTGATCGCCTCCGCGAACTTCGCGGTGAGCACGGGGTAAGCCGGGGTGACGGGCCGGGCCTTCGCCGTTTGCCGGAGTTGCTCGCCGTAGAGCGCGTAGGGGGCCTTCGCGTAGAAGGAGAGCTTCGAGTAAGCGGTACGGCGGGCGGGCGGCAGCTTATTGGTCTCCACGATCGGCACGATGCCGGTGTCGGTCGCCACGAGCCAGCGTAGGAGTTCGGCGGCGGCGGCGGGATTCTTGGTCGTGCTGCCGATCCCCCAGGCATAGGAGCCGCTGGGGGAGACCTTGGTGGTGAAGTACGGGAGGGGCATGATCGCCCAATTCAGGTCCGGGAATTCCTTGAACCCCTCGATGACCCAGGGACCGATGATCTGCATCGCGACCTGCCCCTTCTCGAACGCCTTCGGGTCGGACGTGGCGCTGATACTGTCGTCCTTGAAGAGGCGCTGGAACTCGGCGAGGACGTTGATCGCCGCCGGCCCGTTGACGAACCCCGTCGCCGTGCTCTGATCGGGCGCGAGGAGGTCGCCGCCCGCCGACCAGATGAACGGCGAGACCGCGTAAGTGAACCAGTCGCTGACGCCGTAATCCAGGTGTATGTCGAGGCCGCGCACGCCGTTGCCGGTGAGGCTGCGCGCGGTCTCAGCAAACCGCGACCACGTCCACGCCGACGGTATGTCGGTCGGCGCGACGATCCCGGCCCGCGCGAAGAGCGTCTGGTTGACCATGACTCCCATGCTGGAGCTGAACGCGCCGAGCGACCAGAGCTTCCCACGCCAGGTGCCCTGCTCGATGATCGAAGGGACGAAGTCGCGCAGGTCGTCGGGGGTGAAGTAGTCGCCAATCGGCCCCAGAATCTTCCGATAGGCGTAGTCGGCGACGAATGGCCCATCCAGTTGGAGGACATCGGGGAGCTGCTTCGCCGCCGCCGCGCTCTGCACCTTGTCCTGATAGTCCGTGTCCGGGTTGGCGATGGGGGTGATGTCGACCGCGATCCGCCCCTGATACTGCCGACCGAACGCCTCGACGATCCGGCGCGTCGTCTGCGCCTCGAGATTCACGTCGCCGCCGGTATCCCCGAACAGCCACGCCTTGATTTGGACATTATTGAATGCGGTACCAGGGGCGGGCGTGCCCGTGCTGCTCGCAGTCACGCGCGGGGTGGCACCGGCGGCGCTAGTGCTGCTCGGCGCGGTCGTCGGCGCGACGGGGGGGGCGGCGCCCGGTGTCTGGGTGGCAGGGCCGCCGCACGCGGCCAGGAGCCCTGCGCCTGCCGTGCCGGCAGCGATCGTGAGGAATGCCCGACGCGTCAGGCGCTGAGATCGTTGGGCCATCGGGGGGTTCCTCCGGTGTCTCTCGGTCGTTGCTTGATGCTGCCGACCGGTTCTAGCCGCGTCCGCACACGTTGGTGGGGGTGCTATCGTAGCCCAACCGACGAACGACGAATAGTACCAGAGCGCCGTGGTGAGGTGGTACCCCCGCCAACGCGACTCCCGCTCCGTGGCACCGGACGTGATGCACCGCGGTCGTATCCGCTACGCTGCCCACCGATGCCGGTGTTTGCGGCGGCGACCCACAATCGGCCCATACCGTTCCGGCGCCACGATCCTTCGCGGTTGGCTCGTCGGGCGGAAAGGGCCTATACTCCCGGTAAGAGCATCTTCGGGGCGTGGTGAGGCGTGGCCAGCGGCGGCGTCAATTCCACACCGGCGGTTAGAGCCCGCGACCCGCCAATGGCGGTTGATCCGGTGGAACTCCGGGGCCGACGGTATAGTCCGGATGGGAGAAGGTGTGTCGATACTTCGTGCTGCCCGCTGACTGTGCGCTTGCGCACGTTGCGGCGGTTCGGCGTACGCGCGCATCTCCCCCAGTCACCAGAGCCCCGAAGGCGATGCCTTCGGGGCTTATTGTCGTCGTGCGACAGGGGGCAACATGGAGCGATCGGAAAGCGGAACGCGGGACGACCGCACCGTACATGCCGCGATTGATCAGTCGGTCGAAGAACGCGACCAATCGTTCATGGGGGTGGCCCTGGCCGAGGGTCGACGGGGGCTGGCGCGCACCTCGCCGAACCCGGCGGTCGGAGCGGTGCTCGTGCGCGACGGCCGGATCGTCGGGCGGGGCCAGACGCAGCCGCCGGGCGGACCGCACGCCGAGATCGTCGCCCTGCGCGAGGCCGGGGAAGCCGCCAGGGGGGCCACCCTCTACGTCACGCTGGAGCCCTGTGCGCATCACGGGCGTACCCCCCCCTGTGTCGACGCGCTGGTCGCCGCCGGGGTGGCGGAGGTCCGGGTCGCGCTCGTCGATCCCTTCCCCCAGGTGGCCGGGCGGGGCATCGTCCGGCTGCGCGCGGCGGGGATCCTCGTCGCGGTCGGCCTCGGCGCGACAGAGGCGAGCGAACTGCACGAGGGCTTTTTCACCCGATTGGCGACGGGACGTCCCCATGTCACCGCCAAATGGGCGATGACGCTCGATGGGCGGATCGCGACGCGGACCGGCCGCGCGCGCTGGGTCACCAGCCCGTCCGCCCGGCGCGAGGTCCACCGCCTGCGCGACCGGATCGACGGCATCGTGGTCGGCGTCGGCACGGTCCTCGCCGACGATCCGCTGCTGACGACGCGCCTGCCGGACGAGGACGTCGGCGTCGGCGGTCCGCACCACCCCCTGCGGATCGTCCTCGACGGCGCCGGGCGCACCCCGCCCGACGCCCGCCTCCTGCGCCCGGATACACCCGGACGGACGGTGATCGCCTGCACGGCGGCGGCCCCGGAGGCGTGCCGCGCGGCCTGGCGCGCGGGCGGCGCGGAGGTACTGGTCGTGGCGGGGGACGGGCCGCGCGTCGATCTGCGGCACCTGCTCGCCGACCTGGGCAGGCGCGGCCTCAATACGCTGCTCGTCGAGGGGGGCGGTGAGATCCTTGCGTCCTGCTTCGCCGCCGGGCTGGTCGATCGCGCGTTGGTCTTCGTCGCCCCGAAGCTGATCGGAGGCCGCACCGCGCCGGGTCCGCTCGGCGGCCTGGGCGCGGCCACGATGAACGGGGCCTATCGGCTGCGCGACGTCGTCGTCCGGCACTTCGACGACGATCTGCTGATTCAAGGCGAGATCGACCGGGGCGGGGCGGCGGCCGACGAAGCGGACGGGCCGATCGCCGCAGCACCGGCGACGGGCGCAATCTTCCACCAGCGGACGAAATCTACTATCGGCAGGGAAGAATCTCTCAGCGACGGGCGAATTCTCCCATCGACACAAGGAGGCGACCATGTTCACCGGGATTGTTGAGGAGGTCGGGCGGATCATCGAGACGCGCTTCGAGCAGGAACACCCACAACTGCTGATCGGCTGCCGCACGGTGTTGGCGGGCGCACGACCGGGCGACAGCATCGCCGTCGAAGGGGTCTGCCTGACCGTCGAGCGGCTGACCGAGGGGGGGTTCGTCACCGGGCTAATGCCCGAGACGCTCCGCCGCACCGCGCTCGGCGCGCTGATGCCGAGCCGCGCGGTCAACCTCGAACGCTCGCTGGCCGCGGACGGGCGGATCGGCGGCCACTTCGTCCAGGGCCACATCGACGGGACCGGCACGGTCGTCGAGCGGCGCGAGGAAGGGGCGGCGGTGCTCGTCGCGATCGCGGTCGCGCCCGCGCTGGCGCGCTATATCGTCGAGAAGGGCTACATCGCCGTGGACGGTGCCAGCCTGACCGTCGTGTCGGCGTTGCCCGATCGCTTCGCCGTCTCGCTGGTCCGCCATACCCAGGAGCACAGCACGCTGGCCGGCAAGGCGCGCGGCGCGGCGGTCAACATCGAGGTCGACATCCTCGGGAAGTATGTCGAGCGCTTCGTCGGCCAGGTCGGCACCATCCCGGCGCGCCTGCCGGACACGTCGCTCGCCGGGCGCTAGGGGGCATCATGCTACGGACAACGATCGACGACGCGCTGCGGGCGCTACAAGCCGGGCGGTTCGTCATCGTCGTGGACGACGAGGACCGCGAGAACGAGGGTGACCTGGTCATCGCCGCCGACTTCGCCACGCCCGAGGCGATCAACTTCATGGCACGCGAGGGGCGTGGGCTGATCTGCGTCGCGCTGACCGGCGCACGCCTCGACCAGCTCGGCCTGCCGCTGATGGTGCCGCACGCGCGCAACCGCTCCGGTTTCGGCACCGCCTTCACCCTCTCGGTGGAGGCACGATGGGGGGTGACGACCGGCATCTCCGCGCACGACCGCGCCCGCACGATCGCCGCGCTGATCGACCCGGCCGACGGCCCCGCCGACCTGGTCTCGCCCGGCCACATCTTCCCCTTGCGCGCCCGCGACGGCGGGGTGCTGGAGCGCGGGGGGCAGACTGAGGCGGCGGTCGATCTGGCGCGACTGGCCGGACTGACCCCCGCCGGGGCGATCTGCGAGATCATGGCCGAGGACGGCACGATGGCCCGCCGACCCGCGCTCGAGGCGTTCGCCGAGCGCCACGACATGCCGCTCGTCAGCGTCGCCGAGCTACGCGACTACCGGCGCGCCCACGAGGAGGCCCGCCCCCTCGGCGAACTAGCCTCGTCGCCCGTGCTCCGCGTCGCCGAGACCATGCTGCCGACCGCGCATGGCTCATTCCGACTCTATGCCTACACCCCGATCGCGCAACCCGACCGCGAGCCGGATCTCGCGCTGGTGCGCGGCAACCTCGCGCCGGACGCTGACGCCGGACGAGCGCCGCTGGTGCGCCTCCACTCCGAATGCCTCACCGGCGACGTCTTCGGCTCGCGGCGCTGCGACTGTGGCCCGCAACTCGACGCCGCCCTGGCGGCGGTCGCGGCGGAGGAACGGGGCGCGATCCTCTACCTGCGCCAGGAGGGGCGGGGGATCGGGCTACTCGCCAAGCTGCACGCCTACGCCTTGCAGGAGCAAGGGTTCGATACGGTCGAGGCCAACGAGCAACTCGGCTTGCCGATCGACGCGCGGGAGTACGCGACGGCGGCGGCGATCCTGCGCGATCTCGGGGTGACCCGACTGCGCCTGCTGACCAATAACCCGGACAAGGTCGCGGGCTTGAGCGTAGCAGGGCTGACCGTCACCGCGCGGGTGCCGGTGGTGATCGCCCCGTCGCCCGACAACGCGCGCTACCTGGCGACGAAGCGCGATCGGCTCGGTCACCTGCTCGACGAGCGGGCCGCCGGGGATTGATGAAGGGTCCGGTCGGGACGAGCGCCGACCGACGGTGCAATTGAGAGGAGTGCTGGCGATGCGGACATTCGAGGGGAATCTGCTCGGGCGGGGGCGACGATTCGCTATCGTGATCGCCCGTTTCAACGAGACGATCGGGCGACGGCTGTTGGATGGAGCCCTGGATGGCCTGCGGCGACACGGCGTCGCGGACAACGATATCGCGGTCGCCTGGGTGCCCGGCGCGTTCGAGATCCCGCTGGTGGCGCGACGACTCGCCGCCACCGGCGAGTACGACGCGGTGATCTGCCTGGGCACAGTGATCCGCGGGGCGACGCCGCACTTCGACTACGTCGCGGGGAACGCCGCCGCCGGGGTCGCCGCCGCCGGACGGGAGACCGGGGTGCCGGTGATCTTCGGGGTGCTGACGACCGACACGATCGAGCAGGCGGTGGAGCGCTCGGGGACCAAGGCCGGCAACAACGGCTTCGGTGCCGCCGTGGCCGCGATCGAGATGGCGAACGTGCTGGCCGCGATCGCTGGGGACGGCCACGACGACGCGTGAAGATGCTCCCTGGTGCGGCATGGAGTAGTATCTTGACGCCGGGATCACTCGGACGAAAGACGTTCACGCGTTGGCAGAGGAGACGAGAGAAGACATGGATCACGACAATCGCGCCGCCGTTCCTCCTGCCCCGGGGGAACTGGCCGCTCAGCGAGCGCGGCAACCTCAACGGCTGGCCACGCCGCGCGAACGGAAGCCCGCGTGGCTCCAGGTCGTGCGCGTGCACCACGGCGCGGGCTACCGCGAACTGAAGGAGATCGTGCGCGACCACGCGCTGCACACCGTCTGCGAGGAGGCGCGCTGCCCGAACATCTACGAATGCTGGAACGCGCGCACCGCTACGTTCATGATTCTTGGCGACACCTGCACGCGCGCCTGCCGCTTCTGCGCGATCAAGACCGGTCGCCCCACCCATCTCGACCGCGAGGAGCCCAAGCGCGTCGCCGCCGCGGTGCGGGCGATGGGGCTGCACTATGCGGTCATCACCTCGGTCAATCGGGACGAACTGGCCGACGGCGGCGCGGGCATCTTCGCCGCGACGATCCGGGAGATTCGCGCCCTCTTGCCCGATTGCGGCATCGAGGTGCTGATCCCCGACTTTCGCGGCGATCTGGACGCGCTTCAGACGGTGCTCGACGCGCGGCCCGATATCCTCAACCACAATGTCGAGACGGTGCCGCGCCTCTATCGCAGCATCCAGCCCTGGGACTCGCACGCGGTCAGCCTCGAATTGCTGCGCCGCACGAAGGAGCTCGATCCCAACGTCCTGACGAAGTCCGGGTTGATGGTCGGGCTGGGGGAGCGCCATGATGAGTTGGTGGAGGTGATGCGAGAGTTATCCGAGGTCGGCCTCGACATCCTCACCATCGGCCAGTATCTCCCGCCGTCGCAGCGGCACGCGCCACTCGACCGCTACTACGCGCCGGAGGAATTCGCAGCACTCAAACGCACGGGGGAGGCGCTCGGCATCCGGCACGTCGAATCGGGTCCACTGGTGCGGTCCTCCTATCATGCCAAGGACCAGCATGAGCAGCTGCGCCGGAAGGACCGGCTCGCGGCTGTGGAGCGGTGACACCGTGGTTACACCAGCGTTAACGCCACCCGCCCGCCCGTCGGCCACGGCCCCGCCCCAAGAGGGGCTCCTCACGGCTTGCCACTTGCCGCAGCCGCAGCCCTATCTGCCGTTGTGGGACCGGCAGCGGGAGCTGGCCGCCGAACGGGCTGCGGGGCGACTCGGCGACCTCCTCCTGCTCCTGGAACACGAGCACGTCTACACGCTCGGTCGCTGGGGCGACGCGGCGCATCTGCTCGCCGATGCGGCCACCCTGGCGCGGCTGGGCATTGCCTGCCACCGCGTCGATCGCGGGGGCGATATCACCTACCACGGGCCGGGCCAGCTTGTCGGCTACCCGATTTTCCGCTTGCACGGGGCCGGGCGCGGGGTCCGCGCCTACGTCGAGGCGCTGGAAACGGCGCTGATCGAGGTCGCCGCCGCGTTCGGGATCGCGGCGGCGACGCGACCCGGTCGGCCCGGGGTCTGGGTCGGTCGGCAGAAGCTGGCCGCGCTCGGCATCACGGTCAGTCGCGGCGTCGCCTATCACGGTTTCGCGCTCAACGTCGCCCCCGACCTCGCCTACTTCGCCCGCATTGTCCCCTGCGGCATCGCCGAGGCGGGCGTCACGTCGCTCGCGGCGTTGCTCGGGCGGCCAGTGACGGTCGAAGAGGTCCTGCCGCTCTGCGCCCGCGCCGTCGCCGCCGCCTGCGGCCTGCAACTGCGCTGGGTTGAACCGGATGGCACCCTGCCGCCGCCACGGGGCGTGGGATGAACGACGGCGGAGTGTGGCGCTTCCTCCGCCGGTCGTGCGCGATGCGGCGGTGCTGCTGGGGCAGTTCCAGGCCGTGCTGGAGGCGGTCGGCGCGGGGCAGGCCCCGCCAACAGTCTGCTGCGAGCGCTGGGTGTCGTCCGCACTCATCCTCGGGGCGGGTCAGTCGGCGGCCGACGCCGACCTGGCGGGCTGCTGGGCGCGCGGGATTCCGGTCGGGCGCCGCCTCGCCGGGGGGACCGCCGTCTATGCGACGCCCGACTACCTGAGCTTCGCCGTCGTGGCCCCCGCCGCGCATCCCCTCGTCGTCGGCGATCTCCTCGCCACCTACCGACGCCTGGGCGAGATCGTGGTCGCGGCCTGCGGGGCGCTTGACATGCCCGCCCGCCTGATCTGTCCCGGGGAGGCGCGCGCGCGACCGACCTCGGCGACCTTACGGCCGTTCTGCTACGGGGGCTTCTCCCCCTACGAGGTACTGGTCGGCGTGGCGCAGGTGCGGCGTTTCGGTGCGGTGGCGTATGTCGGCGGGCTGTACCGCGCCTTCGACCCGGTGGCGCAGGGCGCGTGCCTCGCCGGAGATACCGCGCTGCGGCTGGGGCGTGCCGCGCAACTCGCGGCATCCACGACCGATCTTGCGGCGGTCGGTCGCCCGCAGGTGCTGGAACAGGTCCCGGGGGCGCTGGTCGCGGCGCTCGCTGAGGGGTGTGGCATCGCGTTGTCCCCTGGTGAGCTGACGGACGAAGAGCGCGATCGTGCGGCGCGGCTCACCGTCGAGCGGTACGCACGAGACGATTGGACGTGCCGCAGCTGAGGCGCGTATCCGGCGAACACGCCAAGGCGGGTGCCCCGCAACTGCCGTTATCACCCTTTCACCCGATTGCCCGGCGGTTGTCCTCGTGCTACACTGCGGTCGCTGCCTCAGGGCGGCGCAACTGAATAGGCGACTGGTCCGCTGGGGGAGCGAGCAGCTGAGAGGCGGGGTCAAGCCCACCAACCCTTCGAACCTGATCTCGGGAAGCCGCACGGCATGTCATCGACATGGGCGGAGCGGAAGACGAGCGTAGGGAACGCGGCCGAATGCGGTGACCATGATGATCGTCCTTCGGGTGCCCCGTGGTCTTTTTTGCGTACGGCAAAACCACGGGGCACCGGAGCGATCGTCGGCATCACCGCCATTCATCCGTTGCTGGTGGGTACGCACCCTTTTTCTAGGCTGGCAAACTCGCCTTGCGGATGGTAGGCTGCGCGCCTGACGCGTCGTCCCGCTCAGGCAGGAGGCAGCCATGGCCCGCCGTACCGCCCGCCCCGCCGCCCCGCGCCGCTATCGGCTGGAA
>JAABUM010003752.1_pt1 | contig 18119 bp, 16 predicted proteins | sample 5559161 | NCBI WGS metagenome assembly JAABUM01 (sample SAMN10711868, study PRJNA513369) | rock metagenome | isolation source: Antarctica rocks | place: Antarctica: Victoria Land, Siegfried Peak nord | reverse complement strand
CGGCCCTCTCCCGAAGGGAGAGGGAGAAGAAATAGCGCCGGCCTACGCCGCCTTGAGCGCGAACAGCAGCAGCGAGCGGCTGGTCACGTCGTAGGTCTCGCCGATGGCGAAGCGCTGGGCGTCGTTCCGCTCGGGCACGTTGGTGTCAAACACCAGCTCCCAGTGCTGGCTGTTGGGGCAGTCTGGCAGGGTAAACGTCACCAGGTCGTGGTGGGCGTTCATGGCGATCAGCATGGTGGTGTCGCTGCCCGGCTTGCGTATGCCGGTGGCCTGGGCGCGTCCGTCAATCAACATGCCGAAGCACTTCATGCCGGCCTCGCCCCAGTCCGAACCCTCCATCTCGTGGCCGGATGCGTTGATCCAGGTCACGTCCTTTACATCGAGTTCGTTGATCGGCGTGCCGGTGAAGAAGCGTCCGCGGCGCAGGATCGGGTAGTCGCGCCGCAGCTTGGTGAGCTGCTGCACCAGCTTCACCTGCGTCATGCCCCAATCGGGGATGTCCCAATCCAGCCAGGAGATGCCGTTGTCCTGGCAGTAGGCGTTGTTGTTGCCGCCCTGGGTGCGGCCGAACTCGTCGCCGGCCAGCAGCATCGGTGTGCCCTGGGACAGGAACAGCGTGGCCAGCAGGTTCCGCATGTGGCGGCGGCGGCGCTCGTTCACGTCGGCGTCGTCCGTCTCGCCCTCTTCGCCGTGGTTCCAGCTATGGTTGGTGCTGTTGCCGTCGCGGCCGTCCTCGCCGTTGGCGTCGTTGTGCTTGTCGTTGTAGCTGACGGCGTCGCGCAGGGTGAAGCCGTCATGGGCGGTGACGAAGTTCACCGTCGCCCACGGCTTCCGCCCCCGCTTGTTGAACATGTCCGCGCTGGCCGACATGCGGACGGCCAGCGCCGGGGCCATCCCCTCGTCGCCCTTCCAGAACCGCCGCACCTCGTCGCGGAACTTGTCGTTCCACTCCGCCCAGCCCGGCGGGAACTGGCCGACCTGGTAGCCGCCGGGGCCGCAGTCCCAGGGTTCGGACACCAGCTTCACGCTGTTCAGGATCGGGTCCTGCCGGCAACTGTCCAGGAAGCCGCTGCCCTCGCTGAAGCCGCCGGGTTCCCGCGCCAGGATGGTGCCGAGGTCGAAGCGGAAGCCGTCAACGTGCATCTCCTGCACCCAGTAGCGCAGGCTGTCCGTCACCATCTGCAAGACGCGGGCGTTGCTGAGGTTGAGCGTGTTCCCGGTGCCGGTGTCGTTGATGTAGTAGCGCGGATCGTCCGGCAGCAGGCGGTAGTAGCTGGCGTTGTCTATGCCCTTGAACGACAGGCTCGGCCCCTTCTCGTTGCCTTCCGCGGTGTGGTTGTAAACGACGTCCAGGATCACCTCCAACCCGGCGTCGTGCATGTGCGCGACCATCTCCTTGAACTCGGCATGGGCGAAGGCCGGCTTGCTGCTGTATCGCGGGTCCGGCGCGAAGAAGCCGATGCTGTTGTAGCCCCAGTAGTTGGTCAGGTCCTTGTCCAGCAGGTTGTCGTCGTTGATGAAGGTGTGGACCGGCAGCAGCTCCACGCTGGTGACGCCCAGGCCCTTGATCCAGTCCAGGGCCTCCTTCGACGCCATGCCGGAGAAGGTGCCGCGCAGGTCCTCCGGCACGTCCGGGTGCTGCTTGGTGAAGCCGCGGACGTGGACCTCGTAAAAGATGGTCTGCTCCCACGGCACCTCCGGGCGGCGGTCGCGCATCCAAGTGAAGGCCGGGTCGATGACGACGCACTTCGGCATGTTTGGCGCGCTGTCGCGGTCGTCGAACGTCAGGTCGTTGCCGGTCTCCATAATGTAGGCGAACACCTCCGGCCCCCAGCGCAGCTCGCCGACATGGCCCTTGGCGTAGGGGTCCAGCAGCAGCTTGTGGTTGTTGAAGCGATGGCCGTGCTCGGGCGCCCAGGGGCCGTGGACGCGGTAGCCATAGACGGTGCCGGGCCGGGCGTCCGGCAGGTAGCCGTGCCAGACCTCGTCGGTGTACTCCGGCAGCTCGATGCGCTCCAGCTCGGTCTTGCCCTCCTGGTCGAACAGGCACAGCTCGACCTTGGTGGCGTTGCCGGAGAACAGGGCGAAGTTGACGCCCACCCCGTCCCATGTGGCGCCGAGCGGATGCGGCAAGCCTTCGGTGATTCTGGAGGCACGGATGGTCTGGAGCAAAGCGTCATTCCTTAGAAGGGCGGGGGTGCAGCGGAACAGCGCCCGCCGGGTAGGGCGGGTTCCGCCGGGCGGGGCTATTACGGCAAGGAATGCAGCGCCGCCACCACGCCGGCTAGGGACGCCCGCAACGCCGCCGCGTCCTCGGCGCCGCAGCGCGATTCGTATTCGGCCTGGGCCGCGCGCCAGGCCGGCGCGGCGCGGGCAATCAGGTCGGCGCCGGCAGGCGTCACGGCCAGCAGGCGCCCGCGCCGGTCGGCCGGGTCGGGGATGGCGGTCAGCAGGCCGTCGCGCTCCAGCGGGCGGATGTTGCGGCCCAGGGTCGTGCGGTCCATCACCAGTTCCGCCGCCAGCGCCTGGATGCCGCGCGGCCCGCCGGCCTGCAGGCGCACCAGGATGCCATATTGCGACACGCGCAGGCCCAGCGGCGCCATTGCGGCGTCATACAGCGCCGACACCCGCCGGGCCGCCTGGCGCAGCGCCTGGCAGTGGCAGGCCGTGGGCGGGGCGGTGCCGAGGGAGGCAGGGTTCAAGCTGGACATCCTTGTTGCATCGGCACAAGATAGGCGCATATGCACTCAATGTCCACCACAGCGCCCCTTGCGGCACCGCCGGCCCACGCCCCGCGCACCCTGGCCCTGCTGCAAGCGCCGGTGCTGGCGACGCTGCTGCGGCTGGCCGGGCCGAACGTGCTGGTGATGCTGGCGCAGTCCATGACCGGGCTGATCGAGGCGGCGTTCGTCGGGCGCCTGGGCACCCCGGCGCTGGCCGGCATGGCGCTGGTGTTCCCGGGCGTCATGCTGATGCAGATGATGTCGTCCGGCGCGATGGGCGGCGGCATCTCGTCGGCCATCGCCCGCGCGCTCGGCGGCGGGCGGCAGGCCGATGCGGACGCGCTGGTGCCCCATGCCTTGGCGATCAGCGTTGCGCTGGGACTGCTGTTCTGCGCCGCCGGGCTGCTGGCCGGACCGGCGCTGTATCGCGCCATGGGCGGCGAGGGCGCGGCGCTGGCGGCGGCGCTGCTCTACTCGAACGTCGTGTTCGGCGGGGCTGTCCTGATCTGGGCGTTCAACGGCCTGGCAAGCTGCATCCGCGGCACCGGCAACATGCTGGTGCCGGCTATGGTGATCGTCGGCGGGGTAGTGCTGCTGGTGCCGCTGTCGCCCTGCCTGATCTTCGGCTGGGGACCGTTCCCGGCATTGGGCGTCGCGGGCGGCGGGGTGGCGTTGCTGCTCTATTACGTGGCCGGCGGCGCGGTGTTCGTCTTGTATCTCGCGGGCGCCCGGGCCGGCATCCGCCTGCGTTGGCAGCGGCTGCGCTGGGCGCCCGCCTGGGCCATCCTGCGGGTCGGGCTGCTGGCGTCGCTGGTGAGCCTGCAGACCAACTTGGTCGTCACGCTGGCGACGGCCTATGCCGGCAGCTTCGGTGCCGCCGCCATCGCCGGCTATGGCGCCGGGTCGCGGTTGGAGTTCCTGCTGGTGCCGCTGGTGTTCGGCCTGGGGGCGCCGCTCGTGGCGCTGGTAGGGGTCAACCTGGGGGCGGGACAGCGCGCCAGGGCGCTGCGCGCGGCCTGGATCGGCGCGGCGGTGGCCTTTGCCCTGACCGAAGCCATCGGCCTTGCGGGCGCGGCCTGGCCCGGCGCGTGGCTCGGCCTGTTCGGGCACGACCCGGCCATGCTGGCGGCAGGCAGCGCCTACCTTCGGGCGGTCGGGCCGTTCTTCGGCTTCTTCGGCGGCGGCATGGCGCTGTATTTCGCCTCGCAGGGCGCGGGGCGGCTGGCCTGGCCGCTGGCCGCCGCCGTGCTGCGCATGGTGGTCGCGGTCGGCGGCGGCTGGGTGGCGCTGCAGTTGACGGGGTCGCTGACCCCGGTGTTCCTGGCGCTGGGCGCCGGGCTGCTCGTGATGGGTGCGGTGAACGCGGCGGCCGTCGCGGGCGGCGCATGGTTCAAGAGGGAGGCGGCATGACGGACGCGCTATACTGGGAAGACCTGGAAGTCGGCCAGGTCGTCACCTCCCGCCCGCAGGCGATGACGCGGGAGCGCATCGTCGCCTTCGCCGAGGAGTTCGACCCGCAGCCGCAGCACCTGGACGAGGAGGCCGCCCGTGGCAGCCTGTTCGGCGAGCTGGTCGCCAGCGGTTGGCACACCGCCAGCGTGACGATGCGCCTGCAACTGGAGTCCGTGATGGGCCGCTTCCCCGGCGGCTCGCTGGGCGCCCAGGTGGACACCCTGGCCTGGCGCCGGCCGGTCCGCCCGGGCGACGAGCTGCGCGCCCGCGTCGAGGTGCTGGCCAAGCGCCCGTCCGGCTCCCGTCCCGACCGCGGGCTGCTGACGCTGAAGACGACGACGCTGAACCAGCGGGACGAGACGGTGCAGGAGATGACGGCCTCCATTCTGGCGCCGCGCCGCCCGGCGTAGCCCCGCACCAACGGCGTTCCACAAGCATTTGACCAAACGCCCACGCGACAGCGGGCCGGCGGCAGCGTAAGCGATGTTCCGATGAGCGCGAACGGCCCGGGACGGCGAAGCTACCACCACGGCAACCTGCGGGAGGCGCTGGTGCAGGCTGCGCTCGACATGATCGGGCAGCGCGGCCTGGCCGGGCTGGCCATTGCCGAGATCGCCCGCGTACTGGGCGTCAGCCCCGCGGCGCCCTACCGCCACTTCCGTGACCGCAACGCCTTGATCGCCGAGGTGGCGCGGCGCGGGTTCGAGCGGCTGACGGTGGACCTGGAGGCAGCATGGGCCGGCGGCCGTCCCGATCCCGTCACCGCCATCGAGCGTTGCGGCCGGGCGCACCTCGCCTTCGCAAAGGGCGACCCGGCCGCCTACGTCGCCATGTTCGATCCGGGCACAGACCCCGGCACCGGCAGCGTGGACTCGGCAGTGCAGGAGGCGTCCGACGCCGCGTTCGCCGTGCTGCGCCGTGCGGCCGACGCGGCGTGCGCCAAGGTCCGCCAGGCTCCAACGCAACGGGGCCGTGCCGTGCCGGCGCAGATGGTGGCGCTGCACGTATGGTCGCTGACCCATGGCATCGCCTCCCTATTCGTGACGCCGGGCACTGCGGCGAGCCGGTTGCCGATGTCGCCGGAGGACCTGCTGGAGGCAGGGCTGCTGATCTATCTCAGCTCGCTGGGGCTTGCAGCCACCCCGTAGCCGCGGCCTGGGCCGGCGCAAATCTATTTGCGTGCCCATGCTCAAGGGGACTGGAAATCCTGCGGACGAAGTGTAAGTATCCCTCACATACACAGGAGGCGCCTTATGTTGTCGCGTATGGACGAAATCGGACGGCCGGCTTGGGCGCTGGCGACCCTGGCCGCGTTTTGGCTGTTCTGGCCGCTGGGCATGGCGATGCTCGCCTACCTGGCGTGGACCGGACGCCTGAAGACCTTGGCGATGCCCCGCTCCGGCGGCTTTGGGCAATGGTTCAACCTTCGCGCCGACGCGCAGCCCATGGGCGGCGCCAGCGGCAACAAGGCGTTCGACGACTACCGCGCCGAGACCCTGCGCCGGCTGGAAGAGGAGCAGCGGGAGTTCAAGGACTACCTGGAGCGGCTGCGCCGCGCCCGTGACAAGGCGGAGTTCGACGGCTTCATGGCTGACCGCCGCCGCCCGGACGCCCCGCGCGACACGGACCGCACCGAGCAGACCTGACGACCACGGGGAGGGTTTGCCCTCCCCGTCTTCGTGTTCCTGGGGAGGGCTATGTCCTCCCCATCTTTTTGTTCCCGGGAAAGGCCACGCCCTTCCTGTCTCGTCTTTTGAAGAGGGACGCCTTCACCGTCCCGTCGCCGCTCAGGACGCGCGCTGAGACTTCTTGAACGCGGGCTTCATCGGCTGGCGGAACCAGGGCGCGCGGTTCGGATCGCCGTCACCTTGCGCCGCCGCCCTCCTCGCCCGGATCGCCCTGAGCCGGGGCCGCCCGTCCGTGTTCGCCTCGATCTTCCGCCCCAGCCACAGCAGGGTGGCCGGCATCACGACCAGCAGGAACACGGCGCACGTCAGGACCAGCAGCATCGTCTTCTCCAATCTCGTTAGGTGGTTGCAGGCTGCTCACGTATGAAGCGTGGCCCGTTTGCAAAGATGGCGTACTGACCGATCCGGTGCCGCCCAACCCGACAGCCTACTCCGCGGCCTCCACCAGCTCGGCTTCCGCCAGGCCCGGCAACAGCGGCAGCAAGCGCGGCAGGTCGTGTTCGGCGATGCAGCAGAGGTATTGCCCACCCGGCGGCGCGCTGTCCCGCGGCGGCATCGGCAACCCGTCGGGGCCGAGCGGCAACGCCGTCATGCCAAGGTCGGCATATACCCGCAGCAGCCCCGTTCCCGCCCGCCACACGGCCGGACTCAGCCCTTCCTGCACCGCCAGGTCGCGCAGGTTCCATACGGCGGAGGAGCGGTCATAGACCGATCCCGCCGGGTCTCCGAGGCCAAGCAGCACGCCGCCGACCCGGCGGAACGGGATGCCGGCACGCCCGGCCTCCCCCATTACCACCCCGTCCGCAAAGGCCGGCGGCAGCGCGCCCAGGGCGGCGTAGCGCGCGCGCCCCTCCCCCGCCCAGGCCAGCCAACGGACGTGACTGGGCCGTATCAGCCGCCACAGCGCCAATAGGGCCAGGCCGACCGCCAAGGCGATGGACAGGCGCAGGCTGTTGGGCAAGTCGCGGGACAGGATGACTTCCAGCCAGCTGTTCTCGGACAGGCCGCGCAGCTTCGGCTCGAACGCCGCGAGCGCCACGATGCACAGCACCAGCGCCAGCAGCGGCACGACGGTGCCGACGCGCAACGGTCCGGACAGCAGCCGGGCGTGGCGGTAGTAGGCGTCCCGGAACGGCGCCACCAGCACGGTCGCCAGCACCAGGACGCCCGGTATCCACAGGTTGGTCCGCTGCGCCGCGGTGAAGCCCGCACCCAGCAGCAGCACGACGATGGTGGCGCCCCAGGCCAGCGTGACGCGCTGCGACAGCCCGGCCGACAGCACGATCAGCGCCGCCCCGATCAAGGACGGCACGAACTGCCCGGCGTCCGCGGCGAGGTCGGCGAAGTCCGGGTCTATCCAGGAGAAGTCCGGCCGGTTGTCCAATAGCCCCACCGCCAGCAGCAGCGCCCCGCACAGCACGACCGCGCCGGTCGAGGCGCCAATGGCCAGGCCCGGGTCGCTCCAGCGCGGCAGCGCCTGGGCAGTGCCGGGCTTCTGTGCGCCCGGCCGCGGTGCGGCCGTTTTTACCAAAGCGCCGCCGCGCAGCAGGATCTCGTTGCCGGCGAACAGGCTGCCGGCGAGGAACAGCGGGATGATGTAGTAGTACAGCCGGAACACGACGATGGCGCCGAGGATCGTGGGCGGCTGCAGATACGGTTCCAGCCCCAGCAGCATGGCGGTGTCGAACACGCCGAGGCCGCCGGGCAGGTTGGCGGCCAGCCCCGCGGTGTAGGACGCGACATAGACGCCCAGGAAACGTATGTAGGTCAGCCCCGGCACCTCCGGCAGCAACTGGTAGAAGATGGCCGCCGTCACCGCCACGTCCACCGTCGCCAGCGCCACCTGCACGATGGCCATGCGCCAGTCCGGCAGCGTCACCTGGGTGCCGAACAGCTTGATGGTGCCGACGAAGCGGGACAGGCTGACATAGGCCGCCACCACCAGCCACAGGGCGACGCCGACGGCGTACATGCCCCAGCGCGGCACGATGGCGCCGAAGAACGGGACGGCGTCCGGCTCCCAGAACAGGATGATGCCGCCCAGCACCATGCCGCCCAGCCCGAACGTCAGGCTGCAGAACGCCACGACCTTGGCGATCTCCAGCGGCGTCAGGCCCCAATGGGAATACAGGCGGTAGCGCACGGCGGCACCCGATACAGCAGCGAACCCCAGGTTGTGCGACAGCGCATAGGCACAGAACGACGCGAACGACACCCGGCCATAGCTGACCTTGTGCCCGGCATAGATGGTGCCCAGCCGGTCGTAGAACGTCAGCACGCCGTAGGACAGGACGGTCCAGATGAAGGAGATCACCAGCGCCCGCGGCGGTATGGCCTCCAGCGCCGTCTTGATGTCGGCGACCTTGAGGTGCCGGAACTCCTTCCAGATGACATAAACCGCGCCGACCAGCAGCGCCAGGCCGAGCACCGCCGGAAGCTGCCGGGCGGCCTTCTTGAGCAGGTCCATAGTCAGGCCGCGTCCGGAACGGCGCCGGGAGCCGCAGCCGTTGCCGCCAGCCGCGCCCGGATCAGCGCCACCGTCTCCGCCACGCCGTACAGCGCGACGAAGCCGCCGAACCGCGGCCCCTCCGCCTGGCCCAGCAGCACCTGGTACAGGCAGCCGAACCACGCCTTCAGGTCCGGCAGCGGATGGCGCTTGCCGACTTCATAGACCACGTCCTGGATCGCCTCCGGCGCCGTGCCCGACGGCAGCGCCTCCAATTCGCGGGCCAGATCGTCCAGCGCGGCGCGTTCGGCCCCGGTGGGCGCGCGGTACCGCTTCTCCGGGCGCACGAAGTCCCGGTAGTAAGCGATGGCGTGCTCCACTAGGCCGTCGAAGAACGGGCTGGCGCCGGGCGCCGCGTCCGGGCTGTAGCGGCGCAGGAAACCCCACAGCATGTCCGGCGTGTCGGCGTTCACGACGCTGGCGAGGTTCAGCAGCATCCCGAACGTCACGGGGCTGGCGGCGCCCGCGTTGCCGCCGGCCTGGATGTGCCAGGCGGGGTTGGCCCGGCGCGTGGCCTCGTCCTGTGACGGCAGCTTGGCGGCGTTGGCAAGGTAGTCGTCCACGGTGCGGGGGATCACGTCGAAGAACAGGCGCTTGGCGCGGCCGGGCTGGTGATACATGAAGCCTGCCAGACTCTCGGGCGGGGCGTATCTCAGCCACTCCTCGACGGACAGGCCGTTGCCCTTGCTCTTGCTGATCTTTTGCGCGTGCTCGTCCAGGAACAGCTCGTAGGTCAGGCTGACGGGCGGCGGGCTGCCCAGGATGGTGCAGACACGGGCGGACAGCTTCACGCTGTCAATCAGGTCCTTGCCGGACATTTCGTAGTCCACGCCCAGGGCGAACCAGCGCATCGCCCAGTCCGCCTTCCATTGCAGCTTGCAGGCGCCGCCGGTGACGGGGGTGGTGAAGCGCTCGCCGCCTTCCGGGTCCTGCCAGGACACGGTGCCGGCCCGGGCGTCCACCTCGTCTATGCGTACTTGCATAACCCGGCCGGTGCGGGGATGCAGCGGCAGGAATGGCGAGTAGGTCGCCTGGCGCTCCCGGCCCAGAGTGGGCAGGACGGTGGCGACAATCTCCGCATGGCGCTCCGCCACGCGCAGCAGGGCGGCGTCGAAGCGTCCCGACGCATAGTACTCGGTGCTGGACGCGAACTCGTAATCGAAGCCGAAACCGTCCAGGAAGGCGCGCAGCCGCGCGTTGTTGTGGGCGCCGAAGCTGGGATGGGTGCCGAACGGGTCGGGCACGCGGGTCAGCGGCTGCCCGATATGGGCGGCCAGCATGTCCCGGTTCGGCACGTTGTCCGGCACCTTGCGCAGGCCGTCCATGTCGTCGCTGAAGGCCAGCAGGCGGGACGGCCGGCCGGTCAGCGCGGTGTAGGCGTTGCGGACCCAGGTGGTGCGCGCGACCTCCCCGAAGGTGCCGATGTGCGGCAGGCCGCTCGGGCCGTATCCCGTCTCGAACAGCGCCACCGCTTTGCCGCTGGCCTGCACGCGGGCGGCGACCTTGGCCGCCTCCTCGAACGGCCATGCCTTCGGGATCGGGTCGGAGGGGTCGCGGTGCGTGTCGGACATGGATGCAAGCTAGAAATGGGGGGAGGCCGGGTCAATCGCAGGCACACGTATCATAAAGGAAATCGACACAGACCCCCTGCTTTCCCCGCATTGCAGAGGAGGCAGCGGCTGCTACCGCACTTTGCGGACCACCAAGGTCGTCCACGGCCCCTCGTGCAGCGCCCGTTCCAGCCGCAGGCCCTGCCGCCGGTGCGCGGCCAGCACCATGCGCGCCTGCGTCGCCAGCAGGCCCGCGAGGATCGCCGTCCCGCCCGGCGCCAGGGCCGCCGCGAGGTCCCGCGCCATGCGGCACAGCGGACGCGCGAGGATGTTGGCGAACACCAGGTCATAGGGCCGCCCGGCCTGCACGGCGCGAGCCTGCCAGCCGTCCGCCAGCGCCGGGCGCACCAGGCGGCGCACGCCGTTCATCGCCGCGTTCTGCCCGGCGACGCGGACCGACCACGGCTCGATGTCCGTCGCCAGCACCGGCCGGCGCAGCAGCATCGCCGCCGCCATCGCCAGGATGCCGGAGCCGGTGCCGAGGTCCAGGATGCGTCGCGGGCGCCGCCGGGCCACGATCTCCAGGGCGCGCAGGCAGCCGCGGGTGGAGCCATGCTCGCCCGATCCGAACGCCAGCCCGGCGTCCAGCGTCAGCACCAGCCGGCCCGGCGTGCGCCCGCCCTCCTGGTGCGTGCCGCGCACGGCGAAGCGGCGGCCGACCGGCTGCTCCGGGAAGGCGTCGTAGGTGCGGGCCAGCCAGCCATCGGCCTCGGTCGGGGCGCGGCCCAGCGGCGCCGCGATGCCGGTCAGCAACGCGGCCAGGGCCAACGCGCCCTGCAAGGCGTCGTCGCCAGCCCCCACGTCGCGCACGCCCTCCACGCGCCAGATGCGGGCGTCCTCGTCGGCCAGGAAGAAGCCCACGGTCTCGCAGACCGTACTGAGCGCGGCCTCGTACGCCTCGACCGCCGAGTCCGGCACCTCGACCGATACGGTCTCCAGCGGCCCGGCCCGGCGCCTCACGCGGGAAGCCGTTCGCGCCGGGCGGTCCGCGCCGTTCCAGCACGGTCGTTGCGAGCCGCTTCCGGCGCGGCAATCCACGGTGTCCGGCACCCCCCCTGCGGCCCTGGATTGCCGCGGCGCTGCGCGCCTCGCAATGACGGGGGCGGGGGCGGGGGCGGGCGACGGACCCTCACTCCGCCGGAGCCTTCTCCACATAGCTGTCCATCAGGTGCTTCTGCCCGGCGTGCTCGAACTCGATGGTCAGCTTGTGGTCGTCCACCGCCAGTACTACGCCGGAGCCGAACTTCTGGTGGAACACCCGCGTGCCCACGGCGAACAGCTCCTCCCGCGCCGGCCGGGCCGGCTGCTCCCACGCCGCGATGGCCTGGGGCCGCCGTGCCGCCAGCGGGCCGTTGGTGAACACGCTGGGCGCCGACATCATCCGCGTCTCCCGCTGCATGGCGGCGCTGCCGGCACGGACCACCTGCGCCTCCGGCAGCTCGTCCACGAAGCGGCTGGGGATGCTGCTCTGCCAGTTGGCATACAGGCGGCGGTTGGCGGCGTGGCTCACGACGGCCAGCTTGCGGGCACGGGTCAGGCCGACATAGGCCAGGCGCCGCTCCTCCTCCAGGCCCTTCTGCCCGCCCTCGTCCAGGGTGCGCTGGCTGGGGAACAGCCCTTCCTCCCAGCCCGGCAGGAACACGGTGTCGAACTCCAGCCCCTTCGCGGCATGCAGCGTCATCATGCTGGCGCGGTCGCCCTCGGCGTTCTGCTCGTTCTCCATCACCAGCGAAACGTGGTCCAGGAAGCCGGCCAAGGTTTCGAAGTCGGCCAGCGCCCGCACCAGCTCCTTCAGGTTCTCCAGCCGGCCCGGCGCGTCCGGCGACTTGTCGGCCTTCCACATGTCGGTGTAGCCGCTCTCGTCCAGCATGGTCGCCAGCGTCAGCACGTGCCCGTCCCGCGGCAGCGCCTCGCGCCAGCGGGCGAAGGACTGGAACATCTCCCGCAGCCCGCTGCCGACGCGGCCCTTGAGCGCGCCGGACACCGCCAGCCGCTCCGCCGCCAGGGCCAAGGGGATCTGCTGCTCGCGCGCCGAAATGTGCATGGAGCGCAGCGCGACCTCGCCGACGCCGCGCCGGGGCACGTTGACCACGCGCTCGAACGCCAGGTCGTCGGCGGGCTGGTGCAGGATGCGCATGTAGGCGATGGCGTCGCGTATCTCGGCGCGCTCGTAGAAGCGCAGGCCGCCGATTACGCGGTAGGGGATGCCGAGCGTGATCATCCGCTCCTCGAAGGCGCGGGTCTGGGCGCTGGTGCGGACCAGGATGGCGCACTCCGCCAGCTTGTGCCCGTCCCGGCGCAGCGCCTCGATCCGGTCGCCGACCATGCGGGCCTCCTCGTCGGAGTCCCAAAGGCTCACGACGTTGACCTGCTCGCCATGCGCGTCGTTGCGGCCGGAGCGCAGGGTCTTGCCGATCCGCCCCTCGTTGTTGGCGATCAGCCCGGCGGCGGCGGCCAGGATGGGTTCGGTGGAGCGGTAGTTGCGCTCCAGCTTGACGATCCTGGCGCCGGGGAAGTCCTTCTCGAAGCGTAGAATGTTCTCTACTTCGGCGCCGCGCCACGAATATATGGATTGATCATCATCTCCGACACAACAAATATTCTTTTGACTTTGCGCCAGCAGTCTCAACCACAAGTATTGCACTAAGTTAGTGTCCTGATACTCGTCAACAAGAATATACCGGAACCGCCGATGATAGTCGGCCAGGATGTCCGGCTGCGTCCGTAGGATTTCCGTCATGTGCAGCAGCAGGTCGCCGAAGTCGGCGGTGTTGAGCTGCTTCAGCCGGGTCTGGTAGGCGGCATACAGGTTGCGCGACTGGCCCCCGGCAAAGTCGCCCTCCTCCGCCGCCGTCACCCGGTCCGGCGTCAGGCCGCGGTCCTTCCAGCGCTGGATCATGCCCATCAGAGCAGGCGGCGCCCAGCGCTTAGGGTCTATGTGCGCGGCCTCCATCACCTGCTTGAGCAGGCGGAGCTGGTCGTCGCTGTCCAGGATGGTGAAACCGGACGTGAGGCCCACCAGCTCCGCATGGCGGCGCAGCATCCGGGCGCACAGGGCATGGAAGGTGCCGAGCCACAGGCCCTCCGCCGGGCGGTTCAGCAGGTGGCCGACGCGCTCGCGCATCTCCTTGGCGGCCTTGTTGGTGAACGTCACCGCCAGCACCTGGCCCGGCGCCGCCTTGCCTTGCAGCAGGATGTGGGCGAAGCGCGTCGTCAGCACCCGGGTCTTGCCGGTGCCGGCGCCGGCCAGCACCAGCACGGGGCCGTCCACGGCCTCCACGGCTTCGCGCTGCTCGGGGTTCAAGCGGGCGAGGTAATCCGTCATGATGCGGGGATGCAGTGCATCACGGCGATATAGAACAGGTGCCGAACGGGGCCAACCCGGCTGGACGATCCTCGTCCAGCCCAAACGGGCAGGCTGCGTCCATTCCTGCCGAACCGTCCCTGCCCAGCCAGGATGGGCGGCTTCCGCCCGTCTCGGATGGACGGCCTTCGTCCGGTCCGAACGAGCAGCCTGCATTCGTTCCGGATGGCCAGCCCGATGCGAACAGTCCGTCGGCCCGGCCATCAGGCGTCCGTCATCGCGAGGAGCGCAGCGACGCGGCGAGCCAGAGGCCGCCAGCACTGCCCTCAAGGCTCCCGGACCGCCACGCCGCAGGCACGGCTCGCGATGACGGACAGGCTGCGGCCGGAACAGGAGGGTACGCATCCAAACTCGCTCCCCTCCCCGTGCGCCTGCTGGCGCTGTCGGCGCGGCGGGGATCGGTGCTGCTGGCGGTGGGCATCTTCGGCGGCGTGCTGTCGCCGGGGCTGGCGGCGGCGTTCAAGGGCTTCATTACGCCCAATGTGCTGCTGATGATGACCCTGGTGCTGCTGCGGGTGGACCTGGCCGGCACGCTGGCGCACCTGCGGCGGCCCGCTCGCGTGGGCGCCATCGTCGCCTTCCTGCTGCTGGCCTGCCCGGTGCTGACTTGGGCCGCGGTGGCGCCGCTGCATCCCGATCCCGGCATCACCGCAGGGCTGGTGATCTTCGCGACGGGCTGCGCCGCCACGTCGTCCCCGGCGTTCGCCCGCATGGTCGGGCTGGACCCGGAGCTGAGCCTGGCGGTGACGCTCGCCACCACGTTCCTGGTGCCGCTCACGGCGCCGCCGATGGCGCTGCTGCTGCTGGGGGTGGACCTGTCCATCGGCACCGGCGCGTTCATGGGGCGGCTGGGGATGGTGGTCGGGCTGCCGATGCTGCTGTCTCTGGCGCTGCGCCGGCTGCTCGGCCCGGCGCGGCTGCTGCGCTGGGCGGACGCGGTGGACGGGCTGCTGGTGTGGCTGGTGGTGTTCTACGGGTTCGCCGTCATGGACGGGCTGGGCGCGCGTATGGCTGCGGACCCGGCCTGGGTCCTGCAGGCCGTCATCGCGGCGTTCATGGTGGATTACGGGCTGAACCTGGTGACGGCGGGCGCATTCGCCGGGTTCGGCAGGCGGACGGCGGCGACGGCGGGGCTGATGAGCGGCAACCGCAACATGGCGCTGTATCTCGCGGTGCTGCCGGCGGCGGCCGACCCGCGGATCGCGCTGTTCTTCGGCATTTGCCAGTTCCCGCTGTTCCTCAGCCCGTTCCTGCTGCGGCCGTTCTACCGGCGGCTGGTGCCGGCGGGGCGATAAGGCCGGGATGGGCACGATCTTTGAAAGCGGAGCCTCAACGGCGTGTCGCTATGAGGAACGTAGGGCGGAAAAGCGGAGCGCCTTCCGCCGAGCAACAGCGCCGGCCCGTGGCGGAAGGCGCTCCGCTTTTCCGCCCTACGATAGACTGGCGCCGCCCAGGCAGGCTGACCTGGGCGGCCGGGCCGCGTCAGGCCGCGGCAGCAACCGGCTTTCTCGCGCGCACGCCCAGCAGATGGGCGATGGCGAACGTCAGGTCCGGGCGGTTCAGGGTGTAGAAGTGGAACTCGTCCACCCCGTTGGCCTGCAGCAACCGCACCTGCTCGGCAGCCAGGATGGCGGCGATCATGCGGCGCGTCTCGGCATCGTCCTCGGTGCCTTCAAACATGACGCCCAGCCACTCCGGCACGCTGGCGCCGCACATGGCGCTGAACTTGGCGGCCTGGGCGTAGTTGGACACCGGCATGATGCCCGGCACGATCGGCGCCGTGATCCCCGCCGCCAGCGCCCGGTCCAGAAAGCGCAGGAACAGCGTGCCGTCGAAGAAGTATTGCGTGATCGCCCGGGTCGCGCCTGCGTCCAGCTTGCGCTTGAGGTTGTCGAGGTCGTGGTCCGCGCTGACCGCCGTGGGATGCACTTCCGGATAGGCCGCGACCGACACCTCGAAGTCCGCAACCCGCTTCAGCCCGGCCACGAGGTCGTTGGCATAGGCATAGCCATCCGGATGAGGCTGATACTCCTGGCCCGGCGGTGCGTCGCCGCGCAACGCCACGATATGCCGCACGCCGGCGTCCCAGTATTGCCGCGCCACGTCGTCCACCTCTCCACGCGACGCGCCGACGCAGGTCAGGTGCGCCGCGGGATGCAGGCTGGTCTCGCGCACCAGGCGCGTGACGGTCGAGTGCGTGCGGGCCTGCGTCGTGCCGCCAGCGCCGTAGGTGACGGACACGAAGCGCGGCTCCAGCGACTCCAGCCGGCGCACGCAGGTCCAAAGCTGCGCCTCCAGCGCATCGTTCTTGGGCGGGAAGAACTCGAACGACAGCGCCGGGGCCGGCAGCGCCGGGGGACGCGCTGGCAGCGCCGCGAAGCGCGGGCCGGTCAGCCAACGCTCCAGCGTCGGGGCGTCGTCGGCCTGGGGGCGGCTCATCTCGTTCATGGCGTGCTATCCGGGTTGTGATCGTGCAACTGGCGCGGCGTGTCGGTTAATATACGGTAAGACACGGGCAACGCCACCTGCAAGGTTGCGTTGTCAGCGAAACCCCGCTTGGCTCAGGCCGTGCTATGCTGCCGCTGCCGGGCCGCCTGCCGGCCCTTGGGGACCAGAGATGCGTACACCTGTCAAAAATCCAATGGTTGCAGCGCTCCTGCTGGCAGCCCTATCGGTATCTGCCTGCGCCAGCCGCCCCGCCACGGACGGACCGGATGCGTTGGCGCAGGCGGACCAGGCGAACGACCCGTTGGAGGGCACCAACCGCTTCCTCTACCGGGTCAACGATGGCCTGGACACCTACGTGCTGCGGCCCATCGCCGTCGGCTACCGGAACGTGGTGCCGGGCGCGGTGCGGCGGCCGATCCACAACGTGCTGACCAACATCAGCAGCCCCGTCGTGTTCGTGAACGACGTGCTGCAGACCAAGCCGCGCCGGGCCGGCGACACCATGATGCGGTTCCTCATCAACAGCACGGCCGGCGTCGCCGGCATCTTCGACGTAGCGACGGACTGGGGCTACCCGGCGCATGGCACCGACCTCGGCGTGACGCTGGCGCTGTGGGGGGTCGGCGACGGGCCGTTCCTGTTCCTGCCGGTGCTGGGGCCGAGCAACGTGCGCGACGCCTCGGGCTTCGTCGGCAATGTCGCGTTCGACCCGCTGACGCTGGCGACCTTCGGCGGCAGCACCGCCATCAGTGCGACGCGCTCCGTCGTCGGCGCCGTGGACGCGCGGGAGCGGCTGATCGAGCCGGTTGACGAGGTGAAGCGCACGGCGCTGGACCCCTACGCCACGTTCCGCAGCGTCTATCGCCAGAACCGGCAATCCACTATCGAGGCCACCCGGAACGACCGCCGGGCTACCGTTCCGGCCTGGTTCAACCGTTAAAGAAAGCGCACGCCCACCATGCTGACACGACGCAACACCCTCCTGCTTGGCGCCGCCGCCATCGCCACCTTCGCCGCGGGTCCGCGGGCCTGGGCGCAGGACGCCACTGGCTTCGTCATCAACCTGGGCAACCAGCTCGCCACCGTCGTCAACGGCGGCGGAGCATACGACGACAAGAAGCGCCGCCTGGCCCCGCTGATCGAGCAGGCGGTGGACGTGGACGGCATCGCCCAGTTCTGCCTGGGCATCTACTGGCGCCGGGCCACGCCGCAGCAGCAGGCGGAGTTTAACCGGCTGTTCCATGCGGTGCTGCTGAACAACATCGGCGGCAAGATCGGCCAGTTCCAGGGCGTGACGTTCCGGCCCACCACCACCTCGCAGCGCGAGGGGGACAGCGTCGTCGGCACCGTGATCCAGCGGCCGAACCAGCAGCCGAACAACGTGCAGTGGATCGTCAGCACCGCGTCGGGCCGGCCGAAGATCGTGGACGTGCAGGCGGAGGGCGTCAGCCTGCGCCTGACGCAGCGCAACGACTACAGCGCGTTCCTGTCGCGCAACGGCGGCAACGTGGACGCGCTGCTGGCCGCGATGCGGCAGCAGGCGGGGGCCTGACCGGGACGGGGCTAGCGCCCGCTGCCCCAATTCCAGCGTTCGGACCAGGGCGGCAGGACTGACGGCGCCTGCCGCCTGCCCGGCCAGTCCGGCGCCGGCCTGACCACGCTCTCATAGACCGTCACCGGCTCGCCCCCGCGCAGGAAGGCGTCGCAGGTCCTCATGCCGATGGCGCCCAGCACGGTGCGGGAGGCGATGTTGCTGTCCTTGGCGACCGCGAACACCTGCGGCAGCCCGGCGTCGTGCGCGAAGCGCAGGGCGGCGCCCGCGGCCTCCCGTGCATAGCCGTGGCCGCGGCAGGCCGGCGTGAAGGCGAAGCGCAGCGCCGGGCTGCGGCCATCGGGGCGGTCGTGGATGCCGGTCAGGCCCAGCGCAGGGCCGCCTGCGATGGGGCGCGCGATCCACATGCCGACGCCGCGGGCCGCCCAGTACGAGGCATCTGCCGCCAGTTCGTCCGCAACCTGGCCGGGGCTGCGTATGCCGCCCAGCATCTGCGCGTAGGTCGCGGGGTCGCCTTTCAGGCGCTGCAAGTCGGGCAGGTCGCTCCAGCCGACCGGCGACAGGTGCAGCCGGCCGGTGCGTATGTGCCAGGACGGGTTCATGAAGGATGCCTACCTGCTCCCTCTCCCTCCGGGAGAGGGCCGGGGTGAGGGAGGCCGCCAGAACTGCATTTGACGGCTAGCAGAACCGTCCCCGTGCCGGATGAAGCGGCGCTGGCCCCTTCCCTACCCCGGCCCTCTCCCGGAGGGAGAGGGAGTAGCGGCAGTGCCTTAGAG
>JAABUM010003751.1_pt1 | contig 18127 bp, 17 predicted proteins | sample 5559161 | NCBI WGS metagenome assembly JAABUM01 (sample SAMN10711868, study PRJNA513369) | rock metagenome | isolation source: Antarctica rocks | place: Antarctica: Victoria Land, Siegfried Peak nord | reverse complement strand
GGGCTCGCGCCGGGTGGCACGCCGTCCAGTTGCGTGGCATGCACGGGCCGGATCGACCGTGTATGTGGTCGCCTGCCCGGCACGGTGCAAGGAGGAGCCATGACACGGGTCACGATCGAAGGTGAGGACTTCCTGATCGACGGGCGACCGACCTATGCGGGGCGTATCTGGCGCGGTCACCGGATCGAGGGGCTATTGCTCAACTCTCGCATGGTGCAGGCGGTCTTCGACGATCTGAATCCGCAGACGCGCGAGCGCTGGGCCTACCCCGATACCGGCGTCTGGGATCCCGAGCGCAACGTCAGCGAATTCCTGGCGATGCTGCCGACCTACCGCCAGCATGGCCTGCTCGGTGTGACCGTCAACCTCCAGGGCGGCTCGCCGGAGGGGTACAGTCAGGAACAGCCCTGGGATAGCGGCGCGTTCATGTCGGATGGCGATCTGCGTCTGGACTTCATGGAGCGTCTGCGTCGTATCCTCGATCGCGCCGATACGCTCGGTATGGTCGTGATCGTCGGCCTCTTCTATTTCGGGCAGGACGAGCGTCTGCGCGATGAGGCGGCGGTGCGGCACGGCGTGGACGCCGCGATCCGCTGGCTGCTCGCAGGGGGCTGGCAGAACGTGCTGGTCGAGATCAATAACGAGTGCGACGTGCCGCGTTACGAACACGCGATCTTAGGGCCGGAACGGGTCCACGAGCTGATCGCTGCCGCGCGCGCGATCGAGGCCGCTGGGCGACGGCTCCTCGTCGGGACCAGCTTCAAGGGTCGTTCCGTACCGACGGATGCCGTGGTCGCCGCCTCCGATTTCGTCCTCCTCCACGGCAACGGCGTCACCGATCCGCCGTTCATCGGTGAGATGGTGGCGCGCACACGGGCGCTGCCGAGCTACCGCCCGTTGCCGATTGTCTTCAACGAGGACGATCATTTCGACTTCGCGCAGCCGGAGAACAATTTCACGACCGCGATCGCGCACCGCGCGTCGTGGGGTTACTTCGATCCCGGCGCTGGGGCGGGTGGCGCGGGCGCGCGCTCCGACTACGAGGAAGGGTATCAACTCGTGCCGGTGAATTGGGCCGTCAATACCGGGCGCAAGCGCGACTTCTTCCGACTCGTCGCCGCGATAGCGGGGGTGGAGATGCCGCTGCCGTGAGGTGGCACGGGTGTGGGTGTCGACGGGATAGGAGCGAGGATGGCGAGGCGAGAGCGGTTCGCAGGCAAGGTGGTGCTGATCACTGGTGGTGGCAGCGGGATCGGCGCGGCGACGGCGCGGCTGATCGCCGCCGAGGGGGGCGCGGTTGTCGTCGTCGGGCGGACGGCGGCGGCGATCGAGGCGACCGCTGCCGCGATCGTGGAAACTGGGGGCCGGGCGCTGGCGATCGTCGCGGACGTGTCGCAAGAGGATGCGGTCGACGCGGCCTTCGCGCGGGCGGTCGCGGCATTCGGGCGGCTCGATGTGATCGTCGCCAATGCGGCGGTCCAGTTGCACCGCCGCGACACGCCGATCCACGAGCAGGATTTCGCCGCCTGGCAGGAGACGCAGGCGGTCAACCTGGGCGGCGCGTTCCTGACCTGTCGCGCGGGGGTGCGACAGCTGCTCGCACAGGGCGAGGGCGGCGCGATCGTTATCGTCAGCTCGGTCACCGCGCTGGCCGGGACCGCCGCGCAGAACCCGGCGTATACCGCGTCTAAAGGCGGCCTGCTTTCGTTCGGACGAGCGCTGGCGGTGCGGTACGCCGCCGATCGGATCCGCTGCAACGTCGTTTGTCCCGGCGCGCTGGCTGCGCCGCCCGACGTGGAGGAGATCGATAACGTCGCGCGCGAGCGGCGACTCGTCGGGCAGATCCCGCTCGGTCGTCTCGGCGCATTTGCGGAGATCGCGCCGATGATCGCCTTCCTCTCCTCCGACGAGGCCAGCTACGCGACCGGTGCCGTTTTTGTCGTCGATGGTGGCCTGACGGCGGTGTAGGGGCGAAGTCGTGGGTCGTGAGTTGTGAGAGCAGAGTCTGTAGTCCGTGGTCTGTAGGGGGGGTGAGGGGCATTGCCTGCTGACAATACCGCGCAGCTACCTACGACTGGCGATCGGCGGTCGGCGACCATCGTGGACGCGCATTGTCATCTCGGTCGGTCGGTCGTCTCCGGCGTGGAGATCGATGAAGGGACGTTGCTGGCGACGATGGCCGCGCATGGCGTCGGCGTGGCGATGACGATGCCGCAGCCGCATCAGGGGCTGGATGTCGCCCCGGTCCACGATCGGATCGCGCGCGCTGCCGAGACGCATCCGGGTGTGATCTACGGGATGGTCAATCTCAGCCCGCGCCTTGATGAGGCCGACTATCGCGCCGAGGCGGAGCGCTGCGTGCGCGGCTTCGGCTTCCGCGCGATTAAGCTCGATCCGTCAGTGTCGGCGCTGCCGATCAACCACCCGCGCTGCGAGATTGTCTTCGCGACCGCGCGCGAGTTCGGCGTGCCGGTGATCATCCACACCGGACTTGGCGTGCCGAACGCGCTGCCCGCCCTGGCGATCCCGCCCGCGCTGCGCTATCCCGACGTGACGGTGGTGCTGGCCCACGCGGGCTTCGCGACCTACGCGGACGAGGCGATCGTCGCGGCGCAGGTCTGCCCGAACGTCGTGCTGGAGCCGTCCTGGTGCGCGAGCTATCAGGTCGCGGCGATGGTGAGGACGCTCGGTGCGGCGCGAATCATGTTCGGCTCCGATCACCCGAGCAACGTTGCCTCGGAGCTGGCGAAGTTGCGGGCGATCGGTCTGAGTGAGGATGAATTGGCGCAGATATTGAGCCGGACCGCGCAATGGGTCTTCAGTCTCAACCAAGGGGATAACTGAGCCGAGTAGGTTACGGAGCGCTGTGCGGCAGATGCCCACGCGTGGGAGGGGTGGGAACATGGTCAAGCTGGCGGCGAATCTGACGATGCTCTTCAACGAGACGCCGATGGGGGCGCGCTTCGCCCGCGCGCGCGCGGTCGGCTTCCGCTACGCCGAAGTCCTTTTCCCGCGCGAGGATGGCCTCGCGGCGGTTGTGGCGGGCGCGCGCGAGGCGGGGCTGATGATCATCCTCGCCAACTTCGCGCAGGGGGATCGTGCGGCGGGGGACCGGGGGATCGCCTCGCACCCGGGCCGCGTCGCGGAGTTCCGCGCGGACGTTGCTCGGGCGATCGAGGCGGCGGCGGCGCTCGGCTGCGACCGCCTGCACGCGATGGCCGGGCTGCGGTTGCCGGACGTGCCCTACGACGAGCAGTGGGCAACCTTCGTGGCGAATGCGCGCTACGCGGGCGAGGCGTTCGCCGCGCACGCCCTGACGCTGCTGGTCGAGCCACTGAACGACCGCGATAACCCGGGCTATTTCCTGGTCGGCTCGGCGATGGGGCTGCGGCTGGTCGATGAGGTTGGCTTGCCGAACGTCCGGCTGCAATACGATATCTACCACATGCAGCGGGGGGAAGGGGAGTTGGCGCGGTCGATCGCGAGCGCGCTCGACCGGATCGGCCACATCCAGATCGCGGATAATCCCGGACGCCACCAACCGGGAACCGGGGAGATCAACTACCGCTTCCTGCTCCCCTACCTGGACCGGATCGGGTATGAGGGCTACGTCGCGCTCGAATATCTGCCGGATGGGGTGACGGAGGACTCTTTTGGCTGGGTCGCGGAGTATGGACTGGCACTTTGATCGACGCTCTTAAGTGGTAACGGGAGGGGCGGCATAATCGCCCCTCCCTTCCTGCGTCTTAGTTTTCTACCCTCGTGGCACGAGACTCTCTGGTGCGCAATTGTTACTGCTTCTCCGACTTCGGCTCGGCCATGCCGCGATGCAACTGCGCGGTGGCGGTGTCGGGCGTCACCTTCGCCATGTTCCCCATGAGCTTCGTCTTCAGCGAGCCCGCAATGATGTGATCCTTCCCGGTCATCAGCGCCTCGAAGCCCTGCTTGGCGACCTCCGCCGGATCGTCCTTCTTGCTCTCGCCGACCATCGTATCGTCCATGCCCGCCCGGTGGAAGAAGTTCGTTTCGGTCGGGCCGGGCTGGAGGGCGGTGATCGTCACGCCCGTATCCTTCACCTCATTGCGCAGCGCCTCGGAGAACGACTGCACGAACGCTTTGGAGGCGTTGTAGACCGCTTCGAAGGCACCGGGCATCAGCGCCGCGATCGAGGAGGTGAAGAGGACACGCCCCTGCCCGCGCGTGACCATATCGGGCAACACGCGCTTGGCGAGGTGGACCGTCCCGGCGACGTTGAGTTGGATCAGGTTGAGTTCGTCCTGGAGATTGGTCTGGCGGGTGAAGTCGCCCCCGACCCCCACCCCGGCATTGATCGCGATCGCGTCCACCGGACGACCCGCCCCCTGGATCGCCCGGTACAGCGTCTCCACGCCCTCGTAGGTGGCGAGATCGGCGGTCGTCGTCTCGACGCGCGCCCCGAGTCCTTCGATCTCCTGCGCCGCCTCGGCGATGTCCGGACCGGTGGAGGTGATCAGCAGGTCGAAGCCGTTCTGGGCGAACTGCTTGGCGAGTTCGCGTCCGATGCCGCTCGATGCCCCGGTCACCACGGCGAATTGTCGTGCGTTCGCTGTACCCACTGTGCCACTCCTTGTGCTTGTAATCGTTACTGATGTCGGCCGGATCGTGCGCTACGCTACGGCGTCAGGACGACCTTCACGCAGCCATGCTCGCGCGCCTTGAACGTCTTGTAGGCAGCCGGTGCCTCTTCGAGCTTCAGGCGATCGGTGATGATGAAGGTCGGGTCGATGTCGCCGTTCTGGATGTGTTCGAGGAGTTGCGGCAGATAGCGCTGGACATGAGTCTGCCCCATCTTCATCGTCAGCCCCTTGTTGAACGCCGCGCCCATCGGCAGCTTATCCACCACGCCGCCGTAGACGCCGGGGATTGAGACGGTGCCCCCCTTGCGACACGCCTGGATCGCCTCGCGTAGGGCATGGGGGCGGTCGGTCGCCAGGAAGAGCGCCGCCTTGGCGCGGTCGAGGAGCGCGTCGGGGGCGTGGCCGTGCGCTTCCAAGCCCACCGCGTCGATGCAGACATCCGGCCCGCGCCCACCGGTCAGTTCCTTCAGCCCTTCGAGGACCGAGCCTTGGGAGAAATCGATCGTCTCGGCCTTGCCCTGGTCGCGCGCCATATTGAGGCGATCGGCGACCTCATCGATCGCGATCACCCGCTCCGCGCCGAGGAGATAAGCGCACTTGATCGTGAGCTGGCCGACCGGCCCGGCCCCCCAGAGCGCCACCGTGTCGCCGCGCTGGATGCCACCATTCTCCGCCGCCTGATAGGCGGTCGGGAGGATGTCGGTCATGAAGAGCACCTGCTCATCGGTCAGGCCGTTCGGGATCTTGAACGGGCCGACATCGGCGAAGGGGACGCGGACATACTCCGCCTGTCCCCCGGCGTAACCGCCCATCATGTGAGAGTAGCCGAAGAGGCCGGACGGCGACGAGCCGTACAGCTTTTCGACCATCCAGGCATTGGGATTGGAGTTGTCGCAGAGGGACCACAGATCGTGCTGGCAGAAGTAGCAGTTGCCGCAGGCGATCGTGAAGGGGACGATCACCCGGTCGCCCTTCTTAAGGTTGCCGACCCCTTTGCCGACCTCAACCACCTCGCCCATGAACTCGTGTCCGAGGATGTCGCCTTTTTGCATCGTCGGGATATAGCCGTCGTAGAGGTGCAGATCGGAGCCGCAGATCGCGGTCGAGGTGACCTTAATGATCGCGTCGCGCGGATTGACGATCTCCGGGTCCGGAACCGTCTCGATCCGCACATCATCCTTGCCGTACCAACAGAGCGCCCGCATGTCGTCCCTCCCCTTCTCTCGCGTTATTTCGGCTCGGAGGTCGCCTCGGCGATCGCGCCGGTCAGGGTCGGGCCGCCGCCGCCAGGACCGATCGGCTGCCGATCGTTCGTCGGCAACTCCCCGGTTTCCATCAGTTGCTTAAACCGCCGCAGATCGTCCGAAACCTGACGCCCCGGCTCCTCGCCGAGGATTTTGGCGATCGCCACGCCCACCTTCCCGGCGGGCGGCTCGTAGGAGAGGGTCACGCGTACCTCGGTCCCGCGATCGGCGGGGGCGGGGCGGAAACGCACCGAACCGGCGTTGTTGACCTGCGCCCCCTCGACCGACTGCCAGCCGATCAGTTCGTTCTCGACCTCGTTGATGATCGTGGCGTCCCACTCGACGCTCTGCCCGAGCGGGGCCTTGGCCCGCCAGTGTGAGCGTCCCTCGCCGAGGTCTTGTACCGCTTCAAGGTGCTGCATGAACCGGGGAAGGTTGGCGAAGTTGTGCCAGTAGCGGTACAACTCATCCACCGGTTTGTTCACCGTCACCACATGGACCGACTTCTCACCGGCACCGTGCGCCACGCTGGCGTCGGGATTGTGTCCCTCCTGCTCGCCCTGCCCGCGTACCTGGCGATAGACGCCGTAGGCCGCGAGGCCGAGTGCGCCGCCCGCGAGCGCGAGCCCCAGGCCGTTGCGCGTATTCGTCCCTTGCCCGTCCGATCCCGTCATCCTGACCCCCTTTCGACCACGCTTGCTCGTCGTGCGCGCCCGCCGCGATGCGATCACTTCGCCGCCCTAGGTGCAGCTATCGTGCCAGCAGCGTGCCGTATAGGGGTACATGTGGGGCGATAGTAGATGGGAATGCTGAAAAATCAGGCATGGTCTGAGATTCGGGGGGTGGGGAGGTAACTGACGAATACTTTGTTCGCCAGAGTTTGGTCGGCGGCGAGTTGGGCGAAGGTCGCCGGGAGGTCTGCGGCGACGATGCGTTGGTCGAAGAGGCGTGGCAGGAGGGTGCGGACGGCGCGGGCGGCGGGGAAATACCAGCGTGCGTGCGCCCCATAATCGGGGCAATCGCTCGAACCGAAAACCGTGAGTTGGCGCTCGTGGAAGTGTGGCGTGAGGGTCAAGGGCTCCATGTTACCATCGGAGAGGACACAGATGGGCGAGTATGGGCGCATGGCGCCTTGCAGCGCGGCGAAGGCAGCATCACGCGCGGAACATTCCACGCCGATCGCGTAATTCGCGCGCAGTCCGGTGGCCTCTTGCGGCGTGATGACGCGGCGCACGCCGAGCGCCAGCGCCAGATCGTGCCGCGCGGCCAGCGGCTCGATCACGTCGATGTCCGGCGTGCCGAGCGCGGCGAGTCCGAAGACGGCCAGCAGGCCGATCGCGCCCGCGCCGGTCACGAGGGCCGGGCCGGGCGGCGGCGTGCCGAGCTTGCGCAGTCCGGCCAGCACGTCGCCGCTGAGGATCAGCAACAACGCCAGTTCGTCGCCGATGTCATCCGGCACCGGATAGACCTTGCGCGCCGGGATGACCGCGTGGGTCCGATGCCCGTAGGTGGCGACGACTCGTGCGCCGATCGCCGGTTCGGTGACCGCCGTGCCGCGCGCCAGCACCGCGCCCACATTCTCGTAGCCGGTCATCCTGGGGTGGTGCGGCGGCGAGGCGGCGCGCGCCTCGCCCCGGTAGAGCGGCAACTCCGTCCCACCGCTGATCGCGCCCGCGCGCGTCTCGATCAACACGTCGTCCGGCCCGAGCGGCGGCAGCGCCTCGGTTGTCCAGCGCAGTTCGCGCGGCCCATGAAGCAGCAACGACTCCGCGTGAGTGGGCAGCATGGGCGGGTGGTCCAGTGATTCCAATGGCCGAATCCCTTGCCGGTGGGTGCGGAAGGGTGTTGGCCGCAGAGACGCAGAGAACGACGGGAGGAGAGAAGGTAGGAGTATTCCAGTCCGCGGAGGCGGACTTCGTGGCGAAGCCTTCAGCCGGGGGCCTTGTGCCCTTCATGGGTATTTCAACTCCTCGGCATCCCACACCCAACGGGTATTCCCACTTCCGCGGCGGTTTCCCACGCCAGAGAACGGCCCTCACCCCGGCTCGCTGCGATCGCCACCCGCCGCCCGGGGGGCACCCGCCTATAAAGGAGCGGGGACTCGTTGCAGGGGTGAGCGGGTGCTTAGGGTACGACCCTCACCCCCGCCGCTACGCGGCACCCCACCGCCCAGCGGGCACCCGCCCATCCGAGGAGAGGGGGCAGCGCCGCCGCAAGGTTTTTGGTTGCTGCTTATTGCTGCTCATAGAAGGGGCGCTACGCGCATGGTGGCACCGCACCCCTTCTCTTGTTCTCCCTCCCGTTCCCCCTCTATGCCTCTGTGTCGCCTGTTTCGTCCCTTCTTCTCTCGTCGTGCTCTGCGTCTCTGCGTCTCTGCGGTGATCCCTCGTCCCCCATCCCCCCGCCGTTACATCGAGACGCCCAACAAGCCGCGCGTGAACTGGAAGTCGGTGTTGCCGCGCCCGTTGAGACGCGGCATGTACTCTCGGCTCGCGACGCTGAGGAGGGTGCCGAGGATCGCGGTGGCCCAGTCGCTGTCGGGGGCCAGCGCGAGATCGAGGTCGTCGGCGTAGCGCGCGATGGTCGCCGGGTCGGCGGCGATCTGGATGACCGGGACGAGGCGGTGCGCCTGGACCGGACGCTCCTCGACGTGTGTGAGGACGATCTCGACGCCGGTTGCGCCGAGCCCGGTCAGCGTCTCGACCCAGTGATCGGTCGGGGTCGCCATGATATGCAGCCCCGGTTTCGCCGCCGCGCCGTGATCGAGCGACGGCCCAGTTGGCGGCGTCGCGAAGAGCGCGTCGCGGAAGTCGGCGCTGGCGAGGAGGATCGAGTTCTCCGGGACCACGACCGTGCCGCCCGCCGCGACGATCACGCGCCCGATCCGTGCGTAGGCGGCGGCGAGCGCTGGCGAGACGGTGCCGTGCGCCGCCAGCGCGATCGACAGCGCGCCGAGCCCGGCCCGTTCCGTCGCGCGCGGCCCCTCGGTGGTGAGCGAGGCGGCGAACCAATCTAAGACTCGTCCGGTCGTCGCCTCGATGCCACCATCGAGCTGGATGCTCGCCCAGCCGAAGCGGCTCAGGTCGGCCCCGGCCTCGCGCAATTCGTTCCGCACGAAGTCGTTGTGTGTCTTCTCGCAGCCGTGTTCGAGGAGCAGCGCGCGCCCGACGAGCGGATTGGTGAGGTAGCCGATCAGCGTCCGGGTGTAGAGCTGCTCCGAAGGGCCGGAGGAGACGCCGCACCCCTCGGTGTGGGGCAACGCGACATAACGCGAGAGCTTGCCGTCGCCGACGCGGCGATTGTTCAGCAGGCGCGCGATCTGGCTGGCGATCTGCCCCGAGCAGATGCTGGTCGGCAGGACGAGGCCGAGCTGATCGGCGCGCGGCCCGGCGGCGGTCCGGAGCGCGGCGAAGGTCGCGTCGGCCAGCGGGTCGCCCCGATCGGCGGGGCACGCGGCGAGGGGGAGTCCGACCGGGGCGGGGGCGCTCTGGAGGGCGGCGAGGTTCGTGTAGTCGGTCTGCCGCCAATCGCGCCAGATCGAGACCTGGGCGTGTCCCGCGCGCTCGCCGACCGTGCGCTCGCCGGACGCGACGCGGACGGTGCGCGCGAAGGTGCGCGCGCCGAGTTCTTCCATCGGGACGCCATCGAGATACTCACCCGCGTTGACGTCCATGTCGCGCGAGAGGAGGTCGTAGCGCGCGGTCGTGGTGACGATCTTGATCGTCGGGACGAACGGGAAATTGGTGATCGAACCGTTGCCGGTGACGAAGTAGATCAGGTTCGCGCCGGACGCGACCTGCCCGGCGATGCTCTCCAGGTCGTTGCCGGGGCTATCCATGAAGTAGTAGCCGGGATCGAGCGCGCGCTCGCCGTACTCGATCACCGCGTCGAGGCGCACATCGGGCCACTTCTTCGCCGCCGCCCCGATCGACTTCAGCGCGATGTTGTAGAGCCCCCGGAAATTGTTGCCGCCGGACGGATTCCCCTCGGCGGTGTGGCCGTGCCAGGCGACGCGCTCCTTGAAACGGGCGATCGTCGCCAGGAAGCGTCGCACGGTGGCGAGGTCACGGACGTGTTGCAGGACGTATTCCTCGGCCCCGATCAACTCGTCGGTCTCGGCGAGGTTGGCGATGCCGCCGTGCCGCACCGTCTCGCGCGCGACCCAGGCGAGGAGCGGGTTGCCGGAGATGCCGGAGAAGGCGTCCGAGCCGCCGCATTGCAGCGCGATATTGAGCCCGCCGAGCGGCTGCGGTGTGCGCTCGTAGGCGGAGACCTGCGGCAGCCACTCGCGCAGCAGGGCCGCGCCGAGGTCGAGGTCGGCTTCGAAGCTGTTGCGGAGGGTGATGAAGCGGTGCAACACCTGATCGAGCGGATAATCGTGCGCGCGCAGCCACTCGCGCACCTCGCGCCCGGTGATCGGGCCGTGGCCGTCGTCCACGATCAGCGCCGCGCCGACGTTCGGATTGATGATGAAGCCCGCGAGGGTTCGCAGCAGCAGCTCGCGGTTGTTCGGCTGGTCCGCGCCGCCCCCCTCGGTATGGGCCACCGCCACCACGCCGTCGATGTTCGGCATCCCGTCGGTCTGCCCCGCGAAGCGCTCTTCGAGCGCCTTGGCCCAGCTGCCGACGCGCGAGGTGACGCCGAGGACGATCAGATGGTTGCGCGTGCCGATGCCACGAGTGCCGCCGCGCCGGTAGCCGGGGAAGGTCCGTTCGGCGGCGTCGGGGTAGGTCGGCACCTGGGCGGCGGGGCAGAAGTTCGCCTCGTCGAGGGTATACGCTTCGAGCGGGGTGTCGCGGAAGTTGGCCTCGGTCGGCAGGGCGAAATCGAGGCCGCGCGTGGCGAGGGCCTTGAGAATCTTGGGGTTGCGCGCGTAGCTACCGGGCGCGATCGGCACCGTCGCGTAGCCGAAGGGCAACCCCCACGAGAGGAGCGGCTCGCCGGGCGCGATCGGGCGGATCGCGAAGCGGTGCCCCTCCAGGATTGTATGGTCGATCGCGAAGGTCTGCCCCTCGTGATTGACGATCGTGCCCGCATCGAGCCGCCGCGTGGCGATCGCCACGTTGTCGTCCGGCACCGGCAAGCGCCCGACCGCATGGAAATCGAACGTGGCCCACTCCGCCATCCCGCACCCTCCCGACGATTCAGCGCCATTATGCGGCTATTGTACCCCACCACGGCGCGCGAGCAGGCGACGAATGTGCTGCGCGGTCCGATCGCGCTACGATAGGCGCGTGGCACGGGGATTGTGCTATATGTGGGGCGTGTCGAAGGGAGGGCGGGATGATCCGACAAGAACAGGGGGAGTTCAACGGGTTGGCCTGTCGCTGGCTCGACAACGGGCGGGTGCGACTGGCGGTGACGACCGGGGTGGGGCCACGGATCGTCTTCTGCGGCGTGACGGGCGGCGTTAATCTGCTGGCGGAGACGCCGGAAGTGGCGTTGGACGGCCCGCACGGCCCGGTGCGCCTGCTCGGCGGGCACCGCCTCTGGTATGGCCCGGAGATCGCGGAGCGGACCTATTGGCCGGATGACCAGCCGGTGACGGTCGAGGAGGTGCCGGACGGTGCGCGCTTCGTCGCGCCGCCCGATGCGTTCGGCATCGTCAAGGAGCTGACGCTGACCCTCGACGCTGCCGCGGCGCGGGTGACGGTCGGCCACACGCTTCGCAACGGGGGCGCTGCGGCGCTCGAGCTGGCGCCGTGGGCGCTGACGATGGTGCCGCTCGGCGGCGTGGCGCTCCTGCCGCAGCCCTTCGGGCCGGTCGACGGGGGGGGGCTGCTACCGAACCGTTTCCTGACCCTCTGGCCCTACAGCGAGCCGACCGACCCGCGTCTCATCTGGGGGAACCGGATCGTGCTGCTGCGCGGCGCTGCCGCCCCGCCGAACAAGCTCGGCTACCGCAACACGCACGGTTGGCTGGCGCACTGGTTCGCGGAGACGTTGCTCGTCAAGGAATTTGCGCCGCAACTCGACGGCGCGCACCCCGACAACGGCTGCAACGCCGAGTGCTACGTCAACGCGCGCTTCATGGAGGTCGAGAGCCTGGGCGCGCTGACGACCCTGCAACCGGGCGAGTCGGTCGCGCACAACGAGGGCTGGCGCTTCCACGAAGGGATCGACGCGCCCACGGACGAAGCGGCGGCGGTGGCACTGGCGACACGTCTCGGCCTGCTGTAGGGACGGGGGCGCAAAGGGCCAGCGTTGCGTCCCATGACGGGAGGGCATCTCCTTGCCAGGGAGAAGGTCGCGAGCACGAATCGCGGCTCCCGTTCCATGAATATGAGCGCGGCCCCGGTGCAATTGCACCGGGGCCGCGCTCGTTGCTGCTGGGGCGGGCGATTACTGCTGGACCGCCTCGATGTCGAGGGTGATCTTGACATTGTCGCTGACCATCACGTCGCCGGTCTCCAGCGCCACGTTCCAGACCAGGCCGTAGTCCTTGCGGCTGATCGTGAACTCGCCGCTGAACCCGGCGACGGTGGTGCCGAATGGGCTCTTGCCGCTGCCGTGGAAGGTGGCCGGGAAGGCGACCTCGTTGGTGACGCCGTGCAGCGTCAGCTTGCCGTGGATGTGGGCCTCGCCCGCGCCGGTCTGGTGGATGTCGGTCGACTCGAAGGTGATCTGCGGGAACTGCGCGACGTCGAAGAACTCCGCTGAGCGGAGGTGGTTGTCGCGGTTCTCGTCGCGGGTGTCGATGGTGGTGGCCTCGATCGTCGCCTTGACCGAGGAGTTGGCGACGTTCTCCTGGTCGAGGACGATGGTGCCGGCGACGCCGCTGAAGCGCCCCTTGACGGTGGTGAACATCATATGCTTGACGGCGAACTCGACGGACGAGTGCGCCGGATCGATCTGCCAGGTGGTCTGCTTCTCGGTAGCGGTGGACATGATGTGTTCCCCTTGTGTGCTGGTGGCCCCACCAGGACCGTACAATGTGGACCACTGTCCACTTCCTCTGTACTGTACCGGACGGCTGTCCGCTTGTCAAGGGTGTAGATTTCGTTCTGAACACGATCCGCGTGTGCGTCGCGGTTACCGAAAGTGGGGGTGAGTGGGTGTGCCGGTAGGCGGGATTCGGCCTCGCGCTCCCTTGACAGTCCCACGCCTGCTCACTATACTATCGCAGCAACGTTCGGGATGATCGAACGTAGCACGCGGAAGTGGCTCAGTGGTAGAGCATCTCCTTGCCAAGGAGAAGGTCGCGAGTTCGAATCTCGTCTTCCGCTCCACGATTTTCCCAGCAATAGCGCCAAAAACGAAGAGGGCGGGGATGCGAACATCCCCGCCTTTTTCGTCCCAGTGAGTTACGCGGTGAGTTACTGCGCCGGTAGACGGCAAACCATGGCGGTGCCGAGTTCGGGCGCGCGGGCCTACAGCGTGTCGGGGAAATGCAGCAGGAACCACTCCGCACGCACCGGTCGCTCCATTGCGAAAAGCTCAGGGGCGATCCATCTCCAGGCGAAGCACTCGGCAAAGTCTTCCGACGGCACACAGTTTCCCTGGCGGAACAACTCGTTCATCGCGTTCGGGCTCTATCAGTCGCTCGGCGACTCACCCCGCGGTGCGCAGCGAGTCGAGTTGGCTGTTGACGCGCATAACACGCGCATCCGTCTCTGTGTGGATCAAATCGAGTACTCGTGTCGTCGAGCCGTCCAGCGCCTCGATGAAATCAGCAAAGGATGAGGTGGCCACTCGCCGAATAGATGGTCTGATGGCGGAATGGAAGGACTTCGAGCAGCTCATTACCAAGATTTACACCGCTGCCACTCCGAACGCGAAGGTATGCCATGACGAGAAGATTGTCGGAAAGTCGGGCACAAAGCGCCAGATCGATGTGGCGATTCGTGCTAGAGTCGGACTCCACAACGTGCTCATCATTGTTGAATGTAAGCACCACAACAGGCGGATTGGCATCGGTCGAGTTGGCGAGTTTGTCGAGAAGATGGAGGATGTGCGCGCCCCGCAAGGGGTGATGGTCTCCAGCAAAGGGTTCACCAAGGATGCGCGGCAGTCTGCCCAGCGACATGGGGTCACGCTTTTGTCGTACCGTCAGGCTGAGGCCAGCGACTGGAGTGTCCTCGGTGATACTTCCTCCTGGGTAAAGATCGTATCCCGCATGCCGACCGCTGAGGTGCCGTGGGCGGTGTTCCCCGACGCCTCAGCGATTCCCCTGAAGCGCGACACACCCATCTTCGCTCTCGACGAGTCGAGTCAGGGAGCAATCTGTGACATTACGGGGCAACTGCTCGGCACCGGCGAGACCATCGCTCAGCTACCACCAGGCTGGGCAAACTTCGACTTGAACCTCGACCGACCCTCGTGCGTAATAGTCGATGGGAAGCTGCGCCAGGTTCGCTTCTACCAGATCAGGGCAAATATTCGCGCCTACTATTACGTGGTCAATGCGCCACTTGCTTCCGGGCATGTGCTTGAGCGGGCACCGGATGGTGGGCCACTCATTAGGGAGTTTCATAGCTAGGAGTTCAGCCTGAGCCATATCTTCCGCACACAGTCACGACAGCCATTGTCGGCAGACGAGTATGAGGCAATCATAGCGCGATCAATTCCGTTACCCGATATGGTCGTGGAGGAGGGGACGAAGATGCGGTTCACCATCCATATGCCGGCTTCAGAGGGGGTATAGGAAATAATGTTCTTGCCCAAATCCTGGACCGGTATGCCGGGCGGTGGTTGGGCACTTGCTCGTAGTGCTTGATACGATCGCCGTGGGAGTCGATCAGAGGTCGAAAAGTTCCATTCAGCAATTAGAAAAGCTATAAGGCTTAGACTGCGCCACACCTCGACTACCTTTCGGTTGTCAATAACAAAGCGCACATGGTAGCCTGCCCCTGCCCGGATCGCAGGCACAAAAAAAGTGGGTGCTAGATTCACTTAGATCGCGGACAAGCCCGTCGCCAGAGAGCGGGCGGGAATTTGCAAGTCCCCGCCCGCTCGTCGTGGAAAATTACCAGATCGTTACTGTGCCGATGGGCGCTCGCCGCGACCGCGCAGGAAGGCGTCCCCGATCGTGGCGGCCTCGCTGCTGTCCTTCGGCAGCCAGTGGATGTAGATGTCGATGGTGATCTGGACCGAGGCGTGGCCGAGCATCCGCGAGACCATCGTCACGTCGAGGCCGCGCTTGAACATCAGCGTCGCGAAAGTGTGCCGCAAGTCGTGCAGGCGGCGGTCGGGAAGCCCGGCGCGTCGCAGGAGTGCCTTGTAGTGGCGATCGAGGTTGCGGGGCGTGATCGGGGTGCCGACCGTGGTCGCGAAGACCAGCCCGTGCTCCTGCCAGGCAGTGCCGCCACGTTCCCGCTCGAGCCGTTGCCCCGCCTGGTGCGCGCGCAGCCGACGCAGTAACTCCTCCGGCAACCGCAGGTCACGCCGTCCCGACTGCGTCTTCAGCAGGGTCTTCAGGCGCGGCGGCTCACCCGGCACATGCTCCAACTGCCGCCGGATCTGCAGCGTGGGCGCTGCCCAGTCGACGTCCTCCCACAGGAGTCCCAGCAGCTCGCCGCGGCGCAGGCCGAGCGTCAGGGCGACGGCGTACAGCGCCGAGAGCCGGTGTTCCGCTACCGCGTCGAGCAGCCGACCAGCCTCGTCCTCCGTGAGCGGCTGGATCTCCTCGCGCCGCTGTCATGGCCGAGAAGTCTATCCTGGGGCGTCACGCGGCTCGCGCATAGGCGTGGTGCAGGCCGCCCAGGACGGGGATGGCTTGCACGCCGCCGCTTGCCGCCGCGCCAGCTGCGCCCTCCCTTGTGCCTACAGGGATCTGTTGCTTCAAGCCTTGATGTGGCCGGTCGCAATTGAAGTACCGCACGTACTCGCGCAGGATGCGTCGCAGGTGCGCCTCGCCGAGGATCAGCAGATGGTCCGTGCACTCGCGCCGAACGCTGCCCAGGAACCGCTCGCAGGTGGCATTTTGCCTGGGCGCGCGGTAGGCCGTGCGCAACTCCGTGATGCCACTCGCCGCCGCGACGCGGGTGAACATCGCCCCATACTTGCTATCGCGATCGCGGACGAGGTAGCGCGGGCGCTGGTCGAAGGGGGTGGCTTCCCGGAGCTGCTGCGCGACCCAGGCATCCGTCGGGTGCCGCGTGACGCCGACGTGCACCACGCGGCGGGTCTCGAGCGCGACGACGAAGAACGCATAGAGCGGGCGGAAGAACAGATCGGTCACCGGCAGGAAGTCGCAGGCCCAGGTCGTGTCGGCGTGGTTCCGGAGGAAGGTCGACCAGGGCTGTCCCGCGGGTCGCGATGGGCCGGCCTCGCGCAGATATTTCTGGATGGTCGACTTGGCGACGCGGATGTCCAGCTTGAGGAGTTCCCCGCGGATACGCTCCGCGCCCCACAGGCGGTTGTCCCTGGCCATCGCCTTGATGAGGGCAATGGTCTCGGGCGTGAGCGGTGGGCGGTGCGCCGGTGCCTGGACCCGCGATTTCCGTCGCCAGTGCGCGCGACACAGCTGGCGATGCCAGCGCAGGAGCGTCGCGGGCTGGACGATCAGCAGCGCCGAGCGCCAGGTGCGGACGCGGCTGGCCAGGAGCACGAGCAGGGCCCGGTCGGCCGGGGTGCAGCGCGGCCGCCTGCCGCCGCGGCGCAGGATGGCGAGCTGGTGCCGCAGGAGCGCGTTCTCGGCCACCAGCGCCAGCCGACTCCGCGCCAGGTCGGCGAGGGCGCCGACAACCAGTGGGGTGACGGTCGGGCGGGTGGCGGCGAGGAGCCGTCGACGGAGACCGCACACGGCGGCGCGGCTGATGGCGATCAGGCGGCGCAGCGGGCTGATTGGCATGGACCGCTCCTCCTTCGAGAACGACGTAAACCGGTGTGTTGGCTGGTTGGTACATCCGTGCGAGCATAACGGGAAAGGCGAGGATGGCAGCACCCTCATGCGGGTGCTGCTGGATGAGCAACGCACCAGTGTCACCACCTGCCTGGGCCCCCGGCGGGACGTACGGACCGTCCACGCTCAACCTTCGCCACCGCAAGGAGCCGCCTATGCTTGCCCGCTTCGTGCGCCGCGTGCTGAGTACTGGATGCGCGGCCCTGTCTGCCCTGCGCCGCCGCGTGTTGGCCGCCACGCAGCCCGCCGCGCCCGTACCGATCGCCGGGGTGCTGGCTGATCTGCGCCGCAGCAGGCCCGAGCTGGTCGCCGAGAATGCCCTCTTGCGCCAGCAGCTCCTCGTCCTGCGGCGCAGCGTCAAGCGGCCCCGCTGCACCCCGGCCGACCGGGCGCTGCTGGTGCTCCTGGCCAGCCGCGTCCGCGCCTGGCGCTCGGCACTGCTGATCGTGCAACCGGACACGCTCCTGCGCTGGCACCGGCAGCTGTTTCGCTGGCACTGGTGGTGGAAATCCCGGGCAAGGTCCACCGCTCGACGAGCGAAAGTCTCCGCCGAAACGATCGCCTTAATCCGCGAGATGGCAGCAGCGAATCGGCTCTGGGGTGCAGAGCGGATCCGGGGCGAGCTGCTGAAGTTCGACATTCGTATCGCCAAGTGGACCGTGCAGAAGTACATGCGCGACGCGCGCCCGTCGCGGCACGTCGGGCAGCCCTGGGCAACATTCCTGCGCAGCCACGCCGCCGATATCTGGGCCTGTGACTTCCTGCCGGTCACCGACCTGTTCTTCCGCCCGCTGTACGCGTTCTTCATCATCGAACTCGGCTCGCGCCGGGTGGTGCATGTCGGCGTGACGCGTCACCCGACCGACACCTGGGTCGCCCAGCAGCTGCGCGAGGCGACCCCCTTCGACCAGCGGCCGCGTTATCTCGTCCGCGATCGCGACAGCAAGTACGGGGCGGCCTTCGCCCGCGTCGCCGCTGCGACCGGCATCAGTGAGCTGCGCACAGCCTACCAAACGCCCAAGCAGAACGGGACGTGCGAGCGCTTCCTGGGCAGTGTGCGGCGGGAGTGCCTCGATCACGTCATTGTCCTGGGGGAAGCCCACCTACGGCGCGTCCTCCGCGAGTACGTGGCGTACTTCAACGGCGCGCGACCGCACCAAGGCCTGCGGCAACGCATGCCCGATGGTGTCACGGTACCAGTGCTTCCGCCGATCTCCAGCGGGAAGGTCCAGGCCGTCCCGGTGTTAGGCGGATTACACCATGCGTACCGGTGCGCTGCGTAGCGGACGGTGAATGGCGCGCGGATGAGCCAACCAGCCAATACACGTCACGCTTCCCGGCCGTTCATCCTCCGCCATTGCTATGAACGCTGCGAGAGGAGCAATGCGGAGATCACCGCCGACCGGACAATCGCGTATGGCGTG
>JAABUM010003750.1_pt1 | contig 18127 bp, 14 predicted proteins | sample 5559161 | NCBI WGS metagenome assembly JAABUM01 (sample SAMN10711868, study PRJNA513369) | rock metagenome | isolation source: Antarctica rocks | place: Antarctica: Victoria Land, Siegfried Peak nord | reverse complement strand
AGATACCATCCGTCTCATGCGCGCTGGTGTGCGTGATAGCGTCATCGAAATCTGCAGCGCCCTCCACAACTTCCGCGTCCGCCTCACCCCCTGGCTGCCCATGACCTAACCGAGATAAAGTCTAATCTATTATGGCTGACGGGGCCAGCGTGGTATACTAAACTAGGTTAGGCCAGCCCGGGGGCGCCTCAAGGCTGACGGCCCGTCGCGTGCGCGTGGCGGGTTTTTTTGCGCCCAGACGGCTAGCCGGAGGGTCTCCTTCGTGGCCACTCCCACATTCTAGGCCACCCTATCTCAGCAGAGGAGCACCATCCATGACCCCATCCCGCCCGCGCGACCTGGCGCGCGCCTACATTTTACTCGTGCTGGGCAACCTATTGCTCAGCGTGGCCTTCGCCTGGTTCCTGGTGCCCCAGCGCATCGCGGCGGGCGGTGTCAGCGGCCTGGCCATTATCCTGCACTACCTGTGGGGTTGGCCCACCGGCGCGCTGGTGGCGGCGGTCAACCTGCCCCTGCTGGTAGCTGGCTACATGTTTCTGGGCGGCGCGCGGTTTACCGCCCGCACCGTGGTCAGCCTGGCCGTCTTCTCCTCCACGGTGGATTGGCTGGGCACGGTGCTCAAGCCGATTACCCACGACCCCTTTCTGGCCACCCTTTATGGCGGAGTGCTCTCCGGCGTGGGTATCGGCCTGGTGTTCGCCCAGCAGGCCTCTACCGGCGGCACCACAATTCTGGCCCGGCTGCTGCAGCGAGCGGCGGGCATCAGCGCGGGGTACTCCCAGCTAGCCGTGGACGCTGTGGTGATCGGCCTGGCCGCGCTGGTGTTTGGACCGCAGATAGCGCTCTATGCCCTGATCGGCCTGTATGTGTCCACCAAGGCGATTGACTGGGTGATCGAGGGTTTCTCGCGGGAGAAGGTCGCCTTTATCGTCAGCACGCGCGCGCAGGCCATCTCCGACCGCGTCATCGCCGAAATGGATCGTGGCGCGACGCTGCTCTCAGGGCGCGGCGGCTACACCGGCGACCCGCGCACGGTGGTCATGTGCGTGCTCAGCCAGGGCCAGGAGGCCCAACTGAAGGGGATCGTCCACGACAAGGACCCCGCCGCCTTCATGACTATCGGCGCGGCGACCACCGTGCTGGGTGAGGGCTTTACTCCGCTCAAGCCAGCCCGGGCACGCTCACGCTCCCAGCGCCGCGCCGCCTGAGGCCGGTCTGGCGCGCTACAGCTGGACCGCGCCCCCGACTGGATCAGGGTCCTGGCGGCGCTTAACCCCGTGGCCCACGCGGTTGACCTGCTGCGTCGGAGAGCATGTGGTGTTTCTCCATGTGTCACCCTTTCTTAATGCGATCTGTCATACTGGTAGCCGGCGAATGTTAGCCGGCGTGACACAACGAGTGGACCGAGTGTAAGGAGTTCAGCACATGGCATCTGGCGCCAACCTCATCGTCTATCCCGTAAAAGATCTCGCGCAAGCGAAGGCGCTGTATCGCAAGCTCTTAGGTGTCGACCCATATGTTGATGGACCCTACTACGTTGGCTTCCGCAGTGGTGACCAAGAGCTGGGTTTGGATCCAAATGGCCACAGTAGTGGGCAGACCGGGCCCGTCGTGTATTGGCGTGTTAAAGACATTAAGGCGAGACTGCAGGAGCTCGTTGCTGCTGGCGCCGATACCCAGAAACCAGTCACCGATGTGGGCGGAGGCCTGCTGATTGCCTGGGTGACGGATGCTGACGGCAACGCTATCGGCTTGAGGCAGGAGCCATAGGGCCGGCATCTGGCTCATCGGCTCCACCTAGTGCAGTCGTGAGGTGTGTGGTAGGGCGCACAGGTGGTGTCAATCTGTTGATCCAGCGCCTGGAACTCCATGCCCTTGCGCTGCACCTCCGCGGCGGTCTGGCAGCGGTGCAACGTGGAGCGAGCCGGCCGGTTCAGACGCATGACGACGAGCGCATCACCTTCCTGGGAGATCACGCCGGGGCGGATCAGGGGGACGGTGGCCCGGGCGTGTACTCGCCATCCAGCAGGCGGTACACTTCGCGGTTGATAAACAGGTCCAGCAGGTCGGCGTCAATCATGCCGTCCTTGGCCTCGAAGCCCAGGATATCGAGGGCGCGGGGCACGGGCACCGCCGCCTTGTAGGGGCGGTCGCGGGCGGCCAGCGCGTCGAAGATATCGGCGATAGTCATCATGCGGGCCTGGATGGGGATGTCGGCGGCCCGCAGCTTGCGCGGGTAGCCAGCGCCGTTGAGCTTTTCGTGGTGAGCATAGACGATGGTAGGCACGCCCTGCAGTTCGCGCGTCCAGGGGATCTGGATCAGGAAGTTGAAGCTGTGGGTAACGTGCGACTGGATCTCCTCGCGCTCCTGATCGTCCAGCGAACCGCGCCGGACAGTCAGGCTCTTCAGCTCAGCGTCGTCCAGCAGGGGGATCTCGGCCCCATTGGGCATGCGCACCCGCCGCGCGGCCACCTGCAGCAGCGATTGGAAACGGTCCTCATCCAGCACGGTCGGCTCGTTGGCCGCTAGAACCACGTCCAGCGCCACATCCAGGTCGCTCATCTCCTGACGGCACAGGGCGTCTAGCGCCTGCTCGCGGGCCGGGTAGGCGTCGCGGCCTTCCTCCAGCAACGCGCGCAGCTTCAGGCGGGTGTATTGGTGAGCGACGGACTGCTGGGCAAACAGGAAGCGGGTGCGGATGGCCTCCAACTTCCAATCGTAGAGCTTCTTGGCCTTGACCAGCACGTGTTCGCGCACGCCGACCTTGCCGAAATCGTGCAGCAGGCCAGCGTACTCGATCTCCTTGATCTGCTCGGGGGAGAAGCGCACGTCGCGCCATTGGCCCACCTGGACCTCGTGAACCGTGCGGGCCAGCCCCACGGTGAGGCGGGCAACCCGGTCGGAGTGGCCTGAGGTGGCCGGGTCACGCGTCTCAATGGCCGTGACGGAGGCACGCACAAAGCCGGCAAACAGGGCCTGGATGTTGTCCAGCAACAGCTTGTTTTCCAGGGCCACCCCAGCCTGGCTGGCGAACGACTCTAGCAGCTCCTCGTGTTCCTTTGTAAAGGGCAGCACCTCACGGTCCACGGCCTCTGGATCGCTTAGCAGCACGCCAAAGTTGCGCTTACGGTTGATCAGCTGGATCACGCCTACCGCCTCGCCGTAGCGGTTTCGCATGGGCACGACCAACATGGAGCGCGAGCGGTAGCCAAACTGCTCATCGAAGCGCGGGCTAAAGCTATACTCCACCCCGGCGGGCAGCCTGTACACGTCGTCCAGGCGCAACACCTGGCCGGTGGAGGCCACAAACCCGGCCACGCTGTGGGTAGTCAGAGGCATCACCGTGTCCTGACGCGTGGCGTCCATCAGAGCATTGGAGTCGTTCTGGGCAACGTGGAAGGCCAGCACCTTGTGGCGCTGGTCGTCTTCCTCCACCAGATAGAGGGTGCCCGCGTCGGCCCCGGTCAGTTCACGGCTGGTGCGCAGGATCAGCGTTTGCAGCCTGGCCATATCGTGTTCCGAGGTGAGGGCGATGCCAACCTGCTGTAGCTCCTGCATATCCCGCGCGTGGCGCACAAGCTGGCGCTCCTTGTCGGCCAGATCAAAGCGCAGCTTGATCGCGCGCAAGGCGCCGCGCAGGGCGCCGCGCAAGGCCGACACGCTGATCGGTATGTCCAGCCAGGCGGCCAGAGCCTCACTGTCCAGGCCAGGGGGCAGGCCCTGACCAGGGGCGCCCACCGCGATGGTAGCGCTGGAGGGGCGATGTAAGGTTTCGCCCAGCACGGTGAGGTCGGCGGCATCGCGGGCGGTCCACCACGCCGTGGCGATCAGGTGCAGCACGGGCATGTGGCGCAGGTCGCTGGGGGCGTCTTCTAGCCCGAGCGGCTCACAGCTGATGCCTTCCTCGGCCAGCAGGGCGCGGTGCCCCTCAAGGTTCACGCCCGGGCTATAGCGGATTGTCGCCAGATGCGCCGCCCTGTCCGCCACGTTCTACCACCCTCCAACACCACGCGTGCGCCGCGCCATGAGTAGCTCTGCCACTGTAGACCGCGCGGGCACCGTCACTTCATCTAACCACATCTTGGCCAACCCTGCTACTGCTCCGCAGCCTCTACCTCTCTTGTTATGGTAGCGCATGAATCGGTGCGCCCGATTCCGGCGATGTATGGGATTCTGATCGCCGACAGAGGCGCCTACGCTATCGGGCTTGATTACCCGCCCCACACGGTGAGCGCGCCTCTTTATGCGCTACATCACCTCAGCGATCGTGCCGAGCAGTCAGCGTCGGCTGCTGCCTTGTGTGGGAAGCAGCTGGATGGCGCCGGTCGCCAATGTGAGCGCGTCGGTCCAGCATCGTGTAGCCTGTGAGAACACAGGTTACCATGACAGTGTCCCCGTAGACAAAGGATCGCACCTCGATTGCCTCTCAGCGCGTGTAGGAGGAGCCCTCCCTGGTGGCCATTACCCTGCGACCCTACCACCCTGAGCAGCATGAAGACGCGGTCTACGCCCTGTGGCAGGCCGGTCTGGGCGCCCAGTGGCCCCTCACGCGTGCCGTCTTCCGGCGTATCACGTTGGACAGCGGCGTCTACCGGCCCGGCGATCACACCGTGGCTCTCGCCGATGACGCGGTGGTGGGCTTTGTGGCGACCCAGACGCGATGGATCCCGGGCGCCGCCGGGCCGGTCGGCGCGCTCCTGGCCGTCGTGGTGGCCGCACCGCACCAGCGGCGTGGGGTGGGGCGCGCACTGGTGGGCCATGCTCTAGCGGGGATGAAGGAGCGGGGTGTCCAGGAGGCGCAGCTAGGCGGTGGCGGACGCTCGTACTTCTGGTGCGGGGTGCCGACCACGCTCCCCGCGGCATGGGCCTTCTTCAACGCCTGCGGTTGGCGCGAACGCGAACGCAGCGTTGATCTGGTCCGGGCGTTGGGGCGCTACACAACACCAGCCTGGGTCGCCGAGCGCGTCCGGCAGCGCCACATCATGATTACGCCGCCCAGTCCGTCGGAGGCGGGGAGCGTGTTGGCCTTCGAGGAGCAGCACTTCCCCAAGTGGCTGCATACCTATGCCGAGGTGGTTGCACAGGGCACCTGGGACGATCTCATCGCGGCGCGCGACGCCGCGGGGGCCATCGTGGGTACCACGCTGGTCATGGCGCCCCACTCGTCCTGGTGGCCAGGGGAGGTATGGGACGCACTACTGGGCGCGTCCACCGGGGGTGTCGGTCCGCTGGGTGTGCGCGAGGACCAGCGCGAGCAAGGGATTGGGTTGGCGCTGGCTGCCCACGTGACGGAGGCGCTCCAGCAGCGGCGGGTCCAGACCAGCTATGTTGGTTGGACCTGGTTGGCAGAGTGGTATGGGCGCCTGGGCTACCGTGTATGGAATGAGTATGTGATGGCCTGGCAGCAGCTCTAGCTCTGTTCTCCGCCGTGCCTGTGCTGATGCCGCGTCCATCCAAGGGCTTGGGGGGCGCGGCTCACGTCCCGTTGCTTGGCCTGGCGCGTGGTGGCTCTTGCCTCTGGAGAAAGCCGCCGCAGTCTTGCGCCCCCATGGTACAGTGGGGAAGATAGGAGCCGTCTTGATGCGCTCTGGCATGTGGTCCTTGTTTCTCCTCCCCTACCTTGTCATAGCTGCTGCCGCGTCACCTCCGCGCGCGCCACTCCGCGCTAGCACCCTGCCCCCTCCTGGGTGTGTCACCGCGCCAGCAGCGGGATCCACTGACAATAGCGTGCTGGTCGGGCGGCTGGCCCGGACCTATACGTTGCATGTGCCACCTCACGGGCGCGCCGGGTGGCGGTCCCCGCTTCTTCTGGCGTTCCATGGTTCAGGAGGCACTGGGCGCGGAATGGCCGCGGACACCGAGCTATCCACTCTCGCTGACGAACACGCTTTCATCGTGGTTTATCCCGATGGGACTAAAGGCGGTTTCTGGAATGTTGGCTCCTATTCTGACACCACTGCCGATGACGTCACCTTCATCTCCCAACTCATTAATGTGCTCTCCCGGCGCCACTGTATTGACCACCGGCGCATCTTTGCCACCGGCATCTCCGAAGGTGGTGGCATGGCGCATCGTCTCGCGTGTGACCTCGCGTCGCGCATCGCGGCCATCGGACCAGTCGCCGGTGGCTCCATCGACACAGCCTGCCATCCCCAGCGACCAGTCTCCGTGATCGCCTTTCACGGCACAGCTGATCCATTTGTGCCCTATCACGGTGGCCGTCTTCGCTGCCGCACGGTCAGACGTTAACTTCGCGCTGCTACACTCTGCCCGTGTTACAGTTTGGGTACACCGAAACGCTCTCGGTACGAGTAGAAAGGACCGGCGTGATGAACAGGTTGTGGAACACTCTGAGCGGACGATGGGCGGGACGTGGTCGCGTGGCTCTGCTGCTGCTGGCCGTGCTGGCGCTGGCTGGCCCGGGTGGCTACCGCAACGCTCGGGCGGCGCAGGGCAGCGCAACGCTGACCCTGATGCACTTCAACGACGACTACCAGCTGACCCCCACCGGCAGCCTGGGCGGCCTGGCCTATCTTGCCGGCCAGGCCGACGCCGTGAGGGCAGCCAATCCACAGGCCATGCTGCTGTTCGCCGGCGACATGCTCTCCCCATCGGTTGAGTCGTCGGTGTTCAAGGGGACCCAGATGCTCGACGGGTTCAACCGCCTGGGCGTTACGGCGGCCACGCTGGGCAACCACGAGTTCGACCGCGGCGACGCCGCATTGGTCGGGGCGATCGCCGCCTCGCGCTTCTCCTGGGTCAGCAGCAATGTGACCGTGGTGACCAGCGGCAAGCCATTTACCGGAACAGTGTCCACCATGACCAAGGTGGTCCACGGCGTCAAGGTGGGGTTCCTGGGCGTGCTGACCCCGGAGACCTCGATCATCTCCAGCCCGGGCCATGAGCTGGCCATTCAGCCCGTTATCGGCGCTGCCCGCCAGGCCATGGCGCGGCTCACGGCGGCGGGGGCCACGGTGATCGTGGCGCTGACGCATGAAACGATGAGCGACGATATCGCCCTGGCCACGGCGCTGCCGCGGCTCGACCTGATTGTGGGCGGGCATGACCACGTGCTCGAGGACGCCACGGTTGGCCATACCCTGATCGTCAAGGCCGAAGCTGATGCCCACTATCTGGGCGTGACCACGCTGGGCATCGGACCCGGCGGCCGGGTCGCCTCGGCGGTGGACCAGCCTATGCTGATTGATCCGGTCAACACCACGCCGAACGCTGGCGTGCTGGCCCTGGTCAAGGGCTACGAAGCGCAGTTAAGCAAGCAGCTCAATGTGGTGCTGGGTCACACCACGGTCGCCCTGGACGCCCGTGAGACGGCGGTGCGCCAGAAGGAGAGCCCCCTGGGCAACTTCATCGCCGATGCCCTGCGCGCGTCGGCCAACACCGATGTCGCCCTGATGAACGGTGGGGGCATCCGCACCGACGCGGTCTACCCGGCCGGGGCGATCACGCGGAAGGCCATCTTGTCCTTCCTGCCCTTCGGCAATGTGCTGGTCACCGAACGGCTCAGCGGGGCCGACCTCAAGGCGGCGCTGGAGAACGGAGTGAGCAAGTGGAAGACCATGGGCGGCCGCTTCCCGCAGGTCTCTGGCCTGCGGTTCACCTGGAGCCCCACCCGCCCGGTGGGCCAGCGGGTCAGCGCGGTGACCGTGGGCGGCCAGCCATTGTCGCTGACCCAGATGTATACGGTGGCCACAAACGACTATATGCTAGGTGGTGGCGACGGCTATAAGGCGCTGACCAGAGGCATGGTCCTGGTAGGGCCAAACGGCGGCCAGCTAATGGCCGATGTGGTGATGGCGGCGGTGCAGGCCCAGGGCACGATCAGCCCCACAACAGATGGGCGGATCACCCAGGCCCCCTAACTCCGGCTGCTCGGTGGGCCCTACCGGCTGAGGGGCGTGAGCCTAGAGGCCGGTGGAGCCGCCTGCCGCAACACGCGGCGCAGGATGTCCAGCGCCGCCGCGCAGTCCGCGTGGCTGATGCCGTAGTGGGTAACCAAGCGCAGCAGGGTAGGGCCGAACGAGACGGCCAGCAGCCCCTCGGCGGCCAGGCGGGGCAGCAGGTCGGCGGTGGTCAGGCCACTGCCGGTGATATCGGCCACCACGATGTTTGTGCGCACCAGATCCGGCTGGATGCTGACCCCGGGTAGCTCGGCCAGGCCATCGGCCAGGTAGCGCGCGTTGTGGTGGTCGTCTTGCAGCCGCTCCACCATGTGGTCCAGGGCATACAGGCCAGCGGCGGCCAGCACCCCGGACTGGCGCATACCGCCGCCCAGCGTCTTGCGCCAGCGCCGCGCCCGGCCAATGAAATCGGTTGTGCCGCACAGCACCGAGCCGGCGGGCGCGCCCAGGCCCTTGGAGAGGGCAAACCAGGCCGAGTCGGCCGGCCCGGCCAGCGCGCCCACGGTGACGTCCAGGGCTGTCGCGGCGTTGAACAGGCGGGCGCCGTCCAGGTGCAGGGGCACGCCGCGGCCGTGGGCCACCTGGGTGATAGCCGCCGTCTGGGCGACGTCCAGCGGGGCGCCGCTACAGCGGTTCTGTGTGTTCTCCAGGCAGACCAGCGTGGTAGGTGGGGCCAGCGGGCCGGCCATGCGGATCGCCGCGGCCAGCGCGGCGAGATCAAGCGTGCCATCGGGCAGGTTGGCCACCAGGTGGGCCTGCACCCCGGCCACGGCGGCGCAGCCGGCCAGCTCGTAGTGGAAGATGTGCGACTCGGCGCCCATTACCGCCTCGTCGCCCCGCGCGCAGTGGGCCAGGATAGCCACCAGGTTAGCCTGGGTGCCACTGGGCACAAAGACGGCCGCTTGCTTGCCCAGCAGGGCGGCGGCGCGCTGCTCCAGCGCGCGCACCGTGGGGTCGTCGCCAAATACATCGTCGCCCAACTCGGCCTCATACATGGCCCGGCGCATCTCCGGCGAGGGCAGGGTGACCGTATCACTGCGCAGGTCAATCATGCCGTGGTCTCACTCCTTACAATATGGGGTGGTCAGCCGCCATCAATCAACACGACGGCCTCAGCGATCTGACCGTGGCGCTGGCCATCCAGGGTCAGGTCGGCGACGATAGCCAGGCGAGCGGGGCCGGTAGTCAGGGCGTCGTCGGGGACGGCCACGGTGAACGCCAGCGCCGCTGTCGCCCCAGCGGCGACTGTCGCCGCCGCCTGGCGCGGCTGGCAACGCCAGCCCCCCGGCGCCACAAGCTCGGCTACGATCTGGCGTGGCTTATCCTGGTAGTTGCGCACGCGCACCTCCACGGCTACCTCGTCGCCAGGGGTACACTCGATCTGGTAGGGGTAGATGCTAGCCCAACTGGGGTCAAGGCCCTGGTTTGGCGCGTCGTCGGGCAGCAAGGCCACAAAGGCGTCGCGCTGGCCTTCCATACGCTGGAGGTAACGCTGCAGGTCGCTTTGTGTCACATTAAAGGCCCCGCCGTGGCCGGGGCACAGCACATGCGGCTCAAAAGCCAGCACCTTGCGCGCCGAGATCAGGTGGCTATCCGTCTCGATATGATTGCGGTAGATCACATTATGGCGGATCAGATCAACGCCCTTAAAGTAGTTGTCGCCGGTAAAGGCCAACCGGCGGCCGTCAATCTCGGCGAACAGGGCCATTTGAAACTCGGTGTGGCCGGGCGAGTGGACCACGCGCATGGTGTGGCCGCCCCAGGAGAACTGCTCGCCCTCGCCCAGGGCGCGTTGCACGGGGATGGGCCGGGTGAGCATACAGGCATAGTTGTAGGCGTTGGGCCTCTCCAGCAGCTCCACCATGTTGTGGTAGGCCCACACCTGGGTACCCTCGTGGCGTTGCAGGTAGGGGAACCCGCTGATGTGGTCGTCGTGGTAGTGGCTGGGCATCACCACATCCACGCGACGCAGGCCGTAGCGGGCGCGCAGGGCGTCCAGCGAGTGGGCGATAAAACGCATGTGGCCGCCGCTCTCCCAGCCGTCCAGGGCGGCCCCAAAGAACGCGTCGCTGGCCATACCGTAGTCCACGAAGAAGGCGTTGCCCGCGTCGTCCAGGATGGCGTAGAAGTGGGCGCAACCCGACTCAATGCCGATCACGTGGGGGGTCAGCTCGCGCATGCGCGGCTCCATGGTCGGCTGGTAGCCGGGATCCTCGGCGGTGGCGGGGGCATAGAGTTCAGCCCAGGCGCGCAGGCGGGCCATCAGCATGGCCATGCCCGCATCGGGGTCGGGCAGGGGCAGGCCGTGGGAGGGGCAGAGTAGGTCGGGGCGCTGCCGACGCAGCAGATCCAGCGAGTAGAGGGCCATATCAACGCCATCAAGCGCGCCGTAGCTGTATTGCAGGTCATGCAGGGTGGCCACCTTGCCGGGGGCTAGCATCAGGTCGCCGGAGAAGGCCACCCAGCGCCCATCAATCTCGCCCAGCAGGGTCACCGAGCCCAGCGTGTGGCCGGGGGTCGGCAGGATATACAGGTGCAGATCGCCCCACACAAACGTCTCGTAGTCGGGCAGCACGGCGTCCACGGCGACGCTGCTGACCAGGGTGAAGAAGGTGTTACGCACGTCGTAGTTATCGTAGACGCGGCGGTTGCGCCAAAAGCGCTCCACATCGGCGAACAGGTGGCGCTCGTGCTCGGGCACGGCCACGCGAGCGCCCTCCTCGGCTAGCCGCGCTGTACCCTGCGCCTGATCGCGGTGGTGGTGGGTGTGCAGGACCCACTCCACCCGCTCGACGCCCAGTGTGGCCAGATGCTCCAGCACAGCCCCACTACCTGCGTCAATCAGGAGGGCGCGGTCACCATCGCGCACCACATAGACGTTACAGGTATCCCGGTATAGATAGAGGTTCTCCGACAGCCGCTCCAGCGGCCCGTGCCCCCCCTGGCTCTCGCTCATTGCCCCGCTGCCTCCCCTCACTACACAGGGTAGTGTACTACAGCTCGGTTGGCACTGACCCGCCGGCGCGGGGGACGCCCCTACACCTGATGATGGTGCGTCCGGGGCGGCGGACGCGCCCTCATCCCCGGCTACCCGCGCTCGATGTGCCAGGGGTGGGCCATAATGGCGCGCATGCCGGCTTCGTCAATGTTCACGCCCAGGCCAGCACCCTGGGGGACGGCCACGCAACCCTCGTCGTCCAGCACGAACGGCTGATCCAGGTAGCCCGCGCCGATGTAGGTGCGGCCGCCCTCGCGCCAATCGTTGACCTCGTTGTGCTCCTGGACCAGGAAGTTGGGCAGGCACGCCTCCAGCTGAATCGAGGCAGCCAGAGCCAGTGGGCTGACCGGGCAGTGCAGGGCCACCTTGGCGTAGGCCGCCTCGGCCAGCGCGGCGATCTTCTTGCACTCCGTGATGCCTCCGGCGTGGGCCAGATCCGGCTGCACCACGGCCAGCGCGCCACGGCTGAGCGCGTCGAAGAAGATCCACTTGCCCATCCAGCGTTCGCCGGCGGCGATAGGCGCGCTGGTGGAGTGGGCGATCTCGGCCAGCACGTCTACCCGCTCGACAGGCATGGGCTCCTCCACAAAGAGCGGCCGATGGGGGGCCAGCAACTCGATCAGCTGTTTGGCGATAGCCGGGTGGGGGTTGTGGATATCCACGGCCACGTGGACATGGGGTCCGGCGGCGGCGCGCACGGCGGCGAAGCGGGCAGCGATGCTGTCCAGGCGCGAGGTCACCTCCAGCCCATCGCCCGGCCCAAAGTGGGCCTTGAGGTAGCGGAAGCCCCACTCGTGGGTCAGCACGCGGGCGCACTCCGCCCATGTCTCCACGCTCTCCGGCCCCTGGGCACCGCCAATGGGGTAGCCCGCGCGGTAAGGCAGGCCGGGGGACACGCAGTGCGGCGGCGCGCCGCCGGTGGCCCGGTACATAGCCACGCGGTTGCGGTAGGCCCCGCCCAGCAATTGGTGGATGGGCGCCCCCTCGGCCTTGCCGGCAAGGTCCCACAGGGCCATATCAATGCCGCTGATGGCGCTCATGGTCACCGGGCCGCCCTTGTAGCCCAGCCCAGCGTCGTACATGCGGCCCCATAGCCACTCGATGCGCCGGGGGTCCTCACCCAGCAGCAGCGGCTCCAGGCGGCGCACCTCGGCGATGACGCTCTCGGCGTGGTTCTCCAGGTAGGGCTCACCCAACCCATAGAGGCCGCCGTCGGTGTGCAGCTTCAGCCACACCCAGCTCGGCGGCACCTTCAGGATCTCCAGTCGCGTGATCTTCAATGAACGCCCTCCTTGTCTCATCCCATCGGCGCGGCGGCCCCTATCCTGGCCACGGCGCGTCGCCCCATGGCTGCTGTACCTCCTGGTTGTACTACACGGCGGCATACACGCGCCACTGCTGGGCGATCACGGATGTGGGAACACCCCTCCAGACGTTCGTTCCAGCGGCAGGATCGGAGCACACCCCTGCGTGGTAGCGCGCCATGGTGGCCCAGGTGTCGTCCTATAGCCCCCGGATCAGGCTGCTCGGCGGCGCACTTGCCAGCGGCGTGCAGGGTACACTATCGTTGAGAGTGCGCGCCGGAGCGGGCGCGGGGGGGGCGGCGCCGCTCCTACTAACCGAGTAGAGCGTAGAGCTTGTAGGGGGCCAATGCCTGACCATACCCACCGCCTGGCCGGGCGACGCCTGGGGGCGTTGCTGCTAGCGTCGTGTCTGCTGTTGCTGGCCGGACTGGCCCCCGCGCCGTCCCATGCGGCGCGCCCGCCAGGCCATCCAGGCGCCTCGGCTGCCTTCAGGGAACTGGACCCCGCCACGGCGGCGCGCGTGCGGGCGCGGATCAACCGGATGAGCCTGGCGGCCAAGGTGAGCCAGGTGTTCATGGTCAGTTTCCCCTCCACCGGGGTCACCCCCGACCTGCTGGAGTGGCTGAAAGACTGGCAGGTGGGTGGCGTGATCGTGTTTAGCCGCAACATCGCCGGCGACGCCCAGCTAGCCCGCCTGCTGGCCGACGCCAACGGGGCTGCGCTGGCCGCCGGTGGGCTGCCCCTGCTGGTGGGCATTGATCAGGAAGGCGGCCTGGTCCGCCGCATCCAATATGGTCCGGCCAGCCTGGCCTCGGCGGCCTACTACGGTTCACTTGGCCTGGCGGGAACCACCCAGCTATACCGCGACGCCTACAACGCTGGCCTGGCCCTGCGCCGCCTGGGCATCACGCTCGACTTCGCGCCGGTGTGCGACGTGCTGACCAACCCCTATAGCCCCATCGGCTCGCGCTCCTATGGCGCGGACCCGTCCCTGGTGGGCCGGATGGCCGCCGCGGCGATCCGGGGCTACCAGGACGCCGGGGTCGCGGCCACGGCCAAGCATTTCCTTGGCCTGGGCAACACAGGCATAGACGCCCACAACGACCTGCCCACCGTCGGCGTCTCGCGGGCCTGGCTGGAGAGCCACGACCTTGTGCCGTTCCGCATGGCCATCAAGGCCGGAGTGCAGGCGATCATGACCACCCACGTGGTAGTCCCGGCGCTGGACCCCACCGGCTTGCCCGCCGACCTCTCACCGACCGCGCTCAGCGGGGTGCTGCGGGGCGAACTGGGCTTCCGTGGACTGGCCGTGGCTGACAGCCTGCTCATGGGCGCGGTGACCTTTCACCTGGGCGTCGCCGGAAGCGCCGTGCAAGCCGTCCGGGCGGGCAACGACCTGATCCTGCTGGCCCAGGCCAGGAGCTATCCGCCGGCGGAGATGCACGCGGCGCTGCTGGCCGTGGCCCAGGCCGTGCGCACGGGCCGCATCGCCGTGGGCCGACTCAACGACGCCGTCTACCATGTGCTGGCCCTGAAAACCCAGCTAGGCCTGCTCAAACCGTAGATGCGTGCCCCCGGGATGTGTGATGGTCAGCGGGCGATGCGCACGACCACGGTGTTCGCCAGCTTGTCGTGCCAGCCCTGCTTATTGGGTTCCCAGATCACCCACAGCACGCCGATGCATAGCGCCAAGAAGCTGACATACATGCCGATCCAGCGCACCATCGCCGTGCCCACGCTGAGCGACTGGCCATCGGTACGCACGACCTTCAGGCCCAGCGCCTTCTGGCCGAGGGTTTGCCCCGTGGTTGACCAGAAATAGACGAAATAGGCGAGGTTCACCAGTAAGTTCAGGGCGTCCAGGTGGAGGATGCGCAGCACAGCCAGGATGATTAGAAGGATGATCCAATCGGCAAGATAGGCCCCCACCCGTGGGCCAAAGCCGACCAACTGGCCAGGTGCGAAGGCAAGACCACCAGGACCGGGCTGCCCATACGTGGGGCTGCTCGTGCCGCTGCTGACATAGACCGGTGAACTGTCATAGGAGGTTGCCTGTGCCGCCCCTGTGGCCCCCGGCGCCACGGCGGTCATATCGGCGCCGCAGCGCACGCAGAAGCGCGCGTCCGGCGTGTTCTCCGCGGCACATTCCTTGCATCGCATGATATCGTCTCCTCTTGGTGCGCGGGGCGCTTGCCATCCTCGCTCTAACGCCGGTCTGCTGGTGGCTCTAGGCGCGCCTCCGCTGCCCTCACTCATCATAACACCAGAGTTCCCAGAAGCCCTATAGCTACCACGCGTCTGCCTTGCCGTGGCAGAATGGAAGGCGGCGCCAGTGTAGGCAGCCGTGGGAGACGGAGGAGGGCAAGAGAGTGGCGCGCTATCGGGCAGGCATTATCGGCTGCGGCAGCATGGGCCGGGCGCACGCGGCGGCGTGGGCGGCGACTGACGACGTGGAACTGGCGGCGTTGGCCGACTCGCACAAACCCGCGCTGGACAGCCTGGGCGACGCGTTTGGCGTGGCGGTGGAGCGCCGCTACGACGACTACAGGACCATGCTGGACACCGAAGGGTTAGATGTAGTCAGCATCTGCTCCTGGCACGGCCAGCACGCGCCCATGACCATCGCCGCCGCCGCCCGGTCGCCCCAGGCCATCCTGTGTGAGAAGCCGATGGCCCTCTCATTGGGCGAGGCCGACACCATGATCACCGCCGCCGGCCGGGCCAACGTCAAGCTGGCGATCAGCCACATGCGCCGCTTCTACAGCGGCTGGGAGGAGGCCCGCCGCCGCGTGGCCGCCGGCGACATCGGGCGGCCACGGCGGGTGTGGTCGGTCGTGCGGGACGGCCTGCTCAACTGGGGTACCCACACTATAGACGGCATGCGCTACGTGCTGGGCGACCCCGCCGGGCAGTGGGTGCTGGGCAACCTGGAGCGCAAGACCGACCGCTACGAGCGCGGCGCGCGGATTGAGGACGCCTGCGGCGGCCTGTTCTGCTTCGAGGGGGACGTGCATGCGGCGCTAGAGAGCGACCTGACCCCCTATGGCTCGATCAACTTTGAGATCGTGGGCACGGAGGGCATCCTGCAGGTCGAGGAGAACACCGTGCGCCTGCTGTCCAGCCACGGCGCGGGCTGGCACGACTTGACGCTGGACCGGAACGAGCCGTTTACCGCGCAGGCGCGGGGCATCGTGGACTGGCTGGACGGCACGGTGGCCCCCGACGCCTTCCGCAACGAGGCGACCAACGGGCGGGCCGCCCTGGAGATCATGATGGCTATCTACGAGTCGGCCCGCCGCCACGAAGTGGTGCGCCTGCCCCTGGCTACCCGCGTCTCGCCGCTGGACCTGATGGTGGAGTCCGGCGACCTGCCCGTGGAGCGGCCTGGAGCCTACGACATCCGCTCGTTCCTGGTGCGTGGCGAAGAGATGGTGTGGGGCCGCTAATCCCTGCCTCGGCCACCGGTTCTGGTGATCTCGGCCTTGTGGAAGGCGGCGGCCAGCACGGCGTAGGACCGGCTGGCCGCTGCCAGCGGGTCGTAGTCGGGCCGGCGCTGCACCATCATGCTCACCTCCACGGTGATATAGCCATCGTAGCCGGCGGCGCGCATGGCCCGCAGGTAGCGTGCATAGTCGAACTCGCCTTCGCCGGGGATTAGAAACTGGAAGTCGGGCACGCGGCCCCTCTCGTCCTTGACGTGGGTATGCACGGCCACAGGGGCCAGGATGGGCACCGACTCCTCAATGGCCATGCCCAGCACATTGAAGTGGCTGATGTCGAAGTTGGCCCGCACAAAGGGCGACCCGATCTCATCCACCAGGCGGCGCAACTCGGCGGGCCGCTCCACCATGCTGGCCACGTGCCCCTCAATGCCGATGACCACGCCGCGCTCAGCGCCGTAGCGACCTAACTCGCTCACGCGCTCCAATAGCAGTGACCATAGCTGGTCCCCCTGACCGGGCTGGCCGCCGGCCGTGGTAGTGACAGCGGGGGGACCCTCAGGCCCGGCCAGATCCACGGCCAGATCCACGGCCAGGCGCAGACGGTCCATATTGGCCGCCACCGTGGCCGGGTCGGCGGCCAGCAGGTCAACATGGGCGGCCAGCGCAGGCAGGTCCAGCCCGTGCCGATCCAGCAGGGCGCGGATGCGCCGCCGCTCGGCGGCGTCCAGCCGGCCCAACTCGGTGGTGTAGCCGGGGATCACGGTCAGCTCCACCCCATCAAAGCCCAGCGCGGCCAGGTGGTCCAGCGCCACCTCCACCGGCACGGTAGGCATGCCCCAGGTGCTATAGCCCAACTTCATCACTCTCTACCCTCCACGCTATCGCCGCTACCCGTTGTACACATATTGTGCATCACCAGGAGGGGTAAGCTGAAATGGCTTGGCGGTGCAGGCACGAACGGTTCGCTGCCCCTACTGGCCACGTCGGCGCTAGGTCAGGTGGGCTGACATAACCCAGTGGTGTTGTATGGTGTAGGGGCGTCCTTTGTGGGCGCTCAGGTTGCCACGGCGTCTACAAAGAGACACTGGCGGTGTACGAGATGGCAGTGGTTGGGTACCATAGTTGAGGTGAGCAGACACGCGGCGGATGGCCCGGCCACGCCGGCGGGACAGATGTATCAGCAATCCTATTGGGTCATTACAGGTGTGTCCCCGCCTCCGCCGGGTAGTGCGGAGAGGAGGAACTGTAGTGCGGCACGATCCCGGGTGGTCGCGGCAGACGTTACCGTGGGCGCTGGTTAGCCTGATGCGCGCCGCGTGTACTCTCCTGCCCAGGACATCCGGGGGCGCGGCGGCTCATCCCCTCCAGGCAAACACGCCACCAGGGTCGTCATCAGGCACGATAGCTGAGGCGCCAGCGCGCGCTGGCGGCTACCAGTTATCTCTGCGCCTGGCTGGAGGACCCTATTTCCTGAGCGAGTTGCTGACTGTGTGGGTCTCACTTGGCAATCATACCAGCCATGCCCTCACCCTGGACGGCGACACGACGCCAGACCGGGCTAGTCCCGCTCTCAACGCCAGCGTGTCCGGCGGGACGTCGCCAACCTACGCGCTCCCGTTCATCAACAGCTTTCCCGGCCCGCCTCCGCTGCCCTATTGGCCGTTGCCCTGATCACAATCCTGCAGGTGCAGTTGCTGCTGGCTCTGCTCTTCCTGCTAACCAAGCGGATGCGCCCGATGGGGTATGGGCTGCTGACGTTGCTGCCGGTGGCCGTGTTTCTCCTGCTGGGCGTGTAACCACCCTGCACCGGCAGCCTGGTGTGGCCCTGCTCCACCAATGCAAGGGCAACAGAAGCGGCACGGAAAGGCGCCCGAGGCGCTGAAGTCCGGCTGCCACTGGTCAAGAGAGGGAACAGCGGGCCTGTTCCTGGGCTGTCAGTGGAGGAACGGCGGGGCCGCGCAACGTGATGATCAGGTAGCCATCACACGAGACAGCGCGGCGGCCGGCGCCGACCTGGCGTAACCACCCTGCTTGTGGCAGGCTACGCGGGAACGCGTAGGTCGGATACCGTGCGGCATGCACCAGCGCCTGGTATGGCCGGTAGCGGTCCAGGCCACTGTGCATATGCTCATCAAGGACGGCGCAGACGACGCGTTCATTGCTCTGAAAGGCAAGCCTATTGCAGCTCCAGTAATCGGTGTAGAGGCGCGTTAGACCAGTGCGCTCCAGGTACGCCACCATAGTCTGCTGACGGACATCCAGGCGCCGATAAACATCCAGCGATGTCAGGACGCGGGTTGTACCGAGGACCGCTGGTAGGCAGATCACGAGACACACACTCACGGTTCGCTCATTTCTGGCGGTAGGTCGCGAGATTGAGTAGGCTCTGGGTATGAACGAAACCCTGAGCATTGTGACGGAGCGGGTGGACGACATCCCGCTCTTGGTGGCGCAGATGCGCC
>JAABUM010003748.1_pt1 | contig 18149 bp, 18 predicted proteins | sample 5559161 | NCBI WGS metagenome assembly JAABUM01 (sample SAMN10711868, study PRJNA513369) | rock metagenome | isolation source: Antarctica rocks | place: Antarctica: Victoria Land, Siegfried Peak nord | reverse complement strand
ACGCTGCTGGCCCACAACCAGGCCACCGCACCGGCCGACCGCGACCAGTGCGACACACAGGTCGCCTAATGTGGTGGCTTTTCATGAAACCTCTACTGTTCAAAGTTCGCTTGACAGACTACTAGCGTCGTTGGTCGGCTGGTCGTCCTTCTCACGCGCTAGTTCTCGTCTGCCACGGCTGGGCGTGCACTTATCGCCCCGGTCCTGGACCGGGGCGCGCCCCTGGATGGCGCGCAACGCATCGTTCCACTCCTTCGTCCCGGCCGGGGGCCACGCGCGCACAATCGCCTCGGCGCGTGGGTACGCCTCCTGGACGCGGATCCACCACGTCGCGCCGCCCTTGTCGGGGTCTGACAACCAACGGATGTCGTTTCATTGGTTGTTGGACCCCGACGCGCGTACGTGCCCGTGAAACCGGAAAGGGCGGCAGCGTGCTCTCAGACGTTGTCACCGCACACGGGCACGCTCTGTAGGCGAAGCGTCACGCGTGCGACGATAGGCGCGGGAGGATTCTATGGTCACGACACCACCGGACACGTCACCCAGGGCCGCAATCGGTGGCCGGTGCGCGGCCGGTTACTCCTATGCCGTGGAGTGTATGATCATGGTATAGATCGTAATAGCGTATCAGATGATGGCATGCCTGAGACCGACGAGGCCCACGCTCATGGGTGTGTGGCAGGGAGCAGACAAACATGAGCGGGCGCGGGTCGATACATGAGGTCCGACGGGGGGACGCCGCGTGGGGCATGCCGACACACAAAGAGCCGCGTTGGCCGGCCTCCCTCGCCGTGCTCGCGGCGCTGGCGCTGTATGTGTTTCTCCCCGAGAAGCTGACGCTCGGTCCGACCTGGCTGCTGCCTGTCTGCGAGTTGGCGCTGCTGATCCCGCTTAGTCTTGTGGCGCCCACCCGCCGCAAAGACGCACCACGCTGGCAGCGCTACGCCGCCGTCGCACTCATCGCGTTCGTCAATGTGGCCAACATCGTTTCTCTCGCCTTGCTCGTCCACGACCTCCTGCAAGGAAAGGCGAACGGCAAACAGATCGTGGGGGCGCAACTCCTCTTCTCGTCGATCTTGATCTGGCTGACCAACGTCATCGTCTTTGGCCTCTGGTACTGGGAGCTCGACCGCGGTGGCCCCGACGAGCGTAGCCATCCCGCACACCGCCAACCGGACTTCCTCTTTCCCCAGATGACCACGCCCCACTGCACGCATGAGCACTGGTCGCCCACGTTCATGGACTACCTGTACGTGTCGTTCACCAACGCGACCGCCTTCAGCCCGACGGACACGATGCCGTTGACGCCTGGGGCGAAGGCGCTCATGGCGATCCAATCCCTCATCTCACTGCTCACCATCGCGCTCGTTGCGGCACGCGCGGTCAATATTCTGGGCAGCTAAGACAGGCGCGTTGATCGCAACTGGTCATCGTTCGCTTCAGATGCTATAGCATCATGTGACGACGCGGATCAACGCGCGTTGGTAGACAGCGATGGGTCGTTGGGTGTAGCGTACAGGCACCACCACGGGGCGCGGTAGACCATAGACGCCCCAGCAGACGAAAGGCAGGCGACCCATGGCAGAACATCCCGACCCCACACCAGTGACTAACACTACTTTGGCGTGATGCCATTTTCACAGCTCAACGACTAGCCAGTATGACCGGTGACGGCGCTCGCTGCGCCGCGCTACCAGCACCAAGCGCAGCGTAGATTGAGTCACTATGCATAGCGATTTCGGAAGTCGCCAAAGTAGTGTTAGTAGTGCAAGCGCAACGGATGAGATCCTGGCCGTCATCGCCGCGAAGGAACCACACGGAGCAACGGCCGATCAAGTCGCCCGCGCCCTTGGCCTCGGTCTCGACGGCACGCTGATGGAGGGCGACCTGGAGGATTTGGTGGCCCAGGGATTGCTCGCCCGGCGCGGACTCGGCCACGGCGCGATCTACACGCTCACAGCAAAGACGTGACGCCCGCACAGGTGCGACTCGTGTGAGGGCTCCTTCATGTAGAGCGCGACACCGCCGATGCCCACAAACATCATCACGATGGGTGCCGCGATCGCTAACCACGCGGTGCTCGTCACGGTCCCCACCACCATCCTGACAAAGGCGATCCCAAGCACACCAACGGTGACGGGGACCACAGGAGCGCGTCGGCGTGCGTGCCTGGGCCGTCCTGGTGCGGCGTCGTGATCCGGTCGTGACAGCGCTCTCCCTCCCCTCCCACGTCTACGCCACCTAGGGTAGCGAGTAGCACTGGCTGCTCCTACGCCGTTCCACAAGGAGGGCGTGGCCGCGTTCGCATTCTCTAGCGTTTTCTGCTGCCCTTAAAGGCGAGACAAGCGGTGCTGATACGCACGCGCGGGGGAGGAAAACAACGAAATAGCAGGAGAGAAAGAGCGGAATCTCTCGTTTTCGCGACCCAGAAGGCTTAACCCGGTTCACGGTTCCGCTGCTACTCGCTACCCATGTCACACGCCCGTCGGTCGTGTCAACGCCGGCCCGCTGGAACCTGGCAACCCACCCCTTCTATCTCACGAGCGGTGCCCGGCTATCACGTAGGCCAGCATCCGCCCCTGCACTGCGGACGGCCCAAACCGAGCCGCCACGGCTTCAGCCGCTTTGTCCGTCGCCTCGCCGAGCCTGCGTCGATCGCGGGCTTCGATCTCGTTCCGCAGCGGAGTCCCTTGACATAGGCCGATAGCGGGCTCGCGCGCCGAGGCGGCGCGGCTCACCTTCTCGACCGCTTCGATCTCCACGCGCCCGAACCCGGCGCGTTGAAGCTCCTCCCTGATCATGTCCGTGTCGCAATAGCCGAAGGGCGTGCGCTCCACAAACCGGGGCGGGTTGTCCGGGAACAACGCGGCCACGGCCTGCGCCACCGTGTGGCTGATCTCATTGTCCTCCAGCCGGCCCCACACGTTGAACACGAACCGGCCTCCCGGCTTGAGCACGCGCAGCGCCTCGCGGTAGCCTTGCTGCTTATCGGCGAGGAACATCACCCCAAACTGGCAGACCACCGCCTCGAACGACGCGTCCGCGAACGGGAGGTCCTGGGCATCAGCCTGCTGCCATCTCACCTGCGAGGCGCAGAGCAGGGTCGTCGCATAGTCGAGCATGGTTTGGTTCAGATCGGTGGCGATGATCTCGACAGTCCGTGGGAGCGACCGGGCCAACGCACGCGTGACCATCCCCGTCCCGGCTGCTGTCTCCAAAACTCTGCCGCGCTTGAGTTCGCCGAAGCGCGTGGCGATGTCCTCCGCGTAGGGCTGGAAGAACAACGGCCCGAGGTACCGCTCGTAGACGGCAGGGATTGCGCCCACAAAGGAAGCGTCGTTGCCGGCCATGGTCTCCTCCCCCCTCCCGCGCCGAAGGTCTGTTGACAGTCTATCAGGGTAGGCTTTTCACAGTCTCTTGTCGCCGTCCAGCGGGGTGCACCTTAAAATAGTGGAATGCGTCGGTGACGCCTGCGACTGCGGTCGCATGGCAGCGGACGCCGACTTCGGTCGGGCTGGGAGCGCGGGTGCCTCGCCCGTCCCGGTAGGCACGCCATGATGAGCGCCTGACGGGCGGCGACGCGCTGGCTCCGCGGGGATGGCCCGCCTACGCCTGCGGACGGCGGGACGGGCGAGACGCCCGCGCTCCCAGGCTACCCCAGGACTTCTGCGCGCTAACGATAATTCACGAGCCCTGCATTGCACGTTCTGGCTCCGGTAGTAGAGAGGCCATCATGTGGGCAAGCTCGTGCCTATCCCTTCACCGAACCAGCGGCGAGGCCGGCGATGAGTTGGCGCTGCAGGCCGAGATAAATGGCCAGGATCGGTGCGGACGCCATGGCGGCGCCGGCGGCGAAGGTGGCCCAATTGGTGGCGTACTGCTGATCGACCAGGTGGAAGAGGCCAACCATTACGGTGTAGTGGTCGGGTGACTGCAACACCAGGCTGGAATAGAGGACATCGGCGTAGGTGCCCGAGAAGTTCCAGATGAACACCGTGACCAGCATCGGCCGGATCAGCGGCAGCGTGATGCGATAGAAGATCTGGAGCGTCGAGGCGCCGTCGATACGTCCTGACTCGTCGAGTTCGCGCGGAATGGCGTCGATGTAGTTCTTGAGCAGCCAGATCTCGAAGGCGCTGCTGCCCAAAAAGATGAGGATCAAGCCGGGCAGCGCGTCGATGAGGCCCAGGTTGCTCAACAGCGTATAGAAGATCGGCACATTCATCGTGGCTGGAAACACCTGGATGACGAAAATCGTCAACAGCCCATACTTCCGGCCCACGAAACGTAGCCGGCTATAGGCGTAGGCGGCCAGCGTGTTGATCGACAGCGAGATGAGGCCCACCGTCCCGCTGACGATGACACTGTTCTTCATCCACACGAAGAAGCCGTTGCCAACGACGTCCTTATAGTGCTGCATGGTGACGTTGCGCGGGATGAGATCGGCCGAGAAAGCGGAACTACCCGGCGAAAGCGAATCCGTGACGACCCAGATCGCTGGCAGGAGGGTGAGGAAGCAGATGACGATCAGCACGACCCGCGCCAGCCAGAGGCCACGCTCGCCCCCACGCCGGCGTCGTGTGCGTGCGACGGTTGCGGGGTGAGCAGGCGTGATGCCGGGAGTAGTGGCGCTCATGCCTGCATCTCCTTGAGAGAACCGGTCAACCAAAAGCCGGCAACGCTGAGGACGCCGGTGAGGACAAAGATGATGATGCCCAGCGCCGCGCCATAGTCGAAGCGGTGAAACTGTAGTGTCAGGTTATAGATGAGCGTCGAGAGCACGTCGGTCGTGCCCGCGAAAGGCGTGTCGGTGCGCGGCGGGTTGCCCCGCGTCAGCAGGTAGATGATGTTGAAATTGGTCATATTGAAGGTAAACGTGCCGAGGATCGCGGGCGTGGTCACGCGAAAGACCAGGGGCAGGGTCAGGGCGCGCAACTGCTGCAGCTTGGTCGCCCCGTCGACGGAGGCCGCCTCGTAGATGTCGGATGGGACGGCCTGCAGGCCGCCCAGGCACACGATCATGAGGAAGGGGAAGCCCAACCAGAGGTTGACCAAGAGAATAGCCGCCCGCGCCGCGGTCGGGTCGGTCAACCAGGGGATCGAGGGCAGATGGAGCGACGTCAGGACTGAGTCGACCGCGCCGAAACTCTGGTTGAGCAGTCCCTGCCAGACCAGGATGCTGATGGCCGACGGTATGGCATAGGGGACGATCAACAGGGTGCGATAGATGGCGCGTTCGGGCAGGCGCGGGTTGTTCAGCAGGACGGCGAGCACGAAGCCGGCGGCGTAATTGAAGACGGTGGTCAGGGCCGCGAACGTGACGGTCCAGACGAAGACGGGGAGGAAGACGGCCGAGAACGCGCTGCCCGGCGCCAACAGCGTCTGGAAATTGTGCAGCCCGACGAAGGTGTAGTCGCTGAAGTGATACAGGTTGTAGTTGGTGAAGGCGAGCACGGCCGTACTCGCGATCGGGAAGAGTGTCAGGATGGCAACCGAGAGCAAAGAGGGGGCGAGGAATACATAGGGGGTAATGGAGAACCTATGCCCGCGCCGCGACGGGACCGCCGGCCGCGCCGCCATCTGCCGCAGAGCCATGGGACGGGAACCTCCTCTCCTCATAACGGGCCGGAGCGGGGCGGCGCCGACGCGCTATATACTACCACGAAAGGGCGCCTGCTCCCCGGCCCCCACCCCTCATGGTGATGGGTGGGGAGCAGGCCGCACGCACCGCCACGACGGCGACGCTGAAGCGCGCGCTGCGACGAGCGGGCCATTACTGGGTGAGTTGCGCCTCGCCCTGCTTGATCTGCGTGAGCATGTTGGCCCCAGCCTGCGCGGGGGTCACTTTGCCGTGGCTGAGTAGGGTGATTTGGTTCATGACCGGGGTCCACACGGCCTGCATCTGTGGCGCGTTGGGGATCGGCTCGGCCGCCAGGGCGGTCTTGGCATAGCCGGCGAGGATGGGGTCGCCCTGCACCGCCGAGCTATCCAGCAGCGACTTCTGCGAGGGGATGCTGCCGTCGATCTTGAGGTCAACCAGAGGATACTTGGCCGAGAGATACTTGATGAGATCCCAGGCCATCGGCTGGTTCTTGGAGTAGGAGTTGACGAAGGCGGCGTAGTCGGACGAGAAGGGGTGCGGCTGCAGGCCGCCGGGGAGCATCGGCAGCGGTTCGGCGCCGAACTTGCTGCCCAGAGCCTGGCTATTGACGCCGATGTCCCAGGTTCCGTCGATCCACATGGCCAACTGGCCCTTCTGGAAGAAGCTGCCGGCGACGTTGCTGGTCACGTCGGCGGGGATAATCTTGTTGGTGTACATGCTCTGGATGAACTGAAGCCCCTTGATCGCGCCGGGGGTATCCACGCCGATATCGTTCGGATTCACTCCGGTCGGCGTCTGCTTGAGGTAGTAGCCGCCGAAGCCGCGGATGATGGAGTAGGCGAAGTAGGGGGTGGTCCAGTCCTCGAAGAAGCCGAAGGTCTTGCCTTTGGTGTTGGGGAACTTCTTGGCCATGGTGAACAACTGGTCCCACGTCTTGGGCGGCCTGGACACCAGCGACTTGTTATAAACTAGTTCGTACGTGCCGATGTTCAGCGGCGCGGCGTAGTACTTGCCAGTGAAGGTCACCGCCTGCGCGGCCTGGGGCACGTACTGGCTTGGGGTAAAGATCCCCGAGGGGACCTGGGCGATCAGGTTGGCAAGGTGGAAGGTACCAAGGTTGTCGGCCGGAATGGCGAATCCGATGTCGGGCCCCTTGCCGGTGTGGGCGACGGAGGAGAAGCCCTGGAATTGGTTGGTGGCGGGGTTGATAATGACCTTGACCGTCACGTTCTTGCCCTTGGCCCACTGGTTGGCTAATTGCTGCACGGCCTTGGTCGCGGGCGACCCAAGATACGTCCAGACCGTGAGGCTTGTCGCCGCGCGTGGTTGGGCGGCGCGAACGGGCGCGAGCGGCGCCGCTAGTGTCGCGGCGAGCAGAGCCGCCGGCAGAGCTGCCTTCTTCACAAAATGGTTCACGAAAAGTCCTCCCTTTGGAACTAAACAAGCGGAGTTTCGCTCATCTAAGCAAGCGAAGCCTTGCTCTATGATCGTGCCGAAACTACCCAGGCTTACCCAATAATTGCAATGATACGTGCCTGAGACATCAGGACATCAATGGACCACAATCAGCTGTATACAGTCCTCCTTTCGCCGCTGCCAGCGCATCGGGTTAGCCGATTGTAGCACAACAGGACCACGCAACGCCAAAACCCGGAGGCTTGACCCGCGCACCAATTTAAGCTATCGTAACATTAAGTCGTTGAGATGTCAACAGTGAAGGTGTCAACAAAGCTTTTAGAAGGGATGGCGCTGTGCGGCAGTCCGAACATCTTGCGGATCTTACGGTGGCGGAGGACGATGCCCGCGTCACGATGAGCATCGACAGCGCGATCCGCGCCGCGTTTATCCACCTTGACGCGTTGGATCGGCGCGCTTTGTCCAGCATCATGCCGCCGACCACGCCCGCGCAGTATCAGGTGTTGGCGGCGCTGGCTATGCAGCCGACCCAAAACTTGGGGGGAGTGGCCGCACGCACCTTGCGTGATAAGAGCAACGCCAGCGGGTTAGTCGCGCGCCTGATGGAACAAGGTCTGGTCGATCGGGCGCGCGACCCCGTCGATGGCCGGCGGGTCATGTTAAGCCTGACGCCTGCGGGCCGGGATGTGCTGACGCGGGCGACGCAGGCGCGTATGACGGCCCTACTGCGCGCCCTAACTCCGCTGGAGTCGACCGGACTCACGACCATGGCGGAGCACCTTGGTCAACTAGCAGACCTCCTACAGGACGCCGTAACCGAGAATGGCGAGTAGTAGCGGATAGCCAATCCAAAAGGAGCCGTCAATGGACACATTGTCAGAGAGCGCCAGTCCCTTACAGGCGGCAGCCGAGCCGAATACGATCGCGACGGCGCCGGGTGATCTGCCACTGTCCGAGATCGAGGCGCGGCTTGCGACGCAACAAACGCAGTTCCGCCACGACAACACGATCGCCCCGCTGGCGCCCCGTCCGGACGAACAGGTCGAGGTCTTCGCGACGGCCGGAACGGGCGTCCACATAGAACGCGCCTGTATTTTCTATACGACCGATGGCAGCCAACCCACAACGACCGCACGACGTGTCCCCATGGAGGCGACGACGATTGAGTGGGCGCCGTTACCGGGATACCTGACGCGCTGGCGTGGCTATATTCCCCCTCAGCCCAATGCGGCGGTGGTGCGCTACCGCATCGGCGGGTGGTCCGCCGTGACGCGGGACGACGAGGACGCGCCGCCGGACCTGTGGGCGAACGATGGACAGGGCTTCTGGTTCCGCTCCCCTGGCGAGAGCGGCGTCACGACCTTCGCCTACACCGTCGAATCGGCGGACACGGCGCTCCCTGCCTGGGCAAACGACGCCGTGATCTATCAGATATTTTTGGATCGCTTCCATCCCGACACGCCTGACGGATGCTTCCCCACGACGACCAAACCGCACAATCGCCATGGCGGGACTTTGGAGGGTGTGCGACAGGCGCTGCCGTACCTGCAAGACCTCGGGGTAACCTGCCTCTGGCTCTCGCCGATCGCCCCCTCCGAAACGTATTACCGCTACGACGCGACCGACTATTACAACGTCGATCCCGACCTAGGAGGTAACGACGCGCTACATGCGCTGACGCGCGAGGCGCATGAGTGCGGCATGCGGGTGATGCTCGATGTCGTGCCGAGCCATTGCTCGTGGAGCCACCCCGCCTTCGTGGCCGCGCGGCGCGACCCGTCCGCCCCCACGGCGTCGTGGTTTACGTTCGAGGAGTGGCCGGACCGCTACCGCACCTTCCTGCGGATGGTCCCGTCCCTACCGTCTTTCAATACGGATGACCCCGGCGCCCGCGCCTACATCATCGCAAGCGCGGTCCAGTGGCTGCGTGAGTACGGCGTCGACGCCTTCAGGCTCGACCACGCCATCGGACCCAGCATGGATTTCTGGGTCGCGTTCCGCACGGCGACACGCACGGCCACCCCGGATGTCTTCACCGTGGGCGAGGTCACCGATACGCCCGATTGTCTGCGACGCTACCGCCAACGGCTCGACGCCGTACTGGACTTCCCGCTCGCGCGCGCCCTGCGGCTCACTTTCGCCACGGGGGCGTGGGACGTGAGCCAGCTCGACGCCTTCCTCACGGCGTACGACCGCTACATGGCGGATGGCCCCGGCCGGGTCAGCTTCCTCGACAACCATGATATGGATCGCTTCCTATTCGTCGCCGGTGGCGACGTGGAACGCCTCAAGCTGGCCGCGCTGTGCCAATTCACGCTGAACGGTCCGCCTACGATCTACTATGGGACTGAGGTCGGACTATCGCAGGAGCACGACATCGCGGCGGCGGGCTTCGGAGGCGACGCCGAGGCGCGGCGCGATATGCCGTGGGATCGACGCGCGTGGGACCACGACTTGCTGGCTTTCTACCGTGCCCTGATCCACCTGCGGCGCGACAAATTGGCGACGCGCGGGGGCGTGCGCCGTACGGTACATCTCGACGCCGCGGTTGGCGTGTATGCCTACGTTTGTTCGCTCGCCGCCGAGGCTAATACTGCCAAAGCTGACGAATCGGACGTGGATGTGCTCGTCGTGTTCAATCTGAGCGAGGCGGAGCGGACCATACCGCTTCCATCGAACGACGGGTTATATACATGCTTGTTGAGCACCGGCGCGCCGCCCCAGCCGCGAGCAGCCGAAAGCCGGACGGCGGTCGCCATCGCGCCGCGCACGGGCGCTATCCTGATCACCCGCGCGTCCGCGTTGAATTGATCGGGAGCATCGCGGCCACGTACCAGGCCAATCCCTGCTCGTGAGCGTAGGCGCGCAAGCTCTGCGCGAAGTCGCTGGCCGACCAGAACTGCAAGTCTCCCATCACCATCCAGGACGCATCCTCCGTGTCATCCTCCAGCAGCAACAGGAACAGCCGGTGCTCCTGCTCTCTCGTCAGCGGCGGCTGCCGCCATGGAGTCTGGATCATCGTGTTCCCCTCTCCGGCAGGGTCTCGCGCTGCGCGTCCGCTTTGGAAATTTAGACTGAGACAAGTGCCCTCCGACAAGGGGCAGATGTGCATTGATGTCTCATTCTTGATTTCCCGCTTGCCGGCAGGCGCGAGACCCTGGATAGCGTGTTGCTCTACGCGACGCTGTGCAGCCTGCTCGTGGGACTGCGCGCCGCCCAGGCCACGCTCGCGCGCCGGCACGCGCCCCGTGCCGTCGTCACGGCGGCCGACCTGGCCCTGGCTCGCGCACGGCGACGGTGTTCCCTCCGTGCACGGTAGCGTGCTGGGCCATGTGCCGCGTGGCTTCGACGGCACGGGGCGTGGGTGCTAGGATGCGTGTAGGGATCGTGTAGGGATGAGGAGAAAAGGCTACACTATGCGCCCCAAGACCAAGGACACGGCTCCCCCCATCATCGTGCTCCTCACGCGCCAGGAGCGGTGGACCCGCGCCGAGGAGCGATGGAAACGCCAGCAGCGCCGTTTCGCCCGCCGTCGCGCGCCCCTGTCGGTCGCGCCGACGCTCGACGCGATCCCGGCCGCTGTGCCGTACAAGGACCTCACGCCGGCCGAGCGGGAGCGCCAGGCGACGACGGCGACACCGGAAGAGCGCGTGCTGCTCTACCCCGCGATGCACGCCTTCCGCCAGTCCATGAAGCCCCAGACCACGCTGGGTGCATGGGTCTACCGCGTGTTGCTCACGCTCATGCTCGTCGGCGGCCTGGTCATGGCCGGCTACGGGCTTGTGGTCGCCTGCACGCATCCAAACGTGCAAGACGCGGAAGGGTTTATCTTCGGGGGCGCCGTCGTGGCCTCCGCGTCCTTCCAATTCGCGGCGGGGCTCGCCGCCTGGGACGAGGAGCGGCAGGGCTCCACCGATCGCGACCTGGCGCCGCGCTGAGCGCACGGGGGAATCGCAGCACCGATGTTGGAGGCACGAGTACAGCATGTAGACGCTAGGCCCCCTTTCCCCCGCGCGTGGCGCGCCGTGTGTAGACCGCGCCACACACGGCGCGCCACGCGCGGAGAAACGGGCCGACGAGCGCTTGCGCTCTCCATGCGGCCGTCTCGGGCCGGTGTGCGCGATACCCCGCGTCTTTCCTGTCGCGTCTGAGACACTAGGGAGAAGGGGCTGTGGCGTCGCCCGGCCGCGCGCCGGGATAGGACGCGCCGGGATAGGACGCGCCGGGATAGGACGCGCCGGGATAGGACGCGCCGGGATAGGACGCGCCGGGATAGGACGCGCCGGGATAGGACGCGCCGGGATAGGACGCGCCGGGATAGGAATGGATGGCGCGCCGGCGCGTCGATGAGGGGAAGGGGACGGACACGCGTGAAGGTGGAGTACCTGCCATTGGGCGGCGCGGGCGAGGTCGGAGCCTCGTGCGGCCTCCTGCGCATCGGGGACCGACGCGTGCTCATCGACGCGGGTATGCGCCCGTCCGCGCGCGCGGGGCAGGATCGCCTGCCTGCCCTCGACCGGCTGACCGCCGAGCCACCGGAGGCCATCCTGGTGACGCACGCGCACATCGACCACACCGGCGCCCTGCCGCTCGCCTCCGAGATGTTCCCGACGGCACCGATCTACTGCACGGAGACGACCCTGCTCCTGACGCGCCTGCTGCTCGCCGACAGCGTGCGCATCATGGAGGCCGAGCACCTGGCCCAGGAGGGCGAGACGCCGCTCTACACGGCCGAGGTCGTCGAGCGCACGCTTGCCCGCGTGCGGCCGGTCGAGTGGGCGCAGCCGATCACGCCGCTCGACGACCCCGCCATCACGGTGCACTTCCTGCACGCCGGCCACATCGCGGGGGCGGCCATGCTGCTCATCGACACGCCGGCCGGCCGCGTCCTACACCTGGGCGACTACTCGGTGACGGCCCAGCGCACCCTCCACGGCCTGGACGTGCTGGGGCTCCCCCCGGCCGACGCCGTGATCACCGAGGGGACCTACGGCGACGCCATCCACGCGAACCGTAAGGAGCAGGAGCGCGCGCTGGTGGCGACGGTGGCGCGGGTGGTCGGGCGCGGAGGGCGAGCGCTGCTGCCGGCGTTCGCGGTAGGCCGCGCGCAGGAGGTGGCGCTGATCTTGCGCGCGGCGCGCTCCACCGGGGAGCTACCCCCGGTGCCGATCCACCTCGACGGCATGGTGCGCGGGGTGTGTGACCTCTACCAGGCGCAGGTCCACGACCTCAACCCGCGCCTCCAGAACTACGTCCGCAACGCGCGCCGCCCGCTCTTCGCCGATCCCTCGCTCGCGGTGTACGCGGTCACGGCGGGCCGACGCCGCCAGCTACTGAACGACCTGGGGGCGGCCGTCGTGATCAGTTCGTCGGGCATGATGACCGGCGGCCCCGCCCCGCTCTACGCGCGCGCCCTGGCGGCGGACGAGAAGAGCGCCATCGTGTTCAGCGGCTACCAGGACGACGAGAGTCCGGGGGCGGCCCTGCTGCGGGCACGGCAGGGCACGACCGTCGCGCTGGGGAAAGAGGAGGTGACCCTGAGTTGCGCCGTGGAGCGCTACAGCCTGTCGGCGCACGCGGACGCCGGCCAGATCGAGGTGGCCGTGGCGCGGAGCCAGCCGCGCGTGACGGTGCTGGTGCACGGAGAGCCGGACACGCTGCGCGCCCTGGCGAAGCGCGTCGCGCGCCACCATCCCCACGTGGCGGTGAACGGGGAGGCGATCACGCTGATCGACGCGCCCGCCTGGGCTACGTCGTCGGCGCTCTCAACACGGCCGACGACCGCCGCGCCACGGGGAGAGGGAGCACGTCCCCCGTCCCCCGGGGGCAGGACACCGGGAGACCCGCACGGGGCGGACGACGCCGTGTCCCCCGCCGACCTCGCCGCCGTCCACCACGCGGCGTTGGTGACCGGCGGCCCGCATCGTCCCTGGACAACGGTCGAGTTGGCGCGGCTGGCGACGGGGGCGCGCTACACCCCGGCCATACGGGTCCAGGTCCAGGGGCTGCTCGACGCCGACGTGGCCTACTTCGCGCGCAAGCGCCTGGGCGCGCAGGACGTGTACCTTCCCCGCGCGCCCGAGGACGTGGCGAAACGCCAGGCCACGCATGTCGCCCTGGTGCCCGGTGATATCGTGATCGCGCGCATGAACGAGGGCCAGGGTGAGGCGCGCCTGGGCGTCATCACCAGCGTCGTGGCGCAGGGGACCGTGGACGCGACGATCGCGGGGTGGAAAGGGGAGCGGTTCCCGCTGCCGGTGATCCAGCTCACGACCGGGGTACGCCGGCCGGCCTACGTGGCGCTCCCGCGTGACGAGCGGCGGGCCACGCTGGCCGCGGACCAGGAGCGCCTCACCGCCACCGCGCGCTCCGGGGACATCGCGCACGACCTGATGGCCCTCTGGGCGCGCGGCCGTCAGACGACGGAGGAGATCCTGGGGACGCAGGAGACGGACGACGGGCGTCTCGCGCTGGCGCGGGATCTCGTCATGCGCGGCGGCGTCCTGTTCACGCGCCAGGGCGATGTGTGGGAGCCGAAAGCGGAGCGGGATCTCGCGGCCCCCGAGGCGGTGGCGCGCCACCTGGCGCTCCTCGCGCTCCGCCCAGGGGCTGCGGTCGTGTATCGGGACGGTCGCCAGGGCCTCCTGTCCGGCCGTGGTCGCTGGGGGCAGGTCGAGGTCATATGCGACGACGAGACGCGGGTCTGGTGGCAGGATAAAGACGTGCAGACCGTCGGGTCGTCCGTGCCTGAGCGCGCCACCGGGGACGGGGCCGACGACGCGGTGGTCGCCACCGCTGCTGGCGTCGCTGACGACGAGCGGGCGGGGTGAGGCCCGCTTTTCGCGCGCGTCGCGGCGCGCCTGTGTGGCGCGTCCCCTCGACGCCGTGTGTGAGAGGCGCAGCTGGTCACACAGGACCGGCCCAGGGGCCGGGAGAAAAGGAACGGACGGCAGTGACGGCGGCGACGACACCGTGAGCGAGCAGTCGGCGTGCCCGCGCGTGATCGACGGGCAGGGGGGTGTGGCGATGAGCGAGGAGACGTGGGACCGGGTGCTCGGCGACATCTTCGCGGCGCTGGACCGGGACGCTGCGGCCGAGGGGCAGCTCATCGCCATCGCGCCGCTGCTTTCCGATGACCAGATCTTGCGGGCGTGGGCGTATCTCGCCCACGACGACACGCTCCGCTGGCGGGCGCGCAGCGCGCTGGCGCACGAGGCCGTGCAACGCGTGGTGGGCCGGGCGGAACGTGACGGCCGCGGGACGGCGGCGGTGCGGCAGCTTGCCGCTACGTTGGGGATCGAACCGGGGCGGGTCCACCGGCTCGCGCAGATCCACGGGGTCATCGCGGGTGGCGGTGTGGAGGCCGGCATCGTCGAGGTACTGCCGGAGATGGCCTGGTACGACGAGGCGCTCGCCGCGCCGGACCCGGCCGCCGCGCTGGGCTACGCCGCCGACCAGGTCACCGCGGGCCGCCCCTACAGCCCCGCGGACTTCCGACGCGACGTGCGGAAGGTCGCGGCGGCGCGCGGGCAACCGGCGCGGGAACGGCCGCCGTCCCCGCAGGTGCGCCTCCGCGTCACCCGGCGCGACGGGTCGCGCTGGCCGGCGGCGGACGCCGTAGCGTTCGATCTGGTCGATATCGCGGCGATTGAGGTGGACACGCCGTGGGGTCAGGCGGTGCTCGCCATCGACGGGCAAGGCCACATCAGCGCCGACGTGCAGCAGGAGGGGTGAGGGGTGGTAAACACGCGGCAGGCTCTCACGGTGGGAGTGAGAGTTGCAAGGATGGGTTGGTCGTCGACGCGTGTGAGTAAGGAGGCGTGGTCTCGTGGGTAGATCATGCATATGGGGGCGACGACACACGAGCGCAGGAGAACAGATCTCACCTTAGCAATCCGCATTCCCCTTCGGGCGTGGCCTATCCTATTGAGCCCTCGTTGCTCCAGTCATCATAGCCAAATCCATCCCTTCTTTCATCAAGGGCGATGCAGTCAGACTCGTTCTGACCTTCATCCGGGTCATCGGAATCACCGTCCTCTCCCTCGTTCCGGTCGTCCCAGTCGTCCTTGTCTTTGTCATCCTCATCCCATGAGGGGTTGTCCGGGCTCTCGTGGTCATCCGCGCGCTCAGACGCGGTTTTGGCGGACCCGGTATGCTCAAGAAAAGAGTGATGCGGCGTAAGTCAGCGACCAAGTGAGCCGCGCTTGAGATGGGGGCATGACGTGGTGAGTGCAATCCGTGGCCTGGTGAAAAAGCGTGCGGTGGCCTACCTTCACGCCGTCCATGGCCGGCTGCTGCGGTGGACCAAGCCCGCGACGAGGACGCCCGTGCGCGGGGCGATCGCTGACGTGACCATGACCAAGGCCGCGTTGGTGGCCGAGAATGCGCTCCTCCGGCAGCAGTTGATCGTGCTGGGGCGTCAGGTCAAGCGTCCCGCCATCACGTCCCGCGATCGCGTCTTGCTTGTGTTGCTGGCGCGCCTCGTGCACAGTTGGCAGGCTGCCCTGCTCATCGTGCAGCCCGACACGCTGCTGCGCTGGCATCGCCAGGGCTACCGCCTCATCTGGCGTGTCAAATCCACAACCGCGATGAAGAGGCCGCAGGTGTCTGAGGAGACGGTCGCCTTGATCAAGCGGATGGCGGCGGAGAATCGGCTGTGGGGTGCCGAGCGCATGCGCGGGGAACTATCCAAGCTGGGCATCCGCGTCGGCAAGCGCACGGTGCAGCGGCACATGCGTGCGGAGCGGCCGCCGCAGCCCCGGAGGCATGGGCAAACGTGGACAACCTTCCTGCACAACCACGGCCGTGACACCTGGGCCTGTGATTTCTTGCCGATCATCGACGTGGGTTTCCGCTCGCACGTCGCCTTCTTCATCGTCGATCTCGGCTCGCGGCGGGTTGTTCACGTTGGCGTGACGCGGCACCCGACGGACGCCTGGGTCGCCCCGCAATGGCGCGAGGCCACGCCATTCGGCCTGGCACCGCGATTCCTGATCCGCGACAACGATGCCACGTTCGGCGCGCCGTTCGCTCGTGTCGCGGCGGGGAGCCGCATCGAGGCGCGGCGCACGCCCGTCCGGGCACCGCGCGCGAACGCCATCTGCGAGAGGTTCCTGGGTAGCGTCCGGCGCGCGTGCCTCGACCATCTTCTTGTGCTGCATGAGAACCAGCTGTACCGCGTGCTTCGCGCCTACTGCGCGTACGTCAATACGGCACGGCCACATCAAGGGATAGGACAGGCGATCCCCGACACGATGGGGACGGCGGAGATGCCGCACGCGGCAACGTCCCTTGTCTCCGTCCCGGTTTTGGCTGGCCTGCACCATGACTATCGACGGGCAGCATGACCGCCATCTACCCTACGATGACGCCGTGGATGGCGACGAGAGCCAGCACAGGTAGCAAGAGATTACCGTAGATCATCGTCCCCGGTCGTAGACCCGGCGGCGCGATTGACCCGGCGGCGCGACTGACGCAGACGGCTAACGTGCGGGCGGCTATACGCCCGGCCCGCACGTTAGCCGTCTGTGCGTGACCGCTGGTGTGGTTGCCGCAGTGGGCGGCGTGTGGGCGGATGGCGTGGGCGCGTAACGCCGCAACGCGGGGATGAGGCGGGCAGCGTTGACCGTGTTGACCGTGCGGGGTGACCGCACGCGTGCGTCGAACGCCGGCCGCCTCAGTCACGGCAACGATGCCAGGAGGCAATGTTTACACGCGATAGTGTACGAGCCAGTGTATGGTTAAGGTGCCAAAGTGCTATGTGCAGTAGGTAGAGACGTAGAGGTCACGATGGACCACACCCCCACCCCTGACGAACGCACCGTCATCCCCACCGCGGACGCCCGCGCCCTGTCCTTATATAAGGTAGAGGAACGGGCCCGCCACTATGCCCGCGAGTCCCGCGCGGCCAACACCCGCCGCGCCTACCGCGCGGACTGGGCCGACTTTACCGCCTGGTGCCAGGCCCACGGTCGCATTATAGTGGACCTAGGAAACGCAACACGAAAGGAGGTACTTTTAAGGTGGGAGACGACAAGAAATGGGACAACAATATTCGACCGCCTACAAAGCCCGCATCGTACAGGAGCTGCTCCGTGAGGAGAAGACCATGGGACAGATCGCCGCGGAGAGTGGAGTCCATCCGAACCAACGGGGGCGCTGGAAAGCGATCGCCATCCAGGGCTTGCCAAGCTTGTTCGACCGGCGCGACGCGACGATCGATCTCAAAGCCGCGCACGAGCAGCAGATCACGGACCTCTATGCGGAAATCGGACGCCTGACCACGCAGGTGGCCTGGCTTAAAAAAACTCCACGTTGGTAAACCTGGCTTGAAGGACGTATCATACGGGTAAGGAAGCTGTTGTCTGTACCGTCTGCCTGAACAGGAGGTGCATCATGGCCCGCCGGACCCCGCGTCCGCCTGCGACGCACGATCAACTGCTGGAGCCGTGCCACGACCGCTGCCCCCAGTGCGGCGGCCCCCTCTGGACGGTTTACCACTGCCACCGCAAGGTCACCCGCCTCGACGGCGTCTGGCGTCTGACCCTGCGCATCCGCCGCTGCATGACCCGGAGTTGCGCGCTCTATCGCCGCTCGTACCGCCCCGAGGAGGAGGGCTCTTGGGCCTTGCCCCACGGCGAGTTCGGCCTCGACGTGATCGCCCTGGTCGGCGCGCTGCGCTTCGCCGAACACCGCAGCGTCCTGGAGATCCACCAGACCCTGCTGGCCCGCGGTGTCCAGATCGCCGAGCGGACCGTCACGCACCTGGTGCAACGATATGAAGAGCTGATAGCGCTGCGGCTGGCCGACGCCACCCGGATGCGCGAGCGCCTCGCGGAGAAAGGACGGGTCATCCTGGCGATCGACGGCCTGCAGCCGGATGTGGGGCATGAGGTGCTCTGGGTCGTGCGCGACTGCCTCTCGGGCGAGGTGCTGCTGGCGCGCAGCCTGCTCAGCGGGACGCAGGGCGACCTGGCCGCCCTGCTCACGGAGGTGAAGGCGGCGCTACGGCGGCAAACTCGTGAGGAGGAGGTCTTCAAGGGCGGCGAGATAGGCGGCGGGATCACGCTGAAAGCGGCGTTGGGCGCGATGGATAGTATGGCGATACTGCACGGATTGGCGCACCTCCTCC
>JAABUM010003747.1_pt1 | contig 18162 bp, 13 predicted proteins | sample 5559161 | NCBI WGS metagenome assembly JAABUM01 (sample SAMN10711868, study PRJNA513369) | rock metagenome | isolation source: Antarctica rocks | place: Antarctica: Victoria Land, Siegfried Peak nord | reverse complement strand
GCCGTCTCCGGCCCGCAGATCGGCAGGCGCAGGTTCTGGCAGAGCCAGACGAAGGACGAGATGCTGTGCTCGTCCATCGGCTCTTCCATCCAGTAGTAGTCCATCTCCTCGATCGCCTTGCCGAGCTGGTATGCCTCCTCGCGGGAGTAGTGGTGGTGCGGGTCGAGCATCAGTTTGATGTCCGGCCCCACCGCGTCGCGCACCGCCTGGCAAGCCGCGATGTCGCGCTTCAGATTCGGGCCGTACGGGGACATCCAGGTGTGCAGCTTGAACCCCTTGTACCCCTGCGCCACGCACTGTTTCGCGAAGCTGGCGTAGTCTTCCGGCGAGCCGAGGCCGCCCGGAATGTCGTCGCCGCACATGGTGCTGGCGTAGGCGGGCACCTGCTCGCGCGAGCCGCCCAGGAGCTTGTGGGCGGGCAGCCCGGTCAGGCGGCCGGCGAAGTCCCAGAGGGCGCAGTCGATCGCCGCGAGGTAACGGTCGAGCATCGCGCGCGGGTTGAGGCGCTGCACCTGCTGGAGCTTCTGCCAGATCGGCTCGCGCAGGAGCGGGTCCATGCCGATGATCATCTCTTTCGCCACCGCGGCGGTCTCTTCCGAGCCACCGACGAAGTAGCCATCAAGGCCGATGCTCGTCTGCACGCGCGTCATCAGCGCCGTCTTGGTGTGCGCGGGCGCGGGGTGGCCGTGCCCCTCGTGATCGCGACCGACGTACGACTGATACTTGAAGGTCATCGTCTGCACATCGGTGATCGTCAGGCCGCGCGCCGCCGCGCCGACCTGCTCCGCTGCTGTCGCCAGATCAGCCATCCCGCACTCCCTCCTCTTTCGCCGCTCGACGGGGCGTTCGCCCCATCCCTGATCGCTTGCCAGATTCTCGGTCCGACAGTATGGTGCCCGCATCGGTCGCGGCTGGTTCGTTTCGCGACCGGGGCGGGCGGCGGCAGCAGTATACCGCGATGGGACGAGAGAGCAAGGGAGAAGAATAGATGGCGGGGGGATGGCGGGGGGTGTTCACGATTCCGGTGACCCCGTTCGATGAGCGCGGCGAACTCGATCGTGCATCGCTGACGCGCGAGGTCGATTGGTGCGTGCGCGCCGGGGCGCACGGGATCGTCGCACCGGTGAATGCAAGCGAGGGACCGTCGCTGACCGACGAGGAACGCCGCGAGGTGACCAAGATCGTGGTCGAGACGACCGCCGGGCGGATCCCCACGGTGATCGGCGTCTCCGCCACGGGGGTGCAATCGAGCCTCCAGTTCACGCGCTGGGCGCGCGAACTTGGCGCGGATGCGGTCATAGCGATGCCCCCATACGGCGCGCGGATCACCGACTTCGATGCGGTCTTCCGCTTCTATCAGGCGCTCGGCGAGGCGGCGGGCGACATGAGGGTGATGGTGCAGAACTGGTCCGGCCCGGCGGGCACGCCGATGAGCGCCGCCCAGGTCATCCGCCTACTGAAGGAGATCCCCAACGTCAGCTACTCCAAGGAGGAGACGACCAACGCCAGCCACCTGATGACCGCCACCCTGGCCGGGGCGGGCGACGATTGTCTCGGCGTGATGGGCGGGGTCGGCGCGCGCTATCTGCTGGACGAGTATCGGCGCGGCGCGTGCGGCACCATGCCCGCCGGACAGGTGACCGATGTCCACGCGCAGATCTGGAACGCGCTCGATGGCGGCGAACCGGAACGCGCCCGGGCGCTCTTCAACCGACTCCTGCCGCTCCTCAACCTGGAGGCGGTCTTCGGCGTGGCGATGTACAAAGAGGTGCTGAAACGGCGCGGCGTGATCGCGCACACGACGATTCGCGGCTACAAATCCGCCTCGCTCGACGACTACGATCTGCAGGAACTCGACGCTGTCTGGGCCGAGGTCGAACCGCTCTTCACGATCTGAGCCGGGAAATGGGAATGAAGCATCGCGGCGGCGGCTACTTCCCCTAACGGTAACAACGCCACCCCGCTCCCAGGTTGGGAGCGGGGTGGCGAGCGGTTGCGGGCCGGGGTGAGGGCATACCGGCGTGGGGTAGCCGTTGGGCGTGGGATGGCCGTTGGACTGAAGTCCCGGCTGAAGGCTTCGCCACGAAGTCCTCCTGCGCGGACTGGGGCGTTGTATGCGCTATGAGAGGGCGTGAGCGGTGGGGGGATGTTGGCGCGGTTCCGGGACTAGAAGATACCCATGAAGGGCAGTAGCTCCTCTCCGGGGGACACTGTCCTGGCTAAGGGCGGCTATGCCGCCACAAAGTCCCCTCCGGGAACTGGACCATTGCGATCCTTTCTTTCTCTCTTCCGCCCTCTGTGTCTCTGTGTCTCCTGTTCCGTTCCTTCTCTCCCATTCTCGTCGCTCTGCGTCTCTGCGGTGATCCCTGTTACGGCGCTTCACCAACGATTTGCAAGTCGTGGATCAGCACGTAGGGCGGCGCGAGTTCGTCGCCCGCGCTCGTATTGCGTACGACGAGGCTGTTCTGCCCGATCTTCAGCGTTCCCGCCGGGATCACCAGGCGCATCTGCCCCCATGGCAGCGCCCCTCCCGTCGCCGCGCCGATCGCGGGCCGGTTGGCGAAGCCACTCGCCCCCGAGAAGAGGGTCGTGCCGTTCAGCAGCACCTGGATCGTGCTGTGCGCCTCCCGCTCGTCATCGAGCCCGGTCAGGACGAGGGTCAACTGACCGCTCGGCGCGACGGTCGCCTCGAAGGTCAGGATGCCGACGTTATAGCCGCTCCCCGCGCCGTAGAGCGCGACCTGTGCGCCATCGCGCCGCTGATCGTCGAGGGGCTGATAGGCCCCCGCCAGCAAAGCGGGGCTGAAATTCTCCAGGGTCACGCCAACGACACCACCGCTGGAGACGACGCGCGGTGGGGCGCTGACCACGGTCGGACTTGGGCTGGTGGAGGAGCGCGGCGTCGGCGTGAACTGCGCGGGCGGGACCAACCCCTGCGCGGGCGCGAGCGCCGCCGCCCCGGCACTGAGCGTGGCGATCGGGGCAGGGCTTGCGACGGCGGTCGGCGTGGTCGGCGCAACAGCGGCCAGCGTCGGGGTCGGCACCACGACCGGCGCGGGTGTCGGTATCGGGGTGGGTGCCGCCTCCGCCTCCGGGGTGACGGCGGCGGTCGGCAGCGTGACGGCGGTGGCGGCAGGCGCGAACGCCGGGAAGCCGGGCGCGCCCGCCTGCACGAAGACCGCCGTGCCCGTCAGCCCGCCGAGCGCGAGCGCCCCGGTGACGAGGAGTGCCGCCGTGCGCGGCGAGCGCCACGGGCGGGCGACGATTAGGGCCTCCGGGCGGCGCTCGACTCGAACCGCCTCGCCGAGTTGTCCCGCTGGCGCGGCGACCCAGGAGGCGGGCACTGTGGCCCCCACCGCCGTGGCGAGCGCATCGCGCAGGGCGATCGCACTGGGGTACCGTGCGGCAGGATCGCGCGCCAGCGCGCGTTCTAGGGTCGCGAAGAGGGGACGCGGGATCGCGGCGGGGCGACGCCAGATACCGTCCCGCGCGGGGAAGTCCCCGGCCAACGCCTCGTAGAGGATCGTCGCGACGGCGTAGAGATCGGCGGCGACGGTGGCCGCCACGCCGGGCGGGGCCTCGGGCGCGCGATACGGCGCGACCTCGTCATCGACCATACCGGAGCGCCCCTCCGACCACTCGCGCACGAAGCCCATCCCGAAGTCGGCGATCACCAACACGCCCTGCGCCTCGGTGCCGCGCAGCAGCAGATTACGCGGGTGCAGATCGCCGTGGACGATACCGGAGGCGTGGGCCACCGCCAGCGCGTCGAGGGTTCGCGCCAGCGCCGGGACCACCTGTCGGGCAGTCAGCGGGCCGGACGAGCGGAGCAGCGTGGCGAGGTTGCCGCCCGCGAACCACTCGCTGGTGATGAACATGCTGCCATCGAACGGCCCGCGATCGTACACCGCCGCGATCGCGGGGTGCCCGAGCGCGGCGGCGGCACGCGCCGTCAGGTAGAGGCGCGAGGCGAAGGCGGCATCGGCCCCATAGCGCGGATGCAGCAGCTTCAGCGCGACGGTCTGATCGAGGACACGGTCGCGCGCCCGATAGACGCACGCGCGCGGACTGCGCCCGACCTCGTCCTCGAGATCGTATTGCGCCAGGAGATCGTCCGGGAGTCTCGGAGGCTCCGAGGTCGATTGCTGCGTCATCTTCCCTCCACATTCGGCGGGCGGACCCGCGCCCGCCGCAATGACCGGCCCGTCGCGTCGCCGTTACTTCGCCGCCGGGGCCGCGAATTGCACGCTGTTGATCAGGATGTACGGCGTGCCGAGCTTGCCACCGGGGGCGGCATTGCTTAGCACCAGGGTGTTGTCGCCCGCGCGCAGGGCACCCGCCGGGATCGGGAGTTGCATCTCCCCCCAGTAGCGATCGGCACCACCGACGCCGTGATCGCTCGCCGGGGTGTTCGGGAAGGTATCGGCACCGGCGAAGATCACGACGCCGTTGAGCGTCACCACCAGCCGATTCGTCCCGCTCACCTCGTCGTCGAGCCCGGTCAGGATCAGCGTCAGCGGCCCGGTCGGCGCTTGCACCAGCGAGAACGAGAGCGTGCCGGCCTCGTAGCCGGTGCCGACGCTGTAAAGCACCGCGTTCTGACGCCCGTAGAGCGTGCCATCGTTGCGACGATACGCGCCGACGAGCTGGTCCGGCGTGAATGTACCGGTGTACTCGACGACCGGAGCGGCGATCGAGGCGACGGCAGTCGCCGAGGGGAGAGCGCTGGCGATCGGCGCGGCAGCCCCAGTCGTCGGCGTCGGCACAGGGGCGGCGGTCGCGCTGGCCGGGGCGGTGCTAGCGACCGGGGCCGTACTGGCAGCCGGGGCAGGCGCACTCGTCGGGGCGGCGGTCGCACTGACCGGGGCGGTGCTCGCCGGGGCCGCGCTGGCGATCGGGGCCGCGCTGGCAACTGGGGCCGCACTGGCAACCGGGGCCGCACTAGCGGTTGGGATGGACGCGCTCGTCGGAGCGGCGCTCGCTGCGACACCCGGTAGCGGCGCGCTGCTGGCAACAGCAGTCGCCTGCGGGGCGGCGCTCGGGGCCACCGCCGCCGTGGTCGGCAGGAGGGAGGGCTCTGCCACCACGAGCGCGGTCGGTTCGGCGGCGGGCGTCGCCGCACGATCGTGCAGGAGCACCCCACCACCGACGATCCCGCCGAGGACCAAAGCGCCGGCGACCACCAGCGGGCCATAGCGGAGCCGCCGCGCGACACTCCCGGGCGCTTGCTGCGTGGTCGCGGTCGGCGCGCCGACCGCCGCTGCAACAGCGGTCGGCGGCAGCGCGGGCCGCACGAGCGGTCCGGTGACCGCCAGCAGGGCATCGCACATCGTCGCGGCGGTCGGGTAGCGCTCGGCGGGGGCATAGGCCAGGGCGCGCGCGGCGACCGCGTGCAGCCCATCGGCCAGGGCGCGGCCGCCGACAGAGCCGCCCGCACGACCGGCGGGTGGGAGCATCGCCCGCAGGAGCGCGCCGACCGCATAGATGTCGGTCATCGGCGTCAGGATCGCGCTGGAGAGTTCCGGCGCGCGGAACGGGCCATGATCATCATCGTCGCTCAACGGGAAGACGCTGGCCGTCCCGAAGTCGGTCAGCGCGATCGCGTCGCTCTCATCGCGTAGGCGCACGTTATTCGGATGGAGATCGCCGTGGATCAACCCCGAGGCGTGCGTCGTCATCAAAGCTTCGAGGATCTGCGCCACGATCGTCGCGGCGCGGCGAGGCGGCAGCGCCTCGCCGGGGGGGAGCAGATCGGCGAGATCGCGCCCCGCCACGTATTCATTGGTGATGAATGCGGCGTGCCACGCGGTGCCGTGATCGTACACCGCCGCGATCCGCGCCCCGTCGAGCGCCGCCGCCGCCCGCGCCAGGCCGTAGAGCTGGGCGATCCGGTCGGGATCGCGGCTCCAGACGTCGCGGAAGAGTTTGATCGCGACCCGCTGCTGCATCACGCGATCCCGCGCGAGATGGACACTCGCGCGCTCCCCGCCGCCGAGGCGCTGCAAAAGTTCGTACTGTGCCAGAAGGTTCGCCTGCGGCACACGTTCGGTCGGGGGTGTCTGCAACACTGGCCTTCTCCCTCACCGCGCCGGGGGCGCTCGATCTGTATCCATCGATCGCGTGATCGACGGGCGACAGCGATGCCGACCGACGGGGGCAAACCGGCTGATCCTGCCCCATGATACCATGTACGTACACTCTTGGCTAGCCCCGCCGAGGGATTGTTGTGTCGATACAAAACAGGAGGGCATTAGTAGCCGACTTCTGTACGTACCCCAATTGAGGCTTTCCGCCATTCCAGCTTAACCTGTCAGAATTGGATTATGGCGATGGATAGCACTGACCCTCACGCCTCGGAGGGGCGGGTGCCGACCGGGTGGAGGTATGGCGCGTAGCGGCGGAGGCCAGGATTTTGGCAGTGTCGTCACGTAGTGGGTCCGGGGTCAAGATACCCATGAAGGGCATATTATCCCCTCCGGGGGCTGGGGAATTGCCATTAGCAGAGGCGCTTGTAGCGGCGATGGCCCCCTCTCCTCGAATGGGCGGGTGCCCTCTGGGCGGCGGGTGGCGCGTGAACGCCGGGGGTGCGGGTCCATCCAGCACCCGCCCACGTTAATAACGAGACCCCTCTCCCTGGTAGGGAGAGGGGTGGCGAGCAGTTGCGAGCCGGGGTGAGGGCTTAATACCGCCTGAGTAGCCGTTGGGCTAAAGCACCCCTGAAGGGCAGTAGCTCCTACCCATGAAGGGCACAATGCCTGCGGGGGATAGTATGCCCTTCATGGGTACACTGCCCCGGCTGAATGGCCTCCGGCCACAAAGCCCGCCTACGCGGACTGGTGTGTCACAATCCTGACGCTCATGCTCCTCTCCTGATCGAAGGAGAGAACAAAGCGACAAGGCAGGATCACCGCCGCCCAGAACGCTATCCGGGCGGCGCGATTGTCATCGTCAGCGCGCAGACGGTCTCGCGTTCTTTACGTTCTATGTCAGAGTGGTGCGGAATTTGTAAGAGGGTGAGCATCACGCCCGCCTCAGCGCCATCGATAGCCAGCGTGACGGCGCATTCGGGTTCGGGGGTAACCAGCAACCGCCACGCCGCCTCGGCCCGTCGCAGCACAAGGGCCTCCGGCTGGTCGCACGCCTCGATCGGAGCACCTTGGGTGTTCCGATCGGTGCTCGTCTGCGGCGCAGCGAGGCGGAGTTGCGCGCGGAAATCGGCGGTCGCCGCGTTGGCTCGCGCGACCAATCGCAGGCATAGCGCACCATCGTCGAGCGACACGGCGAGCGCAAGGTCGGCGACGAGCGGCGGATCGCCCTCACGCTCACACCGGCAATGGAAGGTCGCGGCGGTCGGATCGCGCTCGATCAGCTGCCAGCGGCGGGGCCATGCGGGGGATGTCGCGCCGACCCACGGCCAACCGACCGCGATCGCGCCACCGTCCGGTGCGCCGTGCTCGGCATCGTCCGGCGCCAGCGCACCGCCGAGGAGTTCGCGCCACCCGCCAACCTTCACCCCTGCGGGGCGCGTGGCATAGCCGATGATCGTCCCCATCCGCAGATCGAGCCACGCGACCGCGAGGCCGCGCGGATCGACGAGGCGCAGGAGATCGCCGCGCCCACCGGCGAGCGGCGGCGCGGCGGGGATGTCGAACCGGCGCATCGCTCCCCCCCTGCCGCGCCTCAGATGGTCACGTAGATCGTGTCGTCCTGCACCGTGACCGGGTAGAGGCGCAGCCGCACGCGCGGATCGGCCAGCGCCCGCCCGGTCAGCAGATCGAACTCCCAACCGTGCCAGGGACAGGCCAGGATCTCCCCCTCACGCCCCCAGCGGTACTCGCCGGGCGGCGAGGGGAGGGTCGTACCGCCGACTCGCCCGCGACAGACCGGGGCCAGTTCGTGCGGGCAGAGATTCAGCGCGGCCACGAATGCGCCATCGACGTTGAAGAGGCCGAGCGAGTGTCCCTTCACCTCGATCAACCGGTGCGCGCCGGGCGGCAACGCGCTCGCCCGCCCGACCGGCCACTGCTGCGGCCCGCGCGCGGACTCCCGCTCAGTCATGCCGCATCCCGGCGAGCGCGTCGGTCTCCGTCGCCACGATTGCCGGGGCGGCGGGCAGGCGATAGAGTTCGCGCGCGGTCTCGCTCATCACGCGCTCGCGCAGGGTCGCGGGGAAGGCGCGCGCGGCGAAGTCCGGCGTGTCGCCATCCCAGTGCGGGAAGTCGCTGGAGAACATTAGCATCCGGCTCACGTCGAACATCTCCAGCATCGCGCGGAAGTGCGCGCCGTCGCCCGGCTCCTCGATCGGCTGCGTCGTCAGCAGGATATGGTCGGCGATGATCGCGCTCGGCGCGCGATCGAGCCAGGGGGTCGTCTGGCGCAGGCCCATCCAGTTCTTATCGAAGCGCCAGAGGAGCGGCGGCAGCCAGAGCGCACCCGCCTCCATCATCACGAAGCGCAACGTCGGGAACTTCTGGAAGACCCCTTCGCTGACGAGGCTGATCAGGTGCGCCATGTAGCTGCTGACGAGGCCGGTGTGCCACTCCAGGTAGCTGGAGGGGTAGCCGGCGGCGGTCGGCGAGCCGGAGATGCCGACCCCTTCGGTGCCGGGGTGGATCGCGACCGGCAGATCGTGCGCGACCGCCGCTTCGTAGATCGGGTGGAACGAGCGATGCCCGTAGGAAAGTTGTGCGCCGCTCGGCATGACCACCTGCACCAGCCCCGGATGATCGCCGAGGCGGTGGATCTCGCGCGCGGCGAGCTGCGGGTCGGTCGGCGCGACGGTCAGCGAGGCCCGCAAGCGGGGATCGGTGGGGAGCCAGTCGTTGACCAGTACATCGTTGACCGCCGAGCAGACCGCCGCGCCGAAGTCGGGCTCCGGCGAGAGGCCGAAACGCAGGCTCCCCTCGGGGTTGAGGATGCCGTAGTCGATCCCGAACGGATCGAGGAAGTGCGCCCCGAGTCGTCCCGGATCGCCCTCGATCCGTTCCCCTTCTGCGGTGACCGCATCGGCGCGCATCACGCCGTTCGGATTCCAGTAACCGAGCGTGCCGGGGCCGCGATTGCCGCTCTGATAGCGCCGCCGCCACGGCTCCGGCAAGAAGTCGGCGATCCGCCGATCGTCGAGGACCGGATGGATATCCGCGTCGATCACCATACGTCGTCCCGCCATTGTCAGCCTCCCTTTGTCGCGCCGCGCGCGCCGGACCCCATGGTCGCAGCATAGCACGCGCGGCGGGCGGATGCAGCACACGGCTAAAGCGGCTATGATGCGCGCGACGCAAGAATCCGACCGGTCGACTGCCCCGCATTCAGGGCGCTGGGCCGACGATGATCGTGCGGGAGGCTGGCACGCGGCCTGCCCGTACAGTGTGAAGGGGGAGCATGACGATCAAGGTAGCGGTGGTCGGCGCGGGGCGCCGGGGGAATGTCCATGCGGACGCGGTGGCCGACCTGGAGGGGATCGCGCAGGTCGCGGGGGTGGTCGATGTCGACGAAGGGCGCGCGCGCCAGTTGATCGGCACCAGCGCCCCGCACGCGCAGCCATATACCGATATGGCGTCGATGTTGCGGGCGGTCGAGCCGCAGATCGTCTACATCACCACGCCGCCGCCGCTGCACAAGGAGCAGGCGCTGGCCGCCTTCGCCGCCGGGGCGAACGTGGTGATCGAGAAACCGATCGCCCTCAGCATCGGCGAGGCGGAGGCGATCGGCGAGGCGGCGGAGCAGGCGGGGCGTCTCGTCCACATCTGCCACCAGATGCGCTACAACGAGGGGATGCCCGAGATGCAGGCGCTCCTCTCCGGGCAGCCGGTGGCGCTGACGCACATCTGGAACTACCGCATGGGGCCGGACATTCCGGGTAACTGGAACCGCGCCTGGGGCGGTGGGCACGTCGTGGAGTGGGGCATCCATTACCTCGATGTCTGCCGCGCGATCATGCAGACCGAGGCGGTGGAGGTCTACGCGCGCTACGCCGATCAGGTGCTGCGCGGCCAGCCGACCTGGGACAACTGGGATAGCTACAGCCTGACGGTGCAGTGGGCGAACGGCGCGGTCGGCAGCTACGCCAGCACCTACGCCCTCAAGCCGGGGATCGCGGGCGCGTCGGGCCTCACGCTGATCGCGGCGGAGGGGCAGGCGACCTTCTCGTGGGACGGCTCGACCTGGACGACGCCCGAGGGAACACAGCAGTGGGGGGCGGGGCCGCGCTCCGGCGAGCGCGGCCTGGCCCGCGCCTTCGCCCAGGCGACGAACGGCGACCAGAGCGGCATCAAACAGCCCTACGCGGACGCGATGAAGACCCACCGCCTGGTGATGGCCGCGAACGAGTCGGCGATCACCGGCAAGCCGGTCAAGCTGTAGCCGATCGCGCGATGAACGGCGCGGGGCACCGAAATAGTGCCCCGTGCGTTCATCGCGTCACGCCGTCGACCGGGGCGACGGCGACGCCAGCCGCGCGATCAGAGGCCAATACCTCACCCCTCATGCCCTGCCGCGTCGAGCCAGATCGGATTGGACCACGCGCGCTTCCCCGCCGCGTCGATCACCGTCAGGCGACAGGGGCCACCGCGAAAGGGAGCGAGAGCGAAGGTCGCCCCCTGCAACGCCACCCCCCGCTGCGACAGTCGGCGTGCCCCACGTCCGGTCAGGTGCAGGGCGACGGCGGGGGAGCAGACGATGTGCAGGGTCTCCCCGACGATCCGCAGATCGTGCAGCTCCGGCCCCTGGCTCGAATAGAAGTGCCCCACCTTCAGCGCCGCCAGCAGGGCCTCGGGGTCGAGTGAGAGCGCGCGCACCTGCACCCAACCGCCAAAGCCATCGTCGAACTCGGTGAAGTGGGCATCGTCGGTGGCGAAGGCCAGCAGGTGCCGCCCATGTTCGAGCAGCACGTCGGTCAGGTGCCAGCTCTCGCCCCGGTCCGATTCGCGTTCGCAGGTGGTGTTATAGACTTCTATCCCGTGCGCGGCGTCCAGCGCCAGCGCGTCGACGAGGCTCAGGGCATACCAGGCCGGATGCGCGATACCGACGAATGCCCCGGCGGCTGCGGCACGCGCGGCGAGGGTCGGGCCGGTTTCATCAACGGTGGTTGAGGCGAAGTCGGGCGGCAACCCGACCGCCAGGATGTGCCACAGCTCGCCATTCTCCAGCGCCAGCGCGTGCAACTCGGCCCCGAGCAACGTGGTGAAGTCGGCGTCGCGCCACGCCGTCGTATCGACGATCGGGAAGCCGTAGCGCGGCAGGAAGTGATCGGTCAGCGCCAGGAAGTCGTAGCCCGCCGCGCGGTAGGCCGCGATGACCTCCTCCGGCGTGCGCCCGCCATCCGAGCGCGTGGAATGAGTGTGCAAGTTCCCCTTATAGAACCGACCGGGCTGCTCGAAGGGCAAGGCATCCATCTGGCCTCCGCTCCACACTATGCTACCAGCGTTGCCCGCGCCGTGGCTTAATGAAGGGTTAAAGCTTGTTCAATGGAGAGTTAACGCCACCAACTGGTAGCGACACGCTCGCTCTACCGCGACCGGGCGATCGGTGCCAGCGGTGCCGATCTCGGAGCAGTCGCATGGTTTGCACCGCCCCTGCCCCTATGCTACACTGCCCCGCAACAAACTAGCACACTACTCTTATCGGGAGCGGCTGAGGGAACGGCCCTGTGACGCCCGGCAACCGGCAAGCGAAGTCTCGCTCTGCAGCGGTGCCAATTCCGACAGTGTGTGCGCGGCCTCGCGCACGACTGAGAGATGAGAGTAGGGGCTGTCTATGCCCCTGCTCGCCTTTCGCGATGCAGGGCTTTTTTGTGTGTGTCGCCGTCGCCGATCGTGGGGACGGTCGCAGGGAGAGGAGTACGGTAACAGGTGAGCGTGATCGTGACCGGGTCGTTGGCGTTTGATACGATCATGCGCTTCCCCGGCTACTTCAAGGACCATATCCTCGCCGACAAGCTCCACATGATCAACGTCTCGTTTCTCGTCTCCTCGCTGGAGAAGAAGCGGGGCGGCACCGGCGGCAACATCGCGTACAATGCCGCGCTGCTCGGGCTGACGCCACGCCTCTTCCTCTCCGCCGGATACGACGGTACGCCGTATCTGGAGGACCTGGCGCGGCATGGTGTCGACACGAGCGCGGTGACGATCCTGGCGGACGATGTCTGCGCCTCGGCGTACATCACCACCGATAGCGCCGACAACCAGATCACCGGCTTCTATCCCGGCGCGATGAACCACTCCGGGGGTCGCGCCCTCGGCGAGGTCGTCACGCCGGACGTGGAGATGGTGATCATCTCCGCCGATTCGCACGCGGCGATGACCCGCTACCCGGCCGAGTGCCGCGAACTCGGGATCCCCTACATCTACGACCTGGGGATGGGGCTGCCGATCCTTTCCAAGGAGGAACTGATCGACGGGCTGACCGGCGCGCACGTCGTCATCGGCAACGATTACGAGTTGGCGCTGATCGAGCAGAAGACCGGCTTCGACCGCGCCACCCTGCGCGCGCGCGCCACGCTGATCATCACCACACTCGGCGAAGAGGGCGCGCTGATCGAGCAAGGCGACCGGACGATCCGCATCCCGGTCGCGCCCGCCACCGAAGCTGTCGATCCGACCGGTGCGGGCGATGCCTTCCGGGGCGGCCTGCTCCTCGGCCTGACGCGCGGCTTCTCGCTGGACATGGCGGGGCGGATCGGGGCGCAGGCCGCGACCTACGCGGTCGAAGGGCTCGGCACCCAGGTCCACCGCTACACCACGGCGGAATTCGCGGCGCGCTTTGCGGCGACTTATCCCGATATGCCCGCGCTCGGTGCCGACCTGCGTCCGCCCGTGGTGGCGAGCGCTTAGACGGTCCGTTGATTCCCCCCCAACAGTGTTAGGAACAGCGTTCGATTACAATATGAGGAGGGCTCCCAGCATGTCTCAGACTCCGGCAGCACAGTTCGACATCAAGGATCCGGCGCTCGCGCCGCTCGGACGGCAGCGCATCTCCTGGGCCGCGCGCGAGATGCCGGTCCTGGCGCAGATCGCCGAGCGCTTCCGGGCGGAGCAGCCGCTACGCGGTATGCGCCTCATCGCTTGCGCGCACGTCACCACCGAGACGGCGAACCTCGCGCTGGCCCTCCAGGCCGGTGGTGCGGACGCCGTTATCTGCGCCTCGAATCCCCTTTCCACGCAGGACGATGTCGCCGCCGCGCTGGTGGAGTACGGCATCCCGGTCTTCGCGATCAAGGGTGAGGACGCCGCGACCTACGAGCGCCACGTCCGCGCCGCGATCGAGCACCGCGCGCACATCGTCATCGACGACGGTGCCGATGTCGTCTCGATGCTCCACCGCGAGTACCCGCAGTACCTCGTCGATGTCATCGGCGGCACCGAGGAGACGACCGCCGGGCTGACCCGCGAGCGCGCGATGGAAGCCGATGGTGCCCTGAAGTACCCGATCATCGCCGTCAACGACGCCGATACCAAGCACTTCTTCGACAACCGCTATGGCACCGGCCAGAGCACGATCGACGGGATCATCCGCGCCACCAACATCCTGATCGCCGGCAAGACGGTCGTCGTCGGCGGCTACGGCTGGTGCGGCAAGGGGATCGCGATGCGCGCCGCCGGCATGGGCGCGTCGGTGATCGTCACCGAGATCAACCCGGTCCCGGCGCTCGAAGCGGCGATGGACGGCTACCGCGTGATGACGATGGACGAAGCCGCACCGCTCGGCGACATCTTCATCACCGCCACCGGGAACATCAAGGTCATCGACGAGCGGCACTTCCTGGCGATGCGCAGTGGCGCCATCATGGCGAACTCCGGTCACTTCGACTCGGAGCTCAACATGCGCGCGCTCGAACGGATGGCCGAGGGTGAGCGCCAGACGCTGCGCCCGTTTGTCGAGGAATTCACGATCGCCGATGACAAGCGCCTGATCGTGATCGGCGAGGGGCGCCTCGTCAACCTCGCCGCCGCCGAGGGGCACCCGGCCAGCGTGATGGACATGAGCTTCGCCAATCAGGCGCTCGCCGCCGAGTATCTGGTCAAGCAGGGCAAGGGGCTGGAGAATCGCGTCTACCGGATGCCGATCGAGATCGACCACGAGATCGCCCGCCTGAAACTGGCGGCGATGCGGATCACGATCGATACCCTGTCCGCCGAGCAGGATACCTACCTGCACTCCTGGCAGCAGTAAGCGGATGCGGGATGGCGCATGACGGGCGACGACAGCGGGATCGCCGAGCTTCGAGCGCCTGCCCTCCCCGCGTCACCCGTCATGCGCCCTTCGTTCACTCGTCATTGGTCATCTGTTTTAGGGGGATTCGATGAGCACCACGTTCATGCAGTCGCCGCAACTCTTCTTCACCTCGGAGTCGGTGACCGAGGGGCACCCGGACAAGCTCTGCGATCAGATCTCGGACGCCGTGCTGGACGCGATCATGGCGAAGGATCCGCTGGGGCGCGTCGCCTGCGAGACGGCGACCACCACCGGCCTCGTACTCGTCTTCGGTGAAATCACCACCGAGGCGTACGTAGATATCCAATCCCTCGTCCGCGAGGTGATCAACGAGATCGGCTTTAACAGCAGCGAGACCGGTTTCGACGCCAACACCTGCGGCGTGATGGTCTCGATCAAGGAGCAATCGCGCGAGATCGGCGATGGCGTGACGGTCGCCCTCGAAGAGCGCGGCGGCGGCGCGATCGATGCGATCGGCGCGATCGGCGCGGGCGACCAGGGGATGATGGTCGGCTTCGCCTGCAACGAGACGCCGGAGCTGATGCCCCTGCCGATCTCGCTGGCGCACGGCCTCACCCGCGCCCTCTCCGAGTCGCGCCGCAATGGTGCCCTCCCCTACCTCCGCCCGGATGGCAAGAGCCAGGTGACGGTCGAGTACAGCGGCGGCAAGCCGGTCCGCGTCGATGCGATCGTCATCTCCACGCAGCACTCCCCCGAAGTCACCAATGAGCAGCTCGCCAGCGACCTGCGCGTCCAGGTGATCAACGAGATCATCCCCACCGGGATGATCGACGCGAAGACCAATATCTACATCAACCCGAGCGGGCGCTTCACCATCGGCGGCCCGATGGGCGACGCCGGGCTGACCGGGCGCAAGATCATCGTCGACACCTACGGCGGCATGGCCCGCCACGGCGGCGGGGCCTTCTCCGGCAAGGACTGCACGAAGGTGGACCGCTCGGCGGCCTACGCCGCCCGCTGGGTGGCGAAGAACGTCGTCGCCGCCGGTCTGGCCGACCGCTGCGAGTTGCAGCTCTCCTACGCGATCGGTGTGGCGCACCCGATCTCGATCAGCGTGGAGACGTTCGGCACCGGCAAGATCGCCGACGACCGGATCCTCGCACTGATCAAGGAGCACTTCGATCTGCGTCCCGGCGCGATCATCCGCGATCTCGACCTGCGCCGCCCGATCTACCGGCAGACCGCCGCGTTCGGCCACTTCGGACGCCCGGACCTCGACCTGCCGTGGGAGCGCACCGACCGCGCCGACACCCTGCGGAGCGCCGCCGGACTCGCCGCGACCGTCGGCGTCGCCGACGACAAGTAGGCCTGCGCTTCGATGTCGTGAAAGGCCCGCGCGCCCGATCGAGAGGATCGGGCGCGCGGGCCTTTCGTCGTCGGCCGTGCCACCTTCGGGCCGTGCACCCCTATGTTCATAGCCCGCCGGATCGTCATGGATAGTGGTAGATCGCGACCGCGTACGCTATCGTTCGGCTTAACGGTGTATCGGACGATACCGAAGCGTGGAGGACGGTTTGCGCGCCCTGATCACGGGGGTACAAGGTTTTGCCGGGCCGCACCTGATCAGGGTCTTGCGAGACGAGACCGACTGGGAGCTTTATGGCCTGGGCCGATCGCGACGGGCGACCACCGTCGATTATCACCCGGTCAACGCCGATCTCCTCGATCGCGATCTGCTGCACGATGTCGTCGCGCAGGTCGCGCCCACCCACGTCTTCCATCTCGCCGCGCAGAGCCACGTCCCGACCTCACACACCGACGGCGGGGCGACGCTGATCAACAATGTCATCGGGCAGATGAACCTCCTGGATGCCTGCCGCGATTGCGTCACCCCGCCACGGGTGCTGATCGTCGCCTCCGGTGAGGAATATGGCCGCGCCAGGCCGGACCAGATGCCCCTGCGCGAGGATTGTCCGCTCAACCCGACCAGCCCCTATGCGGTCAGCAAGATCGCGCAGGACTATCTGGGGTTGCAATACTTCACCGCCTATGGCCTGCCGGTCGTCCGCGTGCGCCCGTTCAACCACATCGGGCCGGGGCAAAGCGACCGCTTCGCCGTCCCCGCGTTCGCCCGGCAGATCGCCATGATCGAGGCGGGGCAGCAAGAGCCGGTCGTGCGCGTCGGCAACCTGGAAGCGCGGCGCGACTTTGTCGATGTGCGCGACGTGGTCCGCGCCTACTATCTGGCGCTGACGCGCGGCGAGCCGGGCGAGGTTTACAACATCGGCGGCGGCGCGGTCGTCAGCATCGGCGAAGTGCTGGATATGCTGCTAGCCCTCTCCTCGCACGCCATCGCCGTGGAGCCGAATCCCGACCTGATGCGCCCCTCCGATGTGCCCCTGTTCGTGGCGGATAGCACGCGCCTGCGCGAGGCGACCGGGTGGGAGCCGACGATCCCCTTCGCCCGATCGTTGCAGGACATCCTCGATTGGTGGCGCGCGCAGTTCGGCATGCGCCAGCGCGACACCAGCGCGACGCAGGGGGTCTGATGCTCGGACGCGATCGCCCCCCCGGCCCGACCGATTACCTCTTCGAGTGGACGACCTGGCTGCCGGGTGAGGACCAGGGGCGCTTCGCGGAGGAGTTCGCGCGCGTCCGTGCCGCTGGCAGCGCCGCCGAACTTACCGAACTGATCCTCAACTGGTACAACCGCGCCATGCAGCGCCAGGCCCGCCAGCGCAGCCTCGAACGCGAGGATGAGAGCGACTGGGGCTAGACACAATAGCGCCGCATCAGAGAGAACGATGCAACAACGCCCGCGCTCGCTTGCCTATCGGCGAGCGCGGGCGTTATTGCGATCTGCGGCAGCAAGCAGCTTCACAGGCGGAGGATTTCGCGGTAACGCCAACCGACGAGCGCGACACAGAGGCTGGAGGCGAGCGCGCCAAGCGCCACGCCGAACGGCGCACCGAAGGACTGTGCCAGCTCGCCAATCAGCAGCGAGCCGACCGGCGTCAGGCCGAAGCTGAGCGCCAGCGCGCCCATCACCCGCCCGCGGATCGCCTCGCTGACGTGGGTCTGCACCAGGATCTGATTGCCCGAATAGAAGGCCGAGCCGAGGAAGGCCGAGCAGGCTAGGATGATGGCGGAGAGGATCGGCCAGGGGCTGATCGTGAAGGCGGTCAGGGCGAAGCCATAGATCACGCCCATGATCACCGTCAGCCGCCCTTTATAGGCGTAACGATTGAGCTTGGCGACGAAGAGCGAGCCGCAGAGGCCACCGACGCCGCTCACCGCCATGATCATGCCCAGGCCGCGCGCGTCGAGATGCAACACATCGCGCACGAAGACCGGCAACATCTGGATGTAGGGATAGGCGAGGAGGGCCGGGGCCGCGCCGAGGAGGAGGAGGCCGGTGAGGGTGCGGTCGCGCCGGATCAGGCGTAGGCCCTCGATCAGGCCGCCGCCGATCGCCGCGCCCGCGTGCGCGCCCTGCGGCATACGAATGAATGCGGTGAGCACCGCCGCGCCGAGCAGTGTCCCGGATTGCGCCACGAAGCAACCCGCCAGCCCGACCGCACCGATCAACAACCCAGCGATCGAGGGGCCGACGATGCGCGTGGAGCTGTTCCCCGCCGAGGTCAACGCCAGGGCATTCGGCAGATCGACCCGTGGGACCAGCGCCGGGACCAGCGTCTGCGTCGCAGGCTGCGAGACGGCGAGCAACGCGCCGCTGACGACCGCCGCGAGGACGAGGTGCCAGGGCTCGATCAGGCCGCGCCAGTTGATGACAGCGATGATCAGCGCCAGCAGCGCGCCGACGACCTGACAGACCATCAGCGCGCGGCGACGATCGATCCGGTCGAGCAAAACCCCGGCGGGCAAGGAGAGAAGGAGGATCGGGACGCCACTGGCGAAGCCGATCTTGCCGACAAAACCGGCGCTATTGGTCAATTCGAGGGCGAGCCAGCCGAGGGCGACATTCTGGAA
>JAABUM010003746.1_pt1 | contig 18163 bp, 21 predicted proteins | sample 5559161 | NCBI WGS metagenome assembly JAABUM01 (sample SAMN10711868, study PRJNA513369) | rock metagenome | isolation source: Antarctica rocks | place: Antarctica: Victoria Land, Siegfried Peak nord | reverse complement strand
CACCTGCTCACCGACGAGCTCAACCACACCCCCGCCCGCCTACCCGCCGACCGCCGCCCCATCACCTACCAGGTCAGCCCCGCATGAATCTCAACAGTCAGCCCGGCCCTACTCCCGGAGGTCTGAGCCTCCGTTGTGTTGTCGAGATGCGCTCAATCTTGTAAAAACGGCCCTCGTGCGGCCCAGTCTCATTGACCCGCGACATGAGTCCGGCGCACCCTGATGACGTGGACTACTGGACGATCGAGGTGCTGGATGGAGAGCTCTCCGCTCTGCGCTGGCGCGACGCCTATGGCGACGCGCTGGTCGAGGCGGCCCACACCAACCTCGTCCTGGACTGGCAGTGGACTTCGCACCCATGGGGCGTCGCTCTCGAGCTCGGCTTCGTCGACGAGGATCACTGGCTACGGTTCCGGGCACTGCCAGTCGTCCGCGCCGCCCTAGACGCCGCGCCCGACCGCGTCTCAGGACTGTTGATCTACCCCGGCCGCGGCGGATCCCAAGGATCGTTGATGCCACGTCGGCCGCGACCCGCGCCGACATCCGCTGCGGCTGCAGCGCCTCTGCCCGTTCAGCACCTCCAGCTCAACATCCCTGCCCGCCTCCAACCGAGCCCGTTCCAGGCCGTCTGACCCAACAACTCGCCGGCGTCACCCACGACGCTCGAGGGCCCCCACGGGTGGCGGTGCAGTTCTCGATTCAGATCAGAGCAAGTCATCGAGGCGTCCGGCGGCGCCCTCGGGCGCGTAAGCCTGGGCGACCTCGCCGGTGCCCACAATCCGCAGCTCGCCATCGCCCTCGCCGGCGTACGCCGCGTCGCCGCGGCGCAGATGCAGCATCTCGTCGCGCTCGTTGAGGAGGGTGACCTCGCCGCCGGTGCACACCAGCAGGCGCGGGCCGGACGCGGGCAGGATTACTCCGGCCGGATCAGCCTGCGAGCTCTGCGTGATCGAGAGCGCGAACTCGCGGGTGGGGCTGAACACGTCGGTCGACGTACCGAAGAGCTGGGGCGTGACTCGGGCAACCCGGGACATGCCCTCCTCCAGGCAAAGGACGAGGCCGGCGGGGTCGATGTGCTTGGTGGTGAGGCCGGCGCGCAGCACGTTGTCGGAGGAGACCATGACCTCCAGGCACATGCCGTTGAGGTGGGCGTGGATGATCCCCGTATCGAGGTAAGCCGCCTCCCCGGGCTGGAGCGTGAGCCGGTTGAGTAGCAGCGAGACGAGCACACCGACGTCGCCGGGGTAGAACTTCTCGATCTCGATGGCCGTCGTGTAGGCCCGCTTGATATCAATGCCGTCGGCGAGCGCATCGCGGCACTGGTCCATGATGGCGGCGATGTCCTCGGGGCTGGGAGGCTCGAGGAGCAGGTCCTCGACGAGGTGGACGATGCCCGCGAAGCCGGGGTTGCTGCGCAGCCGCTTGGTGAGGTTTCCCACGACGGGGTGCGGCAGCGGCATGAGCACGCGCAGGATCTCGGCGGTCGGCCGGAATCCGGCCAGGGTGTCGAAGGTGGACAGCGCGACAACCATCTCGGGCTTGGGTCGCGGGTCCTTAAACACCCGCCCCGGTGCGGTCAGCAAGACGCCACGCGCCTCCTCGGCGGCATACCCCGCCCGAGCCCGAGCCGAGTTCGGGTGCACCTGGATCGAGAGCGGACGCTCAGCGGCGAGCACCTTCAGCATGAAGCTGAGCTCGCCGGCCACCTCGGTGAGCGGTCGCGCGTGGCCGTGGCCGTCGACGATCTGGGCGGTACCCATCGGGTGGGTCCCCAGCCACACCTCCGCCACCGGGCCGCCCTCCGGCGTGCGGCGCTGGAAGCCCGGGATCGCGTCGGTCGAGCCCCAGTCGTAGGCCTGAGTTGGGCACTCGAGGGGGAACAAGGAGAGGACCTCCTGATGGGGGACCGGCCGGTGAGACTTTAGTACCTCCGATGAATTGCTTGTGGGGCTGTCCCAAGAGCCGTCTCGCTGTCAGTGGGCACACCTAGCGTGTTGGCCATGCAACAGAGAGCCCGGGGTCGTGCCTGACGTCCAGTCTGCGCGGCCTTGGCACGCCTCTCTTGGGCGGGCAGACGTCCAACCGCCGCGACTTGCACGTGGGGCCGGGGCCTTCGCGGAAGAACAACGTCGCCCGATCGCGGCCGAACTCAGACGCGTCTACGGGCTCGCCATGCTCAACCTCGCGGCAGTGGCTCTTCTGATCATCTCGGGTGTTCTCGTCGTCACGTACATGTCCAGCCACGGGGTCACCGCACCGCTGCATCTCCATGAGGTGGTGCAGTGGCTGCGCGATCAGCGCGGCACCTGGTAGACGGAAGTGCTACTCGGAGTCCCCATCACTGTGCTATCACGACATCGATAAACCAGTGGCAGGCTCAGCACAGCAGTTCTAGCCGTCCGCTGTGCCTTGTCCGCCTCCTGAGGCGGTGATGTCCGCGCCGTGGCCGAGACAGCCTGGCTGGCCCCGTTGAGAGGGTCGCCAGTGATGTTCACGGGGCTCGATGAGCCTCAGATGGGAGTGCCGCCACGTGATCCGGAACTCGAGAAGGTCATTCGAGGGAGCCAGCGCACGGGGCCCGAATTCGAGTGGGGACCACCCGCAGATCAGGGTTTACAGGGCGCTGGGGACGTCCGTCTGCCCGAAGTCGCCGCCCTTGTACAGCAAGCTCGAGCCGGTTGTCCGGGCCAGCGCGTAGGAGAAGCAGTCGCCCAGGTTGAGCCCGGCCGGGTGACGTCCCTTGCCGAAGCGGCGCCACGCTGTGACCGCGGCGACGGCCTGGCTCTCGTCGACGGGGACGGTCTCCACACCGAGATGGGTCAGGAGGGCGCGGAGGTCGTCAGCTGCCGCAGGCCCCTGCTTCGCTTCGACGACGATGCCCGCCTCGACCATCGTCGCCGCGCTCACGGTCAGGTCTCCCGCCGTCCGCGCCAGCACGCCGGTCAGCACTTCGGCATCGGGCTCTCCGAAGACGACGGCTGCGAGCACCGACGTGTCCACGACGATGCTCACGCGGGGAGCCCGGTCTGGTCGTACCCCAGGATTTCGTCGGGCGTCCGGTGGTCGAGCATCGGACGAGCCCGGCCGCGAGCCACGATGGCAAGCATGGGGTTGGGGTCGGCGCCCACGGAGTGACGCATGCGCACTCGGTTCAGGCGTTCCTCGATGGCGTGCCTTGTCGCCACCGTGATGCTTTCGCCGGTTGCGGCCGCTAGTTCACGGGCCAATCGGTCCGTGTCCGCGTCCTTGATGTTGAGGGCCATGAGTCCACTATATCAGGCAGAAAGGAAGATGGTTAGGAAGAATGGGGCCCCCGGTGCGTTACTGAGTGTCCCGGCTGCCATACCAAGCCGCCGGCTAGCCGTCCTGGGCGAGCGCGCTGAGGTCGCGCACGGCATACCGGTGGTGCTCCCACTCCTCCTCGAGAATTGTCCGCACGCAGGAGAGGACCGTCTCCTCATGGCAGGCGAGCGGGGATTCCTCCGCGGTGCCGTGAGCTCCTGCGCGGTGACGCCAGCGAAGAAGTCCCGCACCATCGTCTGCCGTCCGGCACGCACTTGGAGGACGTCCTCGAACGACAGCATCGCGGCGGAGAAGACGGACTCGTGGTAGGCCGCGCTGTCGCTGTCGCTGTCGCTGACGCCGTCATCGTTGGGCAGTCCGCCAGGGTGGTATGGCGTCCCGCGTACCGCTTTCGGGCGGCCTCGCCAGAGGTGCCGAGCATGCTGCCGATCGCGGACCAGGACACGCCGGCTTCGCGAGCTGAGGCCACGGCTTCGACGATGCGCCGCTCACTAGCGGCACGCTCGGTCACTGCCTCGCGCATGGCGTGCAGCCGCAGGTACAGCCGCGCCGCTATCGTCGCCAACCCGCTCACCTGCGAGGAGCAGGCAGTGGTGAGGCGAGCCAGAGCCGGAGACCTGTCCGGGCTGCGAGCGCGGTGAGCACGGCGACTGGGCCACGCTCTAGATCCACGTGCCCCCTGTGCGCTCGGCCGAGTTTGACTGCCCTGCCTTCACCTACTTCACGCGTCCTGGTCAAGTTCTCTCAAGTGGCTCAGCGCCGCTGATCCCCACCCAGTCGGGTCGTCGCCGGCCGGCCTCATCACCAGCGAGTACCACAGCACGAGGGGGTCCCACCAGCTCGTCTCGGTCGGGGTCAGCCGGCGTTCTGACTGGTATCCGGCGAGAAAGCTCCTGCGGACCCCGGACGAGACCGGCCCCCAGTTCCGAAAACGCGTTCCGAGCAAGACCGCTGACCGTGCCAGCTCATCGATCCGATGATCGAGTCTTGCCTCCTCGAAGTCGATGACGGCGGCGACCTCGGACCCGGCGCATAAGACATTGGCAGACCGGAAGTCGCCGTGGACGATCTGCGTCGGGAGCGGACCGGGGGCTGCGTCGGCGACCAGCCGACGCAAGACGTCGCGCGCCGACGCGGGCACGTGCTCAGGGTCCGAGTCGAGCCAACCCGTGACTCGGGCCGCCAGTGGTGTGGGCGGGCTGACGAGACCGGGAACCTGTTCGGCATCGGGGTATTCCGCCAATGCGTCGTGCAACCGAGCCAGGACCGCCCCGGCCGCTCGGACCTGGGTGTGATCTGTGGTGTCCAGCAGGTCGCCGTCAACCCCATGCTGAAGGCCCAGCGAAGCACCGTCGAGCTCAACCTGGAGCCGGCCGTCCAGCGCGGCGACCGGCGCCGAGACAGGCAGTCTCCTGCCGTCGAGCCAGTCCGTTAGATGCGTGAGCGCCGCTAGCAGCGGGAAACGCTCTGGCACGACCGACCACTTCGCGAGCATCCGGCCAGATGGAGTGGCAACCCAGGCGAACGCGTTGTGGCCGCTCATCACGATTCGCTCGCACGAATCGACCCGAACGCCCCATCGCTCGTCGAGCGTTGTGGCCACCCAGTGACTCGCTAGAGCAGGGTCGCGGAAGCCGAACCGTGTCCGGAGCGCCTCACTGGGATCATGCGCTTCCCAGAGCATCTCCAACGCCGGGGCATGCTCATCGGCCATGGGGCCTGATCCCATCACAAGTGCAGCCTCGCCGCAGACCGCGCTGCACCCGTTGTTGGCACGGCCGCCCGGGAGGCGTCATTCGTCCCCCCGGGGCGGAGGCCAGGCTCTCCGGAGCCATCTTGTCGGGAGACGAGGCGTCGCGGTCAGTGCATTGGGCTGAACGCTGGCGCCTGGAGCGTCCCTACCGGTCGCAACGACCCGTCGACGCGCCTGGAGCTCATTGCTTCGACGTCAGCTCGAACTGGTGATCAGCGACCTTGGCAGTCATGGTCTCTTGCTCGATCGCGTCCCGTACCAGGTTCGGGTTGTTGAGCGCCGCGGCGAACTTTATGTCATCGCGCTCGCCGGCGAGCTTGGCGATGATCATCGTGCCTGCCGAGACGCCGATGATGCTCGTCAATGCCTTCCCCTCGCTCATCACTCGGTCGATGCCGACGACGAGGGCGATCCCTACGGCGAGGATCGCCGGCGGGAAGAACTCCGGTCCGAAGGCCTGCAGCGACGCGGAGAGGGTGACGACGCTCGCGCCGCTGACCCCTGCGGCGCCCTTGCTGGTGATGAGCATCAGTGCGAGCAGTCCGAGCTGTGCCCCGAAGGGGAGGTCGATGCCACCCGCCTGGGCGATGAAGAGCGCGGCCATCGCCATGTAGATGGCCGTGCCGTCGAGGTTGAAGGAGTAGCCGGTGGGGACGGTGAGGGAGACTACCCGCCGGGATGCGCCCGCCGCCTCGAGCTTTGCCAGGAACCGAGGCATCACCGTCTCGGACGACGAGGTGCCGAGCACGATGAGCAGCTCGTCCTTGATCATGCGGACGAACTTGAAGATGCTGAAGCCGCTCCACGCGGCGACCGCCCCGAGGATCACGAACACGAAGCACAGGCAGGTGAACCAGAAGGTCACGGCCAGGAGGCCGAGGCTGCCGAGGGACTTCCCGCCGAACTGGCCGACGGTGAAAGCCATTCCGCCGAACGCCCCCAGGGGTGCCGTCAACATGACGATGCGGATGACGCCGAAGACGACCTTGGTGAGGACTTCAACGCCACTGACCACTCGTTCGCGAATGTGCGGCGCCAAGGCTGAGGTGGCGCAGGCAACGACGATGGCGAGCACGACGACCTGGAGAATGGTGTTGTCTACGAACGGCTTGAGGAAGCTGCTGGGCAGGATGTCACGCAGGATGAAGCCGACGATCCCCTCGGTGTTGCTGCCCGCTGCCAGGTCGGTCTTGGCCTTGGCCAAGCTGGCGGCGCCCGGTGTGCCCTTGAAACCAGCGCCGGGTTTGACGATGTTGGCCACGATCATGCCGAGCGCCAGGCAGAGCGTCGTCATCACAAAGAAGTAACCCAGCGCGATTCCCCCCAGCCTGCCGACCCTGCGCAGGTCCCCGAGGGAGGCGATGCCAACGATGATCGAGCAGAAGATCACCGGTGCAGCGACCATGCGGATCAGCTGGATGAAGGCGTCCGCCAGCCACTTCATTTGCACGGCCACGTCTGGAACCGCGAAACCGAGGATGATGCCGGCGGCGATCGCGACGATGATCCAGAACCAAAGCTTCATGATGAGGCCGGCTCGGCGAACGCCTCTTGGCGGCGGTTGGCCTGACTGGGGGCTGGCTTGAACGTCACTGTTCATGGTGGGCTCCTTGATGCTTCCGGGCAGCGATAAGTGGTAGGCCAAACTCGACAAGCGTTTCGGCAGCGGTGGAACGACGTATTGCGTTGTTGGCTCGGGCTCTTCGAATCGCGGCCGCCCAGATGTCAGCCCTGCTTGGTGCGCGAAGCGATGAGCTCAATCTCAACGAGACCTCCGAAGGGAAGATCTCGGACGGCGACGCACGAGCGGGCCGGGCGCGGCTCAGGGATCGCCTTGATGTACGCGTGGTTGACGGGTTGGAGGTCGGCGATGTCAGCCAGGAAGATGGTCGCCTTCACGACGTGGGTGAAGTCGAGACCGAAGGCGGCGAGCTCGCGCTTGGCGTTCTCCAAGGCCTGCGTTGCCTCGGCGGCGGCACCGCCGCCGACGAACTCTCCGTCGTGCACCCCAAGTCGGCCGGAGACGAACACGAGGTCGCTGGTTGCCACGGCGGGGGTGTAGGGATGGGGCGCGGTTGCGTACGTCAGGTCATCGGTGGTCATGGGAGAGCTCCTGGTCGTGTCGAGGTTCAGCGGATGGGATGAGCGAGCCGGTGAGGACGTCACCGACGAGCGGCGTAAGTCGGTCGTGCTCAGCGAGCGGCGCCGGCAGATCGCCTCGGTCCATGTGCACGCGGTTGTGCCACCACACCGGCATACCAAGGCCGCCCGCCCCGGGGATGTCATAGCGGGACCCCGCCACGAACAGCACCCGCTCGGCGGGTACCCCGAGGCGCTGGATGGCCAGGGCGTACGGCTCGGGTCGCGGCTTGTACGCCCCCGCGGCCTCCGCGGTGACCACGACGTCGAGGGGGACGCCTACCTGGTCGGCAGCAATGTGGCCGAGCTGTTCGGAGCAGTTGGTCACAACGCCGAGCTTCAGGCCGGCAGAGGACAGTGCACGAAGAACGGTGGGCGCTTCGTCCCATGGCCGGATGTCGCTCCATCGGGCGGCGAGCTGACCGGCGAGGCGAGGGTCGAGCTGTTGCGCCTGCGCGGCTTCGGCCACCAGGGACTCGTAGGGTCGATAGCTTCCCTCGCCGTAGGTGATCCGGAGATACTCATCCCGCCAGCGGCGACCGGTGTCTGGGTCGCCGGCGACGTCCGCCCAGACGGTCCAGGAGTTCAGCAGGGCGGTGAGCAGGTCGAAGAGGACTGCGTCGAACCGCAGGGAGGCCGTTGAGGCCACAGCCGCATCAGACATTCACTTCTCGTTTCGGGCTAGGGGCGCATGGAGGAGGGAGACGAACCGCTCGAGGCCGATGTTGCCGCCGGAAAGGATCACGCCCACGCGCTTACCGCGGAAAAGGTCGGCGTTGCCCAGCACGGCAGCCAGGGCGCTCGCCCCGGACGGTTCGACGACGGTCTTCAGCCGCTCGAAGAGCAGCGTCATGGTGGCGACCAGCTCGCCGTCATCAACCAGGAGCACATCGGTCAGCTGCCGGCGGTTGACGTCGAAAGTCAGCACACCCGGGATCTCGACCTGTTGGCCGTCCGCGATCGTGCGGGGGACGGGGATCCGGACCCGTTCACCGGCGCGCAAGGAGCGCAACGTGTCGTCCCCAGCGGTCGGTTCGGCACCGAACAGCTCGACGCCGGGGAGCAGACCCCGTGCCGCCGTACCGCAGCCGGCCATGAGTCCCCCGCCGCTCATCGGCACGACCAGCGCGTCAAGGGGGCCGCCGTCCTCGATGAGTTCGAGAGCTGCGGTGCCCTGCCCCGCCATGACCAGCGGATCGTCGTATGCCGGGACGGGGACGAGGCCGCGGACCTCGGCGAGCTCGCGCGCGATCGCCTCTCGGTCCTCCGTATAGCGGTCGTAGGTCAGGACGTCGGCGCCGTAACCCTCCGTCGCGGCGCGCTTGGCAGAGGGCGCATCCTCCGGCATCAGTATGGTTGCGTGAGTTCCTAGCAGGGCCGCGGAGAGTGCGACAGCCTGGGCGTGATTGCCCGAGGACCAAGCGCATACCCCGCGCGACAGCTCCGCGGCGGTCAGCCTCGAGAGCTTGTTGTATGCCCCGCGGAACTTGAAGGCACCCCCCCGTTGGAGGTTCTCGGTCTTCAGTAGCACGGTCGCCCCGACCAGCTCGTCTAGCGTGCGGGAGGTCGCGACCGGCGTGCGATGAGCGACCCCATCCAGGCGGGCCGCTGCCGCCGCGACGTCGTCCGGGGAGATTACTGGTCGGGCGTCGTGGGTCATCCGGTCTCTCCGGATGTGCTGGCGAGCTCATGCCGCGTACGACCGATGTGGGCGCGCATGGCTTTCTCTGCCGCATCCCCGTCGCCGATGCGCACCGCGTCGGCCACAGCTCGGAGCTCTGCGTGGCCCAGGCATCGGTGGTCTGCTGCTTCGGCCACCCGGTCCAGGGCGATCTGCATCTGGGTGTGCAAGCGCTCGATCATCGATCCGAGCATCGGGTTGCCGCATGCGCCAGCCAGGAGCGCATGGAAGCGCGAGTCAGTATCCGCGTAGCCGGCTGCATCCGCCGAATCGATGGCATTCCTCTGGCGTCCCAGCGCGTCATCGAGCTGGTCACCGAGCTGGGCTGAACGGAGCCCGGCGCACAGTCGAGCCGCCTGGCCCTCGAGAACCTCACGAATCTCATGAATCTGCCGGATCTCGTCCCAGCCGATCGTGACGACGACGACACCGCGTCGCGGCCGCTCCTCGGCAAGGCCATCGGCGACGAGCTGCAACACCGCCTCGCGGACGGAACCGCGCGAGACGTCGAGCTGGCGCGACAGCTCCGGCACCGAGAGCTGCTCACCTGCCGCCAGCCGTCCGCCCATGATGGCGGCTTCGATCTCGCCGTGGACAACATCAACTAGCCGTTTGGGCCGTTCGTGGAGCTCTGACAGTCTCATGCATCTTCCAATCTGCTGATTACCGGTAACTGGTATCTACGCATAGAACCTGATCTTCCGCAAGCCCAGGGATCCACCGACCGGCCGGGAAGTTAAGCGCGTCGGAGCCTGAGTGCAGGGCGGCACAGACACCGTCGCGGATGGACTGAGCTGTCGGCCGGTTGGTCGGGATGTGGATCAGCCTCAGGAAGCGGGGTCGTCGTTCCACGAGAGTGCCGATGGCAGAACGGTTTCCGGCACCATGATGCAGTCGCCTGTCGGACGACGTCTGGCTCGGTCAGCCGGGATGGAGGTTCGCTGCCACGCCGCGCTCGCCAAGGCTCGGGCCGAGCGGGCGCCGCACCAGGGCTCGGAGTGGCCACGCGGCTCCCGCGCCGGGCCTCACCGCCGAGGCCGACATGGTGTCCACCGTGGGGCTGACGGCGCCGCTGCCGCGGGCTGCTACGCGCGGTTGTCGCTGCGGCAGATGCGCGCCGGCCTGTCCGGCCGGGTCAGCCTCGACGACCAGACCGTGCTCGAGGTCCTGCTCGGCGAGCTGCGGCCCAGACCGCGCCACCTCGCACAATCTGGGAGCCTTGGTCGGTCAGGCGGAGCGATGCCGGGCACGACGAAGCGTCGTGGCCAGTCCGGGGCGTGCTCCAAGGGTTCCGTCGGTGAAGAGCTGGCAGGAGTCGCGCTCCACAAGGGAAACGGGAAGCAAGGTGCGGCGACGAAGCCGCCGGTTCGGCTGCGCGACACGCAGGAATAGCCTCTCCGCGGCGAGACGTCCGACTTCGTTCGGGCTCTGGTCGATGACGGTAATCGCCGGCCGCAAGGACTGCGCCATCGGGAAGTCCCCGAAGCTGACTATCGACGTGTCAGTCAGCGCCATACGCTGCATGGCGGGGATCAGGTCGAGCGTGCACCGCGCGTTGGACGAGAACACAGCTGTAGGTGGAGGGTCGAGGTCCGCGAGGGCACCCAAGGCGGTGTCGACGGAAGCGGTCGCGGTGGGTCCGAGGTAGATGAGGCTCTCGTCGGGTTCCTGGCCTGCGTCCTCGAGCGCGGCGCGGTAGCCCCGGAGCCGAAGTAGCGTGGTGGACAGTCTCTCGGTGTCGCCGACGAAGGCAATGCGGGAATGGCCGTGGCCGAGGAGATGCTCGACGGCTGCCCGGGCGCCACCAAGGTCGTCCTCGACGACGGAGTCCGCGGTGAGTCGCTTCGGTGACCGGTCAATAAACACCATGGCGGTGCGGTCTTGCCACGGTCGAAGGTATGACTGGTCGGCGCTGACCGGACAGCTGATCAGCCCGGTGATCTGGCGACGCAGCAGCGTCTCTACGGCGTCCTGCTCGTGATCGGGCTCGTAGCCGAGGCTGGTGACGATGACCGCCGTCTGGTGGAGGCGCGCCTCGATCTCGACGGCCTTGATGATGCTGGCGAAGAACGGGTCCGCGATGTCGGGAACCGCGACGCCGATCGCGCCCTCGCGCCCGGATCGGAAGGTCACCGCGAGCATGTTGGGGAGATAGTTCAGCTCGCGGACCGCTTCCATGACACGTTCACGGACGCCGTCGGTGACATATCGGTCGTTCCGAAGGACTCGCGACACGGTCTTGGAGCTGACGCGGGCGCGTTCCGCGACGTCCTTCATGGTGGTCATGGCCGTTTCCTACCAGGGTCAGGAGCGTTGCTTGGGAAGTATGTCAGCGGTGCCAACTCCGGAACGTGTCGCTGGCTCAAGCTACTGGTCAGACTCCTGATGAAGGCGCCCTCACTCGTTGACGGTCACGAGGACCTTGAGGTGATGACCGCTGGATGACGCGTCGAAGGCGTCCGCGACGTCTTCGACGGCATACCGGGCGGTGATGAAGTCTTCGGGTCGCACCCCGCCGGCCCGGATGATGGCGATCGACTCCTCGTAGTCCTCCGGTAAGTATGTCGCGCTGCCCTGGACGCGCACTTGCTGGTCCTGGATGATCGCCATGGGCAGCGAAACATCTGTGGTCGGGACCCCGACGACGACGACAGTGCCGCCCTTTAGCACCATGTCCACCGCGGCAGTGAGCGTGGACTGGATGGCCACGCAGTCGAAGACCACGTCGGCGCTTTCACCCAGCGCCTCCCGAACTGCAACGACAACATCCCTGCGAGACGCGTCGACTACGGCATGGGCTCCCAGGTCCGAGGCTCGCTGCCTCTTGCTGTCTAGGACGTCAGTCACGACGACCTTCGCGGCGCCCTGATGCAGGGCAGCGGTCAGCGTCATCAGCCCGATCGTGCCGCCGCCGAGGACGACGACTGCTCTGCCGGCGACGGGGCCGGCGAGACGTACGGCGTGGACCGGGGTTGACAGTGGCTCGATGAGCACGGCCTGGTCGTCGGTGAAGTCGTCCGGAACGGGGTGTAGCCGGTCGGCGGGGACGGTGAAGAAGTCTGCCATGCCACCTTGGTCATGTACGCAGCCAAAGAAGCGCAGGTTCTCGCACAGGTTCTGCCTGCCGGCGAGGCACTGCTTGCAGCCCCAGCAGGGCAGGGTCGGCTCAACGACGACACGCTGACCGGGCTGCAGCCCCGAGCCGCCGTTGGGTGACTCGACGACGCGGCCCACCACTTCGTGCCCGGGGGCATACGGCAGCGAGATGAAGGGGTGCCGCCCGTGCTGCGCGTGGGTGTCGGAGCCGCACACGCCGACCAGCATTGACTGGACGAGAACCTCCCCCGCCTGCGGCGCGGGCGTTACGGCTGAGGTGACGGAAGCGACATGGTCGGTGGACACGATGACGCGCCTCATCTGCTGGCTCGTCGCAGCTGTGGACATGGGGCTCCTTGGGCTTGGGGTATGCGGCACTGTCCGCCGCGTGGTCCCGCCGCAGATCTACCGGATCACCGTGGACCGCGACCGGAGCGCCACGGTGCAGATCAGCGAATGAAACGCAGCGGATGCGGGCAGTCTGACACCGATGACAAGACGTTGTAAAGAGTTCCTGTGTCACCGGTGACATACAGAGCTCTGATGCGATACGGTCAGGTCATCCGGCATCGTCGAAGGCCCCTCTACCGTCGAGCTACATCGCCGGGAGGGCCCGCCCATACGGGGCGCCGGCTCAGTCAGCCGTAACCGCGGTCTCACCAGAGGCGCACCCAACACTGCGGTGCGCAGTGGCTGTCACGCGCGTCAGTGCAACGTCGTGCCCGCTTCTGCCGGCGATCCGCGGCACCCATGTGAAGGAGCACACCATGAAGGCCGTTGTCTATGACGCACCCCGCAGCTTCGAGGTCAAGGAGGTGCCCACCCAGGACGCCGGAGTGGGGGAAGTGCGGATCAAGGTGCACCAGGTCGGGCTCTGCGGCACCGACCTGCACATTCACCACGGAGACTTCAACGCGATCTTTCCGCTGATCCCTGGCCACGAACTGGTCGGCACCGTGGACGCCCTCGGCGAGGGGGCGACCAGGTTCAAGCTCGACGAGCAGGTCACTGTCAACCCGAACATCTCCTGCGGCAAGTGCGACTACTGCCTGGCCGGGCGGCTGATCCTGTGCAGCAACGCCAAGGGCTTGGGCAGCAACTACCCCGGGTTCTTCGCCGAGTACGTCACCGTCCACGAGAACCTGGTGTTCTCTGTCGAGGGCATCGATCCCGACACGGCCGTATTCACCGAGCCAGCTGCCTGCGCCATGCACGGGCTGGAAACCCTGGCGCCACGCCCCGGATCCACCGCACTGGTCTTCGGCGCCGGCCCCACCGGTCTTCTGCTCGCCCAGCTGATCAAGAACGGCGGAGCCGCCAAGGTCACCGTCGCCGCCCCCACCCAGTTCAAGCTCGACACCGCCGCTCGGCTGGGCATCGACGAGACCGTGCTCATCGAGCGCACCGACATGGCCGCCAACCTCGAGATTCTGTGTCAAGCCTCCGACGGTGAGGGCTACGACTACGTCATCGAAGCGACCGGCTCCACCGACATCGGCAGCATCTGCGTGCCCCTCACCCGCAACGGCGGCACCGTCATGGTCTATGGGGTAACCCGCGCCGACGAGGTCGTGCAGTTCCACCCGTTCGACGTCTTCCGCCGCGAGATCACCATCAAGGGCTCCTTCGCCGAAATGACCTCGTTCGCCGCCGCGATCCGCGCGCTGCGCGCGGGCCGCGCAAAGACCGACGGGATCATCACCCACCGCTTCGCCCTCGCCGACTACGACAAGGCCCTGAAGGCGCTCGCGACCGACAAGAGCACCCACAAGGTCCTCATCGTCCCCTGAAGACCATGCGCCCAACCGCGCGCAGCCCCGCCGGGATCGACACAACGAAGTGAGGTGCCCCTCGATGACCTACCCAGAACGTCAGCCAACCCTGCTCGGCATCGACCTGGGCACGAGCTCCGTCAAGATCCTGATCACCGATGCACGCGGCACCCCGATCAGCCAGGCGGAGGCGACCTACCCGGTGCTCTATCCCGACCCGGTCCAGGCCGAAAGCCGGCCCGGGGACTGGTGGCTGGCCATCACCACGGCGGTCGGTGACGCCCTCAGGAACGCTCCAGACACGGTCGTGGCGGGGATCGGACTGTCGGGGCAGATGCATGGCGTTGTTCTAGTCGACGACGGCTTCGTCCCCGTCAGCAACGCCATCCTGTGGGCGGACGCCCGAGCCGTCGACCAGCTGACGACGTACCGGACACTGCCAGCACCGGTCCGGCAGCGGCTGGCGAACCCACTCGGCCCAGGCATGGCCGGACCGATCCTCGGCTGGATGGTTCAGCACCAGCCGCGCACCATCGATCAGACGCGGTGGGCGCTGCAGCCCAAGGACTGGGTCCGAGCCCAGCTGACCGACACGGTCGCCACCGAACCCAGCGACGCCTCCGCCACCCTGCTTTACGACCTGCATCAGGACTGCTGGGATTTGGACGTCGCCGCAGCTCTCGGCCTGGATCCCACCGTGCTGGCCCCAATTCTGCCCGCCGCCGGTTCCCTGGCTGGACACCTGACCGACTCCGCGGCCAGGCAGCTGGGTTTGGTGCCCGGCATACCGGTCGCCGCCGGCGGCGGTGATACCGCCGTCGCAGCACTCGGGTCCGGCCTCTTCACTCCTGGCAGCGTCCAGCTGACCATCGGAACCGGAGCCCAGCTCGTCACGCCCGTCGACAAGCCCCCCGAGGGGCGGCGTGACGCTGGCGCCAACGGCTGGACGGAGCCGATCACTCACCTGTACCGGGCGGCGACCACCGCCGGCTGGTACCGGATGGCCGCCGTGCTCAACGGCGGGCTGGCGCTGAACTGGGCCCGCCAGATTCTCGGCGTCTCATGGGCGGAGCTGTACGCCGCCGCGGCGCAGCCCGGCCGCGCCGACGACCCGCTTTTCCTGCCCCACCTGAACGGCGAGCGGACCCCGTATCTGGATGCCACGCTGCGCGGTGCCTGGGTCGGCCTCGGACCGCGGCACACCCGGGCCGACCTGCTGCGAGCAGCCTTGGAGGGAGTCGCGTTCGCGATCAAAGACGCCTACCTGGCCCTGTTCCCCGACAGCGGACACCATGACAGCCAGCTCCGGCTCGCCGGTGGTGGCACCACCGCCACCGCCTGGCGGCAGCTGCTCGCGGACGTCCTCGACGTGACCCTGCAAGCCGTCGACATACCCGCTGCATCCGGTCGGGGAGCCGCGATGCTCGGCGGCCTCGGTGCGGGCCAGCTCAGCGAGCCCCAGCTGCTGGCCGAGCTCGCCCCAACCCTGGCCCACGCCGCTATCCCGGACCCAGGCCGCGCCACCTACTACGACGACCGGCACGCACAGTTCCTCACGACGGTGACGCAGCTTCGAGCCGTCGGCTCCGGCGACCCGTAGCTCCTCGTGCAGCAGCCCTTCACCCGAGGCTTGCGAACATTACGGGACGGGCGTGAAGAAGTCGTCCGAGCGAGCGTCCGAACGATCGGTCCTGGACACCCTCATCTACCCCGACGTGCTGTTAGAAGGATGGTCACATGTCTCCCGCCGGCTCAGCCTCACCCGTGGTCGAGGCGCAGGTGCTCGACGACCTCCGCTCGCGGCTTCGCGCCTCCCGCTTCGTCGACCTGCTGTCGGCATCAGACGGATGGTCGCTGGGTGTGGACGCGGACTACCTGAGGGGCTTGCTCGCTGCGTGGGAGAAGGACTACGACTGGCGCGATGTCGAAGCCCGAGTCCGGTCGCTGCCGTGGGTGGTGGCCGGGCACGGGCAGACGGCCCTGAGGGCGGTACATCAACGCGCTGCGGAACCCGCTGCCGTGGCTATGGTCTTGCTGCACGGATGGCCCGACTCTGTGATGCGGTTCGAGAAGGTCCTGCCCCTGCTCACCGACCTGCACGTCGTCATTCCTGCCCTCCCGGGCTACCCCTTCGCTCTTCCGACCACAGGCCCACCGATGTCAGCGGCGGAGATGGCCACCGCGGTTGCGACCGTGATGGCCGACCTGGGGTACGAGCAGTTCGTAGTGTCCGCCGGTGATGTCGGAACCGACGTAGCCGAGTCCCTGGCGGCTGTCCACCCTGATCGTGTGGTGGCTCTGCATCTGACGGACCTGTCCCACCACTACGCATTCAACCCGCCCGCCGATCTGTCGGCGGTCGAGCGGGCGTACCTCGATCGGGTGCACCAGTGGCATGCCATGGAGGGCGGGTACAACCATCAGCAGTCGACCAGGCCCAACACCCTTGCTGTCGGGCTCGGCGACTCGCCGGCAGGCTTGGCCGCCTGGATCGTGGAGAAGCTGTACCGGTGGTCGGACTGCGGTGGTGACCTGGAGACGGTGTTCACGCGGGTGGAGGTGCTCGACTGGGTCACCGCCTATTGGGTGTACGGAGCGATCGGGACGTCGTTCGCGCCCTACGCCCATCGCGAGTCGCTGCCTGGGCCGATCACCGTGCCGACGGCGTTCACCATGTTCCCCGCTGACATCGTCAGCGCTCCAGCCGAGTTCGCGGCCCGCTTCTTCGACATCCGGTCATGGGTCCAGGCCTCCAGTGGTGGCCACTTCGATGCCTGGGAACGCCCCGCAGACTACGTCGCCGGCATCCGCGCGGCGATCGCACACCGCAGGCTCTGACCACCGCCGACACCGTCGCTCGGGACCTGACTGGCACCGCGTCCTGGTCGTTCCACCGCCCACCCTGTAGCGGGTCCGGCGTCCTTAGTCGGCACCTCCTTGACCCCGAAGCAGCCGCCGCGGCGGCTACCGGGCGCGTCGCGGGACCTCTGGGCCGAGCTCCGCGGCTGCTTCGCCATGGAGGCCGAGGGCGTCATCGCTGCTCCTGTCGGTGGCTGTCGATACCTTTGGCCACGACCCCGAGGGAGGCGCCTGTGACCGAGCCCGACGAGACGATGACCCACATTGGCTACGGCATGGAGCTGAGCCAACGAGGTGAGCGCGAAGCCGCCCGCCGGATCTTCACCAAGATCTGGATGAGATCGGCCGTGAGAACGGTGACCCGTTCCACCGCTGCGCGCTGGCTCACTCGATGGCAGACGTGCAGGACGACGTCCAGGAGGAGCTGGCCTGGGACCTTCGAGCACTGGAGGCAGCAGACCTGACCACCGACGACCGAGCCTCGCAAGCGGGAGTGGCCGGCCCCGTGGCCGGCTTCTACCCCTCGCTGCACCTCAACCTCGCCGAGTGCTATCGCAAACTTGGTGAACCTGAGGCCGCTCGTGACCACCTGCGGCGTGGGCAGGCAGCAGTGGAGGCGCTACCCGAGGACGGCTACGGACGGATGATCAAGGACGGTCTCAACCGGCTAGACGAGCGGCTCCAACGGTCCTGAAGGCTCCCCCGGCCGCAAGTGGAAGGATCCCGCAACACGACATCCCGCAACACGACGTAGTTCGCGGGAGTGCTCGTCGCCGCGCGCGAACACCCTCCCGCCTCATCGCGAGTGAGCGACTCGCACGCTCGGCCTGGCGAGGCGCGCCAGGCCAGAAGCCACCTCGGCCTCGACGACCGCGTGATGCTCGGCCCCTCTCACCCAAGAGGTTCGCATCTGAGCGTCCCGACTGGTGGTGCCGGTCAATGCACGATGGCAGACGGCCCGGTCACACCGCGGGGCTTATGCGCCTGATGTTGGTCCACCCCGTCCAGCCGCGTTCCTCGAGGAGCGCGAGTAGGGGTGGCGCGCACGGGAAGGACTCGAGGAACGCCGTGTCCAGCAGCGCGACCAGCTCCTCGCTTAGTGGGTGTTCCTCCTCCACCCCCGCCGCCTCGGCTGCCGCTGCCTCGAGGAAGGCTTCTACCCGGTCCGCGATCTCGGGCAGTCGCGGGTCGTCTGGCGCACAGTCGGAAAGGTCCCCGATGTCGAGATACAGCCGGCGCAGCGCCTCGTGTTCGATCTGCGCGTGCTTGATCGCGATGAGCGCCGGCACTTCGTCGGGCATCTGGGCCGCCAAGAGGAGGATCCAGCTGTCGCGTTCGACCTCGATCAGCCGCTGCCGGAACCCGAGCTCGCGCATCCGTCCGAGGTAGGCGACCACCTCGGCCGGCAGCGCCAGGCTGTCACCGGCTGCGAGCTTAGGAGGCGCGACGGAATAACCTGGGTTTTCGGTGTCGAACGTCCTATCGTGGTGGTATGGCGGACAGGATGCAGGTGGCGGAGTCCGTGGGGCGTCGGTACGAGGTGCTGCGCCCGCATCTGGA
>JAABUM010003744.1_pt1 | contig 18166 bp, 29 predicted proteins | sample 5559161 | NCBI WGS metagenome assembly JAABUM01 (sample SAMN10711868, study PRJNA513369) | rock metagenome | isolation source: Antarctica rocks | place: Antarctica: Victoria Land, Siegfried Peak nord | reverse complement strand
GCCCGCAATGAAGCTGACGACGCTGTTGGCGGCGACCATTCTCTTCTGGGTATTGCTCGCCTGAAGACGCCGCCATCGAAAGCCAGGCCAGGCTCATCCGCTCACAGCTTTTTTTAGACGTCAGTCACAGCATCGGACCACAGTGCCTTATGTGACTTCACGCAGCGAGCCATCAGAGGCGGCGCCACGGATGTCGCCGTGGGCTGAGGAGCTTTTGACTACGCCGACAGCGCAGCAGGATGGACTGTTGTGCAGTCCACTGCACCTGCTGCCTCTTTACAATGCGCAGCAAATGCATTTTTGCTTCTTGACGCAACGGAGTGCCGCTGCTGGCTGGTGCGGCAAAAGCCACAAGCCATAGCTGCAGCGTGTAGCAGGTTGCAGATGTAGAACAAATGTACCTTAACGCTAGTGTGAGTTCGGCAGCGCATTGTCGCTACGCTGCCACCTGACATCTTGACTTTGGCAGCAGGCCCGACTTGTAAGTCTCCTTGTTGTGTAGTTGGAATCTTGCCGAGTAGGCATCGGCATGTATGATCAAGCTGGACGCCGCAGGTCCCTCAAGGATGAAGGTGTACATAGGTAGCGGTGGCGCAAATCTACACGTTGACGTGTTGCTTGAACAATTACAGTACCATTTGTAAATATGCCAAAACTATCGGGCGCGGTACACTATGACAGCAGACTCGGATACTTGTTTGAGGGAAGTTTCCTGCTACAGTCTGCACCAGGCACAGCGCAAAGAATTAGATGAATAAGCTCCCACAGGTCACTGTCATATCACGACTGGGCCATGCATAGCGCACTGCAACCCTGCGCGTGCCCCCGCTGGCGGCACTTACTCTGATTCCATCTTCCCTTTCTTCTTCGGCGAGGCCTTGTCGGTGCTGCCGCTCAGCATGACAGGCGTCAGGGGGCACGGACCGTCTGCTGAAAAGCGCGGCTGTCCGTTCTTGGCGCACCGCGGACAGCGCTTGCCGTGCCGCACCAGCAGCACGTGCAGGTCGTACCTGCACATTAAAAACGTTATCGACAATTGGGGTCGCTGCAACTTTCCGTCTGAGCCAAACAGAGTACGCTACGTCATTCACAGCCCTGCACAGATCGCTTGGTTCCGCAGCAATCCACGCGGCACGCTGCACACGTCAGCAAAGGGCTACAGCAGTGTAGCACCCACGCGTGTGTACAGACGGACAAGGGTCTCAGCAAGTGGCAAAGGCGCACTTGACGCTGTCGGGCACACGCAGGTTCAGGTGCTCGTAGGCCTGGTCTCTTGTTGCCTTTGCCGGCACCCACCTGCACAACTCAAGAGTCGCTTGTAGACGCCCGTTCCAGATACTGCACAAACCGGACTATGCAACATTTACTCAATGGGCCGCCGCACCTGCGCAAACCTCATTCAATGCTGTAATGCTTACAGCAGATAGTTCGGATCGGATGGACAGCAGCAACGCAACCTGCTGCCCCACAGAGGAGTTGTGCATCATCACGTTGATGCAGATGCAGCGGGATGCGAGAGTCGAGCCTGCAGCCTGCGACCTCCATATACCCGAGGCGGAGACCTGGTGCTCTGCACACCCGGCGTGGCTGCAGCGCTGACACAAATTTCAGTAATTGCTGGCGTGAAAATACTGATCCCAGGCCCTCACCCCAGCGACTTGGAGATGCGCCAGACGTGGGTGTCGACCGGGAACTCACAGCGGCGCAGGCAAAACATGAGCACGCAGGCGACCGTTTTCTTGCCGACGCCCTTGAAGCGCGTCAGCTCCGCCTTTATCGCCTCGTCGTCCAGCTCCCTACGCGGCACGCACACATGCAATTGGTGCGCTGTGGTCAAATTTTACAAGTTGCAACCTGCCAGCTCACTGCCAGTCGATGCTGCAGGGCTGCGGCACGTCCTGCTAGGGAGCTGCGACTGCTCTGCTACACGTCAGAGCTGCGACTGCTCTGCTACACATCAGAGCTGCGACTGCTCTGCTACACATCAGAGCCCACCGCATGCATGAACCAAGCAGATGCACTACAGCGCAGTGGTGCAAACGTACATTCCAGGTGTTCAATTCAGGGGAGGCAAACACTGTCCACCTGAGGTACTCCAGAACACACTCGCCGCGCTCCTCCCGCAGTGTGTCCAGGATGACCTGCGCAGTTGCAGCACGGCAGCTCAGTATTGCAACATGCAAACTGCTTCAAGCAATTTCTTGCTGCACAAGACTCTGCTGAAGGCTGGGGACATCCCACGCTTTTGGAAAGTTGTGAGGCAACGCCGCAGACTGGACGTAATATAAACCCTGTTTTACTCATTAACCCTACTTTACTTATTAACCATACTTTATTACAGTGTGCGCACCCGGATACGCTGCATCTTGATGTCTGCCAGACCGCCGCATCGAATCACCTCCTCTACTGCCCCTTCAACGCAGCAGAAATCAGCAATGCAACAATCAGTCAAGGGTGCATAGGCCAGCAGACGATGATGACATGCAAATGCAGCAGCGGCCAACTTTATGCGGAATAATAGTCCGCGGTCAGTCCTCTGCACCAGCTGGTCCAACATGGATGATGGATTGTACACATGCGTGCTTACCTTCTGACGCTGTCCTGACGGACTCCCATGTCGGGAATGCCGCCTTCAGCTGCGAGAAGGCGCGCCCCGAGTTCGTGTCGGTGGTGTTCTGCGACAGGATGGTGCGCACCTGCAAAGGTGCAGTGCGAATGGTTTGTGCATGTTCCAGCAGCAGTTGCTCCAATGGCTAGCTCCCTCCACAGATGGGACGACAACTTCAGGCCACGAGTACATGTATCTTGCCCACAAGCATACCTGATTCATGGAGTGCCCTCGATGTAGATCCACACGAGCGTTTGCCGGCCTTGCAAGCGCAGGGCCAGGGGGCGGGAAACAGCGCACCAGGGAGTCGAGCACGGAACGCTGCTGCGGGTGCGAGGATGAGATGCCGTCGGCGGGCGGCGGCGGCGCTGCGCCCTTCGGCACCTTGCTCTCCGCCGAGTCCTCCACCTCTTGCACGTCGGGCGTGCCGTGCAGCGCTGCGAGCGCATCGCGCGCTGCCTGGGGAACAGGCCAGCAGTGCCACTTCAGGCATCGTGATGGTATCAGCGGGTGTGCCAAGGTGCATGGCATAAGCACATTAAAAGATTTCGTTGCAATGCTAGGGTTGAATTAGCCTCGAACCCTCCTTTCAAGCAACGCTCGATGCCAGCACGGCTATTGCAGCTCACTGAGACGCCGAAAGAGACATTGTGCTTGCCTGGCACTCCTCGGGCAGCGGCCGCGGAAACTCTGGGAACGGTCCCAGCGGCGCCGCGGTGGGCGCCTTGTCGAGGTTCACCTTGCCGCTCGATGCGGCCGCCTTTGCTGCGCCTGCCTCCTCCGCCCAGCCCTCCAGCTTTACAGCTGCACCCTTGCTGGGCCGCACCGTGCTGAGCGGCTCCGCTTTGACTGTTGGGGCCTCTGTCTGACTGGCGTCACGATCCGACTTCACAGCAGGCTGCTCCTGCTTAATCAGTGGATCAGCCTTCCGCTTCCGGGTGCGCCGCTCTGCTGACAGCGCGCCGACGAATCCTGGCGCGCCGCCGCTGCCGCGTGCCGAATCCTCCGCCTTGACTGCGTCATGCTCGGACGTGATCGCAGACTTGACATCGGCCTGCTGGGCTGTTTGAACAACAGTGCGTCTGCCAGAACGCTGCCTTGATCCGGGTGCTTGCGTCGCTGCTGCCTGTGCGGCCATTGCTGCAGGCCGTCCCCTCCGACAGGCAAGCTGCCTGGGCAGCAGTCGCAGATGCTGCAACAGCAGAGCCGTGGTCCTATACGCTGTCGGACGAGCGAGAGACTGATCAGACGTGTGCGATCTGCACGTGTTGGTGGACCATTCAGCGTAATCGAAGTGGCAAGCGGAGACGCTGCATGCCAGAGACACACTTCCGGAAACTTGCAAGTGCTGCGTGAATGCAGATGAGCATGGCCTGTGTTGCCGACGAGGCCACGTCCCCAATGCAGTGCCAATGACGAAGCATGCTTTGCCATGCTGCGTTCTCAGCAGTTGTGACAGGAGTTTTGCCTGAGTCTGCTGCACTGCAAATCGTCTCATTATGCTGGACAGCGTGCTCGCATGAGACGGTGCGGCTGCAACAGGCTGCACGCTGCCTTCGAGGCCCTGCTGGTGGTGGCGTAGCACAATTCAAGAATCCCAAATTGGTTCAGCCCAAACCAGGCGTTTCTAGCACCGGAAGCTGAACAGAGATCCATCTGAGTGCAATGCTGCTGGTCGATCTGATTATCGCCAACGACAAGGCGGCCAACAGGGGTGAGTGCAAGTGGAAGCTTGCACGTCAGGGATTTGCCATGGTCACAGCTCAGGGCACATCCGATCACCTTCACTGGAAGATCTCTCAAGCCTGAAAATGATAGTGCTGCCCGTGCAGGTCTCCTGCAGCGTGTGCTTTACCCAGGAACAGCACTGTTGTCGGCGCCGCTGCGAGAGGTGGTGCTTTCGTCGTCGCACCTTGTCGTCCTGCGGCACAAGGCGCAGGTGAACGGGCTGGGGCAGGCGGAAGTGCTTACATTGCTCTGTGGGCCAGCTGTGATGTTGCGAGCAGCGTTGTTCCTCAAGACAGGCTGCGTCCATTCCACCATCCGTTTGCCGGGCTAGTCTGATTTTGAGGTTTGTACGCTATACACGCGCAGGCCAAGGAGGTGGACGAATCAGCTGCAAAGCTGCTGGATGACCTGCTGCCGTTGCAGCAGCATGGTGCCGACAGCGACCGCCTGCAGCTGCACGTGGCCATCAGAAGCGAGGTCAGCGTTTGTTGCAATCAATTTCTGCCACCGCATACTCGAGAGCGATACCATGGTGGCAGCAGCCGGCAGTGGCTCGAGGCTGTAGTGCTCATTGCACGATGAACCTGTGGCACAGACCACGCAACACGCACTGGCACCACACAGCGGCAGTCTGCACACAGACGCTCACAACGTCTGCACTGTTCCATGAACAGTGACGAGGTGCAACTTGAGAATGATACAGCGGTTGTCACGGCGCAGGTCGCGCTGCGCAAGCTGCGCACCACGGCGCCCGCCTGGGATGCGTTCGAGGAGGTGGCGGCTCGGCTCTTCGATTGCGACGCCAGCTACGCGGCGGCGGCCGCGCTCGGTGCCGCGCCCGTGGCGGAGGTGCTGACGGACGCTCGAAGCAGCAGCGCCGGTCATGACGCGCTGAGCGCGGCCGGCCGCCAGCTGGTGTCCGAGGTCGCCGCGGCGGGCCGTCCAGCTGCAGGTGGGAACACTTGCCTCTCTTCGTGTCCGGCACGTGCATGCAGTGGCTGTACATCATGCATCATGCAACAGCATGCAAACATGAAGCGTGCACTGCAAGGCCTTCGTGAGCAAGAAAGCCGTCCGGAGGTGTCAGTACTCACAGCGCAGCGGCAATCTGGTTGTGCAGTCTGTTGATGAACGAAGAACAGCTCTGACTGTGCATGCGCAGGCGGCAGCCAGGTGGGGAGCTTTGACCGGAAGGCATTGCTGCAGGTGCTGCAGGCGCACCCTCGCTCTGCAGCCACTGATGCGCTGGAAGGTGTGGACGTCTGCTACCTATGTTGTCCAGGCTATCAGTCGGATGCATGCGTGTTGAGCTGCTTGCCCTTTAACGTGTCGTGAGGCATCCGGTCTGCGAATTTCGACTGCATTGCCTGCTCGTCAGCATCGATTTCACGCCAGAGGCGCCTCCAGAAGACACCCTGCTCACAGAATCTTGAACGACATGTGTCACTTTGCCTGCCGCAGAGGCGGCAGCCGCTGCGCTGGCGGTCCTGCGGGCACGGTGCAAGCACGACTGCCTGCACGATCTGCCCGCCCTGCAGCCGCCCGTTACCCCCGCTGCTTCCGACAGTGCCGCTGCCGCTGCCCCTCCGCCGCCAGCTGTCAGCGGCAGGGACACCGGGAGGGCACCTGCCTTGGCCCCCGCCGCTGCAACGCTAGTAGCGGCTGCAACGCCATCAGCAGCTGCTGCGGCGGCGGCCGCAGCCCTACACGCACCGGCCCAGGCCGGAAGCTCTGGCGGCAGCGGCAGCCAGGCGTCACCTGCGGTGCCGGAGCAGCTGCGGGATCAGGCCACCCTGGCAGCGTATCCGCCCCGCTCACCGCTGGCAGCGCGCAGCGGAGGCCTCGTGTCGCCGCCGTGGCGCAGCCACCTGTCCGGTGGCGCGTCGCACCCTGCCCGAACCTCTTCCCAGGTGAGCGCCGGCGTCACCAAACATATCCTGCCTGCAGTCCTCAATCGCTGAGAAAGAGAACTGTGGTGTGGCCATCGGGTACAGATCCTGCAGCATCGATGCCTGCGTTGCCATTGGGTACAAGTCTGAAACTAGGTTCAGTCCGAGGGCGTCTCTGACTTGCTGTTCTTCATGCGCGACGACCTATACCCGAGTGCTGACACTCGCAGTACAACTGCGTGCAGGTGTCGGGCTCCTTGTCCTTCGGCAGCGCCCTGCCCGCGGCGCGGCACGGCAGCGGCAGCACCGCCGGCAACTCTGCTGCAGCGCCGCCGCTGCGGCTGCTGCTGTCAGGCTCCACGACGGCGCGCTCTGCCGTCGGCAGCCCTGCGATCGACTCCGCCACGTCGCCTGCCGACACGGCGGCGCACGCACCGGCGGTCTTGGCGGCAGCCTTCCAGTCGGGCAGCTCCGACCAGGGCACCGCAGCCGCCGCAGCCATGGTGGGCCTCGACGGCCTGATCGACGAAGTCACGGTGGGCACGTTGACTCTGCCTGAGTTTCTGACATTTCGCAGATGCGTCATTGCCAAATGTACATCATTCACACTGTGCATCCACATTCATGCTTCAGCCATGTTGTGGATGTTGGAGGTCTTCTTGCCACAAGCGAGACTGTGCTCCGCTTCACCATGCACGCTCGAGACATGATGTTGCATCGACACTGCTAACGCTGCCGATGCGACATTGTAAAAACTTGTCAATCGGCCTCACTGTAGGTGGCAACACCTAAAAGGGGGCCAGCGGTGCCGCCGCAGTCACAGCCACAGCCGACATGCCTGTCGCCGGCAGACCGTGCCGAACAGCTGCTTCGAGCCAGCCGCGCCGCATCGCGGCTGCATCTGCTGTACCTGCCGCCAACACATCCGCGCGCGCCAGCGCTGGCCGCCTGCTCGGCGCCGTCGATGGGCGGCCAGGTGTGGCAGCCGCGCAGCCAGGCAGCAGCACACGCCGCATCGCGCCTCCGCAATTCCGCACCCGCGGCGGCGGACCCCTTCGACTTCCGGCCCCCGCCAGCTGGCGGGCCGATTCAGCCGGCCGGCGTGGCAGCTGCCGCCGCAGCAGGCGCCACACCTGTTGCAGCGGCAAGAGCCGCGCCAACAGGCGAGTCTCTGCAGCCAGCGGGCCAGCTGCCGCCCAGCTCGGCTGCAGCCTCGGGCTCGCAACCGGCATGCGGCGCGGCTGCCGAGCCAGCAGCAGCGCTGGCGGCAGACAATCTGCCAGCAGGCGGCTACCCTGACACCGAGGTGGTTGACGCCGCAGCTCCTGCGCCTGCCGCAGTGCAGCCGTTGGCCGGCAGCCGCGAACGCGGCAACACGGCGGCGCTGTCCCTGCCTGCAACCGAGGTGGCCGACCCCGCCAATGCAGCTGCCGCTGCTGCGAGCACGGTGTCACAGTTTTTGGAGGAGCTGCCAGCCTCAGAGGTTGCGGAGGCGCTCCTGCAGCCTGCGCCGGCAGCGGATCTGCCTGCGACGGAGCCAGACGTGGCTGCGCTGCAGCGGTTGCACTCCCCCTCGACCGGCGCCCAGGCGGCAGCGCCGCAGGATGCGGCTGAGCCGGCGGCGGCTGCCGCTGCAGAAACTATCATGCTCAGCAGCAGCGCCGGCAGCAAAAGCGGCGACTGCGGAGAGGAACCTGGGCCATCGCAGTCCTCGCCGGGCGGCGACTCCTTCCACTCGCTGCCGCTGCCCGGCGGCAGCTCCATCGCGCAGCGCGGCAGCCGGGCCACCTCGCCAACGGCGTCCAATTACATGTCGGCGATGGAGCAGAACAGCACGCTGCTCAGCAGTCTGGACGCTGGAACCTCGGCCGACACTGATGCGGGCACAGCCCTGTTCACCGCCGGCGACGCCTTCGCAAGCAGCGCTGACCAGCCGACGCCGCCCTTGCTGCGCCACCGCCAGCCTCGTCTCTCGCAGCGATTTGGCGGCCTGCCGCCTCCGGACAGCACGGACGCTGATGACGCCGCAGAAGACAGTGCCACGCCCGCGGCCGAGCCCGCAGAGGCGGCAGTCGCTGCAGCGGCGGCAGTGCACGCTCCGGCAGCGGTCATGGACGCGGCCGAACCAGCTGCAGAGGCGGCGGCACAGGCGGCGGCGGTGATCATGGCAGCGGCAGGAGCAGCTGCGGCGGCGCAGGACAGCGTGCAAGCCGCCGCGGCACCGTTCGCTGCAGCAGCGCCTTCCGTAGCGATCGCAGCGATGGCTCAGGCTGAGCAGTCGCAGCCCTCCGCGCCGCTGCAGCTGATGCCGGCGCCAGCGGCAGAGCAGGCGCCAGCCGCCTCACCTGCACCCAGCAGCCAGCTGGCCCCTGTTTCAGCGCACGAGGCCCCGCAGCCGGGCGTCAGCCAGCTCAGCAGCCAGCAGCCCAGCAACGAGCAGCAGGCGGCGCTCTCCCAGGAGGTTCCGCACGAGCGCCTGCAGGACACCAAAGAGGCGCCCACCGGCATGCCGCCAGCGCCCATTCCGGATACGCCCGCTGCCGAGGCACCCAGCAGCGTCACAAGGCAGCCGCGCCCGACGCCGCCAATGTTGGTAGCGGCTGCCGCAGGCGTCCACAATGTGCACCAGCTGGAACTCCCGGGCCTGCCGTTGCCCGGGGTGGCGGCAGCCGACAGCGGCAGCGAGCGCAGCGGCAGCGAGGGCAGCGCCAACGTCGACCAGCAAGAGCGATCGGCGGCGGAGGCTGACGGCGGCCTGCCAGCCACGCAGCTGGCAGACGTTGGTGGTGCGGAAGCAGTGCCAGCTGACATCGCAGCAACACAGCCAATCATGCAGGACGATGGCGATGGCGGCATGCGCAAGCAGTCAGAGGTGGATGCCGCTGATAGCCACCTGACAGAGCCACTGCCGGCGCCGGCAGGCTTGGCAGCGGCAGCAAAGTCGGCAGCGGCAGCGGCTGAGCCTCCGGCTTCTCAGGCGGCTGCGGCGCACACAGCGCCACAACTGCCACCGCAGGATGCAGCCACAGCGCCTGCCGCGCCGCATGGCAGCGCCGGCCGGCCTGCCGCTGCGGCCAACACGGCAGCCGGCCCCACAGCACTGGCGCCGTCTCGAAGTCTGCCACCCAGCTTGTCTGCGGGAGCGAAATACGCGCCACCGGCAGCGGCCGCAGCTGCTCTGGCTGCCGGCGCCGCGTCCCCAGCAATGGCGGCTGCAGCTCCGCCAGCCAGCGCACGGCCCACAGCCTGCCTGTCGCCCAGCAGCCAGCTGCGCAGCCAGGCCCCGGCGTCGGCCCAGCCGTCACCTGCCGCGGAAGACGCTGTTGCAGCGGCCGCGCCGCCACCTGGTGGGTCGCCTGATGACGCTGCAGAGCCGGCCCACGGCAGCACGCCGCCGCTGCACGACGCCGACCAGGACTCGGACGTGGGCGACAACGCCAGGGCTGCTGATGACGGTGGAGCCGCCGCGGCAGTCGAGCAGGACCAACCGCTGCGCCAACGGTCTGCAAGCCCGACGCCGTCGCTGGAGCTGCGCATTCCGAAGCGCCGCGCCGCTCCCAAGCGCGGGCGCAAGCGCAAGAGCCACCACATCAGCAGCAGCAGCAGCAGCAGCGAGGGCGGCAGTGACAGACCCGCCCAGCCGCCTGCCAAGCGGCCGGCTGTGGGCGCGCAGCCTGCAGCGGTGGCGGGACCAGGAGCAGCAGCAGCGGCAGCAGCGCCGGCAGCAGCGGTGGCAACACAAGCAGCAGCTGTACCAGCACGGACACCAGCAGCCGTGCCGACGGCAGCTCTGGCAGCGGCGGCAGCACAGGCAAGGGCGGCGGCAGCGGCAGCAAGCGACGAGGAAGACGAAACGGTCACTCATATTGTAAAGCCGCTGCGCAAGCGGCTTCGAAAGCGCAAAGCCGGCGAGGCGGACGCGCCCGAGGCATCGTGCCAAGCACATGGCCAGGCGACGCAGCAGGTGCCAGCCGCAGCGACCCGGCAGCCTCCACCATGGTTAGCTGCCGCAGCTGCGGGCCAGTGTACGCAGCCTCAGCCACACCTCACGGCCACGGCCACGGTTGCGGCGCGACGCAAGGCGGCGCTGGCCACTGTGCGGGCTGCTGCCGCCGCTGGCCGCCCGGCTCGCGGCCCGTCAAACGGACCCTGCATCATTGCTCACGCGGTGGAGGGCCTAGGGCCGCCGGGCAGCGTCGCTGCCCGTCCAGCAGCTCCCGCTGCGCAGCGCCCGGCGCAGCAGGGGGCGCCGCGGCAGACAACCTTGCGGCAGCTGCCGCTGGCCACCGCCGTCGGGGCCTGCGCCCGCGCGCCTGGCGCTGCCGCCGCCGGCGGGCGGCCGGTCAATGCTGCTGGGCACGTTCAGCCTGCGGGGCAGACGTGGCCGACGGCCGCAGCTGCAGTTCAGGCACGTCCAGCGGCGCCTACGGCTGCCCGCGTCATGTCTGCGGCAGCACGTATTGCTGCTGCACAGCAGCAGCGCCGCGCGCGAGGTGCAAGGCCAGCGCCTGCGCAGCCGGTGGCAGCCGTGCCCGCCGCGCCCGCTGTGCCGCTGTCGCCGGCGGACAGGTGCTGCTTTGTTCTCAGCGCCGTAGCTATGCGCTGTTCTGCATGGTCACATTGGATATATCGATTGGAGCTCAAGCCAGGCATCGTGGTGCGGTTTCTGCCAGCGGAGAACGTTACTCAGCACCCCGCATGGCGCACTTTGGTCGTGCATGCTGTTGTGGTCAAGTTCTCATCTCTGGCTTCGTCAAATCGGTCTGCCAACAGGCTGCATGCTGCTGAAGCCAACGTGGAGGCCGCGAGGCGAGGCGAGTCGGCCACAGTGACAGCGCGCGAGATCCTCCTGTACGCGGTGAGATTCAGCTTCTCACTTTTGCTTCCTGCTGCTCGTTGGCGCAAGTTGTGCTCGCCGGTCGATGGTCGGATGCGATGCTGTTGACATGTAACTGTATGAACAGTTTTGGTCCTGTTGTGCTGCAGGCGCAACACCCAGGCGCGGTGCGCATCCCAACAATCGTACCACGCTCGATGCAGGCGACACAGCGCCGTATAGCTTCCGCCGTCAGGTGAGAAAGTACTGCAGAGCCCGCCAGCGCCTCCTGAGCAACATGTGGTGCAATTTGTTTGATAAAGCCTGGTTGCGTTTGATCCGAGTAAAGAGGCCAGATTTCTGCTGAGCGGCAGCAGACCGTATTGGCGCATGTTGTGCGGCCGGCGCCAGAATGTGCGTGACATAGCATGGCGTCCCAGTGTCGATAGGCCTTCCAGCTTCACATTCACAGTGAGCGTCGCTACTGCCACGATTGTTCGGCTAGGGAAGTAGAGGTGGCGGAGCTGCGGCGGCGCGCGGCCACCGAGCCCCCTCGCGCCCGGCCGTCGAGAAGCGCTGAGCGGCAGGACGGGGCTGGCGCTGCGGCGCACGCTCCCGGCAGCGCACCCGCTGACGCTCGGGCAGGCGGGCCTGCCACTGCGCCGCCCCAGCAGGCTGCTCCTGCGTTGCCGCGGCCAGGCAAGCTGGTCGCACATGGCTGCACAGCTGTTGACGTTGCAGCCCTCCGTTGCCTTTACTGTTTGTCGCCCTTGTTTTTCAGCAGGTTGAAAAAATACTCTTGCTGGCATCAACATCCCACATCTTCCTAGGTTCTCTCTACTTCTCGGAAGTGGTGATGTACCCCTCCTGCCATGTGCTGCAGGCATGCACCGTGCGGCTGTGGCCCGCGGCGGATCGCCAGCACCTCAAGCAGCGACAGCGGCCGCCACAGCAGGGGCGCCGCAGCAGGCGCCACTGCCTCCGCAGCAGGTGCCGCCGCCGCAGCAGGTGCCGCCGCCGCCGCAGCAACCACAGCCGCAGCCGCAGCCGGCCCCCACGGCGCAACAGGTGCCACCACCAGGCCTCACAGTGCAGCGGGTGGCGTCCCAGGCGCAGGTAAGGCTCGGAGCCTGTGTTGTCAGCCCATCGTTTTCAATACAGTGTCTTCAATACAGTGTCTTCAATACAGTGTCTTCTTATCACTGAGTTTCGTAGTCCAACTGGTTTGTCTTGCTGTCTGCATCGATGCCCGGTACCTGCATTCACATGCATGACTCATCCACCTGCAAGGGGGCTGCCATGACCCAAACTCACAGCACAGCCTCCGTAGAAAAAGGTACAGATGCCACGAAGCCAACAGCCTACGATCTCGCAATGCAGGTGGAGCAGCCGCCAGCGGCAGCCACAGGCGTTCCAGCTGCCGGCTTTGAGTGTGCAGCGGGCTGTGTAAGCCTGCAACATCTGGCTGCACAGGATGATGCACCGCGTGGTGCAGTCGCGCGGCTCGAGGTGTGCGCTGCACTAGCCCAGCCCAGCGCAGTGCAGATCTAGATCTAGATCTATCTAGATCTAGATGTGCGCGTGTTCATGCTTTTTCGTTTTCATCGATGTTTTTCTCCGTGCTCGAAACTGCATGCCAAGGCCCAGCGGAGTCTGGCAATCCTGCGTGCGCACAACTGATGTAGGGCTGCTCACGGTGGTGCGCATCGGTTGACAGGGCTCGTTCGATGCGGCAACCAGCATGCAGCCCTCGCCGGGGACTGCACAGGACTTTGATGCGTACGCACTTCACGGGCCCGCAGATGTATACTTCTACCCTGCCAGCGGCAGCAGCATAGACACAGCTGCTGGGCCCGGCAAGTATGCTGCCAGGTGCATGTTGATTCTCGTCTGCCGCTCCCTTCTGCTCGCCATCGACGTTGTACAAGTAGTCAGGCCCTCTGCAATGCAGCTGCTGTTGTCTTCATATGCGCAGGCACCCCTCTGTGCATGAACCATACATACACTCCAAACTCATGATGTTGCTTCAGGGACGCCACCGCGCGGGCAGCGCCTGGCGGCAGCAGAGCTGCCGGCACTCGGAAGCACATCCAGCCTGCGTCTGCCAGTAAACGCGCTCGAAAAAGACGCACGCCTGAGCCAGACAATGGTGAGACGTGTATGGCTTTATTGCATTTCAATATGTGTTGTTCCTGCACATGGAGCCGCTGATGCAGCAGCCGCTCACCAGCTCGTCATGCGTGTTTTCAGTCACGCCACCAACATGACACGACCTGCCCATGTGACGCAGCCAAGAAGGTCATGGACTCTCTGTGGCCGCCGGCGAATGGGGTCGGCTGATGCAGAAGACACACCACGTCCAGGAACGTTGATAGGTCGGCCCGCGACAGGCACGAGTCATGTCGACACTCAGAAAGGATGAGCTTGAACATTGGAATGTTCCTGTATAGTCAGTCTTTGCAAGTTCTGTCTGTTTTCAACCCTTCGCTGAATAAACTAGAAGCCTAGCATCGTGCAACTGCGATTCACGAGCGACCGCATCTATGGCGCTACACAAGTGTCTTCACGCAACTCGCACCAGATTAGGCAATCACAATCGTGTTTCATCCTGAGTAACATCTATTTCTTTCTGAAGCCATTGTCACACATGTGGATCAATGACGTAACTACTGATATCACCTTCAGCGCGACGACCGATCAAATCTCGCCAGATCGAACAATGGTCCGTGGATCGCGAATAAGTGTGCTCAGCAGATGCTAGCACAGGCTCCGGGTGGCGCGATTATCTGGGGCGCGTCGATGTTGTGGATACTGATGCATCAGGCAGGCCTGCAGGGGAGTTGTCAGACAGCTGCTATGCAGCAGGCGTGGTGCCTGGCCGCGCCACAGCACAATGCGCACCTTGTGGCTGCGGCAGCATTAAGCTTGGCTGACACTCGCAAGCACTAGCGAATAGCCAGCGTGTTGCAACAACGCTGCGCCATGGTGCTGCACCTGCATCCGACACTCAGCCTGCGGTAGCTGACGAGAAGCCAGATTCACGACAACTGGTTGTCTCTTCCATGCAAACGCGATCCATTTTGCGGAAGGACCGAGCGCAGAGTGGCAGGCCTGAGAGGTCCGCCGGCCGGCCAGCCAGGCTAGCGGATGGTGCAGAATTCTCGTCCGATGATGAGCTGGGTGTCCCGCTGCTCACAGGAGCTGCAGTTTCGGTGCCTCCGCCGACTGCCACCGCCAAACGCGCGAAGCTGCAGCATGAAGTATTCCCATCAACAGATGCAGGAGACGCACATGCGGGGCCATCCGAGGAAACGGCGGCACACCACGAAGGTGCCGCAGGAGAGCGAGCTCCCAGGAGGAGTGGTCGTCACCGCACGCCCAGTAGGAGGCTTGCAGACGCCGTGGCGGACGCCGCTGGCCAGCGCCCATGGGCGCCAGCACGGCGCATTGATTGCGCCGAAGCGAATAGCTGATTGGCAGCCGCCAAGCGCCGATCAAGGCCGACCGAAGAAGAGCAGGCGCCTCACAGCGCAGCTACATTCCTCCATCCCCGAGGGGAGTACCCCAGCAGCCCTGCTGCCAGTACATTACATGTCGTCAGATAGCGGCAGTCCACACCTAGACCCAAGCATGCATGGCAAAAGGCCTCGTATCACTCCAGCCAGATTCGCTACCTTTGTGCCGATCACTGGGACGCAGGCAGACCCCTCGCACCTCACCACTGCAGCTCGCACAGTGTGCCGCTCCCGCCGACGCCAAAGTCGGCGCAAGACCTCAGCCGCGCCGGCACCGGCGCCGGGACAGCCTGCTGCCCCGATCGCCCGGCCCAGAGCTACGCCCCTACCCTCTGCATCTCTTTCGCCTCCTCAGCATGCTGACCTGCATATGGGAAACCCTGTTTCTCCTGCCCAGATGGATGGCCTGCCTATTGACCGTGGGCGATTTTCAATTTCAAGGGGACACAAGCGCAGAGCCACGCAGTAGTGTGGCCTGCAACTCTGTTCTCGACTTCAGTGGGGCTGCAATGTTTGTGGCCTCGCGAGGGATGGGCAGCCTGTGCTCTTAGCGAAGTGTCTGTCAGCAACTGAGGGATTGGGAATCCTGTCGCTTTATTCACGCCTGACGCCCTTCCAGGCGCAGCCGGCGTCAAACTTTCAACTTTCAACTGCCTCTGCGTCAAGCCACTTCTTTCAAGCAACAGTGTACGAGGTCTCTGGCACCGAAAGTCGCTGTGCGCCATGAGCTGCTTTGTGACAGCTTTGGGCTGGCCATCTGGACGGTTGCTGACCCCGAAGTGCTGATCCTGCACCGACCCCGCGTGAATCCTGAGCAATTCAGGCGTAGCGTGGAACACCAACAATAGTTTATACTCTACGGTGCGAACGGATCTACGTTGACGTTTTGTCTTGGCGAAAATACGACAGCAACCCATGATGGTGCAGAGCCTGCGATCGTGGCTTCCGATTATCATGCATCGACCAGCAGTGATGGCGTGCTTCTTGCAGGAGGCAGTGGTGCTCGTCAGCCGCCTGCGCTCTGAAGTCTTGCTCCAATCAAGCGGTACCGCAGTGCGGGAAGCAGGTTTGGCCGCATCTGCATGCCGTGCCGCCTGCATGGCGTCGGTATCCACACTTGGTTGCGGAACACTATCGATGCCATGTCGCACATGCATGCCCCTTCAGGAGGAGGAGTGGATGGGAGAGTGCTGGCACCACCCACGGCGGCAGCCTGGGTGGTGATGCCGCTCTGACCAGGCTGCTGGCGGCCGCTCGAAGCGGCACATCAGCCTCCGTACAGCCCCACTGCGGCTTCGGCGGAGGCTCGTCAGCATGGACGGAGCAACCGCCGCCGCCGCCGCGGGCGAACTCGGCGATAGCCGCGCATGGAAAGTGACGGTGCTGCTGGGTGTCATGGCGGCCATCTGGGCCGCCACATTCGGCCCCGGCGTGCTGCGTCGCGCGCGAAAGCTGCTGCGGGAGCAGCGCAAGCTGTACCAGCCTAGACAGCAGGCGAGTGGCAAAGCTGATTTCGGATTGGAGGAGCAGCTGCAGGACGCTGTTGCCGCCGGCTCGTCAGCAGCGGGCCCTGTGGCGGCACTCCGCCGCCAGCAGCAAGCGACGCAGCGCAGCTAATATCCAAGGGCATGCGAACGACTACACCTCACGGACCGATCGCCGGGATCTGATACTCACACTTGGCTGGCAGCCATGTCGCCGCTGGGTGCTCGTCAGTCCAGACGGGGCTGCTAAATCTTTTTTAGCGGGGCCGGATTGACATTCTGATTCGTTGGCCTCGACAAGTTAGCTAGCTTTTGCAGCGGGTGCCAAGCAATGGCCGCGCATGGCGGCAGCTCGCTGGCAGCTATGCGCCTCAGCCATCGATAATTACGACACTTTTGTGAACACCGACACGCTTGTGGGTACCTAGACACTGCGGCTTGTCGCCCATAGAAAGTCAGGTGCTGCTGAAAACCCAGCAAGAATGGCAGTGACCGGCATATGGAGTCTCAATCTGGAGTCTGAATGGTGTGCAATGTGCACGACGCGTTGGCATGTCGAGGTCCGCCGTCTCAGTCCTTGAGCGCAAAGGGCTGCATCGCCTTCCTCGTCTGCAGCAGCAGCAACATGGAGCGTCAGCATGCTGCGACACGCCTTGCATGAAATCAGGACGGGCTACAAGCTGATTCATCTCCAGACATGGCTGCAGGATCCACTGTTCGCATCCAAACATGGAAGCAGGGTGCGTGCTGATGCAGCCGCAATGGTCAGGCAACCGGTTGCTCGGCTGCCGTGCAACTTCGGCGCGGCCACCTGCCGCGGCTTGGTCAATGAGCCCGGCAGCCTGGTGTGTTTCATGCCCGCACAGATTGAAGCTTGTTTTGTAGCATCTTTGCAGAAGACGCCTGTGCGATAGTTGATTGCATCATTTTGTGGCACCGCGCTGGGACTGAGTTGCGGCATCTTGTCCCAGTCTATGATCGAGAACATGCAGCTCAGTGACGACGTGCATCGCTGCTGCAGGCCGACGGCAGCGAGGGTGGGTTAGGGTTAGGGTTGTGGGCAACGAGGGTCGGTTGGGGACTGCCGGTGGGGCTGCTGCGGCCGCTGCGGCGCGGCGACTGCTGGCACGATGACGGCAGCATCGATATCTGAGGTGCCGAGGCTTAAGCAGGTGGATCATGCGGACAACGAGCTGTGATGGCTTGTGGAATGTTCGGGATAACCACAATGGAGCTGGAATTGTCTGAGCACCTGCTGACACTGTGAACTGACAATCGTAGAGATGCGGGTGAAATTTGTACAGTGCTATTTAAAAGAGCTCCGCCGACTGACCTCGGCAGGTGCGTGCATGGGATCGGTCGCCATTCTGCCCGCATGGCGAACGTGACGCCTCCTACTTCGTATGGCCACTGCGACATACGTCGGAAAATTGGTCATGCTGGATTCCAGCTTGGGAATTCCAGCGTAAAGCTGTTCCAGCATGTTCCAGAGCTTCCATTGATGGAATCCAGCACAGTCCAGCGCAGTGGAATTCCGGCAATGCGATGGATTCCAGCAGGTGATGGAATTCCAGCAGATTCCAGCACATTCCACCGCAGTCGGTGGAACCGTTGGAATTCCAGCTCGTCTGTTCCAGCATGCCCATTGTTGGAATCCACCACGTTCGAGTACGCTGGAAATCCAAAACGACGACTGCTTTTCCAGCTCACGACGTATTCCGGCATGTTCCAGCAGTTTACGGTGGAATTCCGGCAAGTGAGTTGTGGCTCAATCGCGCCAGCATGGTTGCGTGCCCTGCAGAAGTGCAGCAGCTGCGCGCTGATTGATTTGCAGAGACTGCACGCTTGCGGACGTGTAGCCAGAACCGAATTCGGGAGTAGCACGAGTATTTTGATCTTCAACAGACTTGCTGTTGCTGACCCAGTATGACGTCTCGATGCAGCGAACACTCACAACCAGTACTAAACGGGAACATTCAGTGCTTCTGAAGTCGGTTGCTGAAAGTTGAAAGTTTGACGCCGTCTGCGCCTAGAAGGGCGTCAGGCGTGAATAAAGCGACAGGATTCCCAATCCCCTAGTTGCTGACAGACAAGTCTGACACTTCGCTAAGAGCACAGGTTGCCCA
>JAABUM010003742.1_pt1 | contig 18168 bp, 18 predicted proteins | sample 5559161 | NCBI WGS metagenome assembly JAABUM01 (sample SAMN10711868, study PRJNA513369) | rock metagenome | isolation source: Antarctica rocks | place: Antarctica: Victoria Land, Siegfried Peak nord | reverse complement strand
TCACGCGCCACCCTTCAAGTCGTCAACCTCCACAGGTGGCTCAGGCGTTTGGCGCCCGCCCCCTCCGATGACCCGCCCTTCCGCTATAGAAAATCGCATTCCACAGCCTTATGAAGACAGGCTCTTATAGCTCCGTGCGTTATTCACTGCGCTTTCGGACGCGGGTGAGACTTAATCGTTAGGACTTCGCGTGCGGCATTGTAGGTGACGGCACACAAAATTACACTGAAGGCATGAATGCTTTGCATCCACTTCAAATTGCCCTCCAAACCGCCGAGTTTTTCGGCCCCAGCTTCGCCTACAATCTCGACTTCATTCCCGATGACAAGCTCACTTTCAAGCCATCGCCCACCGCTAATTCTGCGCTCGAAGTCACCCAGCAAGCCGCTATGCATTTGCTAAACATGAAAGCTGCCCTGACCGGAGGGAGCTTCGGCGATGTTCCAGTTGAGGTGCCTGAATCTCGTGTGGCGGCGCAAGAACTTATCAAACGCGCCGCCAGCGACTATGCGGCTTGGATGCTCACTCTCGATACGAGCGACTTCGGCGAGAGCATCGAACTGCAATTCGGCACATTGCCACGCGGTCAATGGGTGCTGACGCCGGTGTTGGATTTGGTGCATCATCATGGGCAAATCGCCTATATTCAAGCCATCTTAGGCGATGACGAGGTTCATTCCTTTTCCATGACGATGTGACAAAAGAAATTGGGGGACACAAACCCTATTCATACCTATTCACGAGATCAAAATAGGGTTTGTGTCCCGCGATAACGCCCTTCCTGATTATTTCCTCGAACCAACTGCGTAACCCCTATTTTTATCTTGGGCGAACTTCATTCAGCAAGCCTTCGAGGTCGAGCCGTTCCGTGAATATCGCCAGCTCACCCTCAGGCGTGCGCGGCCATGCTTCCGGTGGACGATCCCAATATAATTCCACCCCATTGTTATCGGGGTCGCGCAGATAAAGGGCTTCGCTTACACCGTGATCGGTGGCTCCGTCAAACGGAATGGCGGCATCGAGTAAGCGTCGGCAAGCGCGGCTCGCGTCGGATAGAGAATCGCCAGATGGTAAAGTCCGGTTGTGCCCGCAGGCGGCGGCGAACCACCCGCGCTTTCCCAGGTGTTTAAACCGATGTGGTGATGATAGCCGCCCGCCGAAATGAACGCGGCCTGCGAGCCATAGCGTTGAGTTAGCTCAAAGCCGAGGACTCCGCAGTAGAAGTCAAGCGAGCGCCCCAGGTCGGCGACCTTAAGATGCACATGGCCGATGCGAACTTGAGCATCAATCGGGCGCGAGATAGGTTTGTTCATGGTGTGGGATGGTGCTGCCGATGAGACGGCCCTGTGGATTTGGTGACCACCCCGGCAACCGCCTCTTCGGAGTCTCATGAAAAGAGCGGTCGTGAAAGTCACGCACAATGGCTTTGTTGGCTTTCACGACCGCTCCCGTTCACTGCTTCTGCTATCCAAGACCGATTTGCTTCCTGAGACGATGACTTAAATCTGCGTAAATCCGCCGTCAACGAAGAGTTCGGTGCCGGTTGTGAACGCCGATTCATCGGAAGCGAAGTAGAGCGCCGCCGCCGCGATTTCTTCGGGTTGGCCGACGCGCCCTAGTGGGACTTGCGCGGCGATGCCGTCGATCATCGCCTTGGCCTGTTCGAGCGTCATATCGCCCATGGGCGCGAACTGCGCGATGCCCGCGTTGACGAACAGCACGTCGATGCGTCCGTATTTGGCTTTTACCGCGTCAACCAACGCTTTGGTCACCGCGACATCGCCCGCGTCCGAGGCCATGACCTCGATGCTGGGTAGTTTGGAGCGCGCCGCTTCCAGCGTTACAGGATTGGAGCCGGTCACGATAACTGTCGCGCCCTCGGCCTAGAATGCTTTGGCCGTCGCCGCGCCAATGCCCGTTGTGCCGCCCGTGATGAGCGCAATTTTGTTGTTGAGTCTGTTCATGTTGTGAGTTTTCCCTGCGCGCCAAACGTGGCCGCGCCATTGTAACCAAGTTACTTATCTGGTGGTTGTGTAGAAATCCGAGAGATGTAAGATGCTCATAAGATCTCTGGTGAGGTCAAGCCCGTGAGGTCAAGCCCGCGTGGGGCGATTTCAGAGGCCGCGCGTGGAGCGACGGCGCGTCAGAAGACGATCCAGCGACAGCGCCCCGCCACCGCGCAAGATCACGATGAACGCCAGCGCCAGGGCGAGCAGATGATATTCAAAGCCCTCGCCCTTCTGGTTGGCGTTCCAGTTCATGAAAAAGCCGTTCGACAGATGCGCGGTGGCAACGGCGACCACCATCACGGACGCGATGCCAAGCGCCGCCGCGCGGGACAATAGGCCCGTCAAAAGCGCCAGAGAGCCGAGAAATTCAGCGGCGATGGCGAGGAAAGCGAGCGGCGCCGGAATGCCCATTTTGCCGGTGAAGAAGCCCATCGTGCCCGCGTAACCGTAGCCTCCAAACAAGCCAAGCACCTTTTGCGCGCCGTGCGGAAACATCACCGCGCCCAAAGTCAGCCGCGCTACCATGACCGCAATATCACTGCGCGTCGCCACGAAAGCGCGCGCTAATTTCGCCGCTCCAGTCGAGGGCGCCTCCAAACTCTCCGATCCAGCCGTTTGCGTAAATGTTCGCTCCATGATACCTCCTTTTGCAATAATTGCAACAGCAAGTAAAACGGAGGCGGGATTACTCGTTTCCGCAAAATTTGCGAACGCAAGTAAAAACGGGAAGTCTCTCATTATGGAAATTTTTATCTCATGAAACACGAAGAACCAAAATCCCTCGCGTCACAACCCCAAAGTTCAACCGGGCCAAGCGCAACCGGGCCAAGTTCAACCGGGCGGGCATCTGATGTGGCTTGTGGGGACGGCGTGGGGACATTGGACGAGAGAGCGTTTCGCACGGGCGAGCCGTTTGGTCTGGGTGTGGCGCAGCACCGGAGTTGGGCGATGTTGCAACTGGCGCACGCGCGCGCGACCGAGCGCGTTGGGCGGATCGTGGAAGCCGAGGGCGGGCTTGCGCCCGATTGGTATGATGTGCTGTTGGCTTTGGAATACGCGCCTGACAATCGTTTGCGGATGGGCGAGTTGGCCCGTTACGTCACGCTGTCGCCGAGTGGCCTGACGCGCCTGGTTGACCGCATCGAAGCGGCGGGCCTGGTCGAGCGGCATCTGTGTCCCACCGACCGCCGCGCGTTTGAAACGGTTCTTACGCCCGCAGGCCGCGCGGCGCGCGAGCAGACCTGGCCGCTCTACGCCCGCGCGGTGGCCGAAGGATTTGGCGAGCGTTTGAACGACGAGGAGGCTGGGCAACTGGCCGAGTTGCTCGAACGGCAACTCGCGGATAGATGAAGCTGCGGGCGTAGAGGCAAGTCGCACTCGCCCTGTCGTTGACCGGATCAACTGCGACTAAACCTGGAGAAGTCGCACCCCCCTCACACCCTTCTATTCCGTTCTGCGTTCACTCGTGGGAAAATGGGATCAAGCTCCCTATTTTGCTGCGACGGTAGCCGTTCCCGTGCGAGCTTTGTTAAAAGTCACAGTTGAGCGTGGACGACGCGGCCAAAAGGTCAGCAAGCGCAACATCAACTGCACGCGGCGGGCTTCGACCAGGTTTTGGCCATCGAACCAGATGTCACCAGCGACGACTTGGTGCAACAAGCGGCGGACAGGGTGCGCCAGCACACGGCGCCCTTCGCGCTCATCAATAATGTCGGTATCGGCGGTGTCCCTGCCCAACAACCCTCGACCAACGCGCTCGATGCCCTCCGCGCTGTCTCTAAAACGTCCCTTTAAAAGAACAAAACGCTCTTTGCCCATTTGGGCTTTCCCTGCGCTCAAGTCTCCTTCTCATAAACCCTTCTCGAAACCCTCTTCTCACATCTGCTCGCTTTGTTGAGTTGTGAGAACCCTTCTTTCATACTGGGGCCATGCTCATTGGCTATGCCCGCGTCTCGACCAGCGACCAGAATCTCGACTTGCAACTTGAAGCTCTCCACAAAACGGATTGCGAGAAAATCTACCAAGACACAGCCTCCGGCTCTCGCCGTGAACGCGTAGGATTAGAACAGGCTCTCGAACAGGCAAGGCCGGGGGACACCTTGGTGGTGTGGAAGTTGGATCGCTTGGGGCGTAGCGTTAAAGACCTCGTGGAGATGGTCGCTCACTTGGAGAAACGTGGTGTCCACTTCCAAAGCCTCACCGACGCAATCGACACCTCCACCCCCGCCGGACGCTTCTTCTTCCACGTCATGGCGTCGCTGGCCCAGATGGAGCGCGAACTCCTCATCGAACGCACTAGAGTGTGTTAGGAACTCATTTGAGCGTGAAATCTCGATTGGAAGAGGTCGTCAGACCCGCTTTAGCGCGAAGTAGCGGGTCTGACGACCTCTTCCAATCAAAAAGCGCTGAGAAAAAGCCATTGAACGCCATTCAAGTCACTAACACCCTCTAAGGCTGGACTCGATGCCGCTAAAGCTCAAGGACGAGTCGGCGGCAGAAAACTCAAAATGACCCCCTCCAAACTCAAGGCCGCCAAAAAGCTCCTCCAAAGCGGAGCCGCACCCAAAGACGTTGCTGCCGATCTTGGCATCTCTGTCCCAACCCTCTATCGCTGGATTCCAGCGCATTCCCGCAACTCGGCCTCTTGACGCACTTCAATTTCCCTTTCCTGTGGGCACCCCAAAGCAGGCCGGAACAGGCACCGCAGCCGGTAGAAACCGGTGTTTTTGGCTCGAAAAGATGCCCCCGCTTGATATTTCGGCGCTCGCAATGTGTCTGCTTTCGCTCCTTGACTTTATAAAGCCAAACATGGTGGAAAAGCCCCTGTTGTAATCCCCATTGTGTCAGGTGCGCCCGCGTCTGTTCCAACCTGTTTTTCAGCCTCACCTTGAAGGCGAGAATCTGAGGTTTTCTGAGGTTTCGCCTTCAAACAGAAGCCGCGCAACTTCTCACAATCGCAATTATGTGAAGCACCTGAACCGCTACTTTGTGCCCGTTGTGGCTTTGGGGCGGTGCATAAACGCCCCTGGCAAAAGCGCGGGCATCGCCTTTTTCTCCTCGCGGTCTACCGTCGCCGCGTCTGCCCGCCAGACCGTCCCATCGGCGAAGCGCACCTTGTCTACATACGCAAGCGCCGTGAACAGGTCGGCATCCGAGCCTTCTCGAACGCCGTCGCTGTCCGATTCGCCGGGCGCGAGCGGGGAGAAGTTGCCACTGTCATGGCCGGGGATCGTCGTTACCAAGTCGGCTAACGGCTCATCGAACGGGTTGAAGCGCAACACGCGAATCTCGAACGCGACGACCGGCTTCGCGCCCTTGTTGCGCCAGGCGTAGGAGTAGCTTCTCCTGAACCCGGCATCACTGACGTAAGCCGTCTTGAAGTCGAAGGCGGTCAACGAAACATCCGGGCAAACATCCAACGTTTTAGCAAAGCGGTCGGTGTAGAATTGCGGGTTCTCTTGCGCCCGCGCCGGGGCTAAGGGAAGCACCAGAAAGAGGGCGACACAAAGAAGAAGAGGTTTCACGTTCTCACTTTACCTCAACCGAGAGCCGGGAAAAACCATGTCGAAGGATGCCTTTTCAGCCCAACAAATGAAAGCGCCATAACTCAACGGAGAGGCCCGCGAAAACGCGCGCCCTTAGTCCTAATCCCCGACGCCATGAAAGGCGCCAGAACGCGCCAGAATCGCCCGCAAACAGGCTAAACGAAGCGGCTCTACCCCTGGGCGCCGATTTACACCGGGGGCACCCTCTCTGCTTGCAAGGGGTAAGCGCCAATATAGAATCGCTTTTTCGTGCCCTATGGCGATTTTCGAGCGCGCGAAACACGAATCAAGGCGATACCCAACTCCAACACGACATCGCTTTGTTTTCGCATAAAGGACGCGCGCGTTAGGCACCCCACTTCAAAGAAACTGAGAATAAACTTATCTACCCCCGAATGAGGATGTTGCGCTGAGTTGCGGGTGTTTGGAGAAGGAAACCCGTTTTTGCTTCGACATGAACTCATCGTTCACGCGCAACGCGAGGGGCGTTTGTCATTCCACAATTTCACCTTCGGTGAATGCACGCGGGCCGCGCTGAGGCAGAAGTTGCGGCCCTTTGTAGGGTTGCGTATCTTTGGGCGGCGCTTCTTCCATGTAGGCAATAAAGGGCGGCGACTTGGGGTTATCGGGGTCGAAGTCGGGATTGGGAAGGACGCGCAACATCCCGTTGTATCCCATACGGCCCGAAAGAACAACGGCCCCATCGTGGCGGGTTTTGGCGTAAAGACGCGCAATTTCGATGCGGTTCATAGGGGGTTTCTACTCCTGGTTTTCGATGTCTAAGCCTTGGTCGAGTTCGTGTTGACCGCTTCCGATTTCGACACGAACCTATCTTTCACACATGGGGAAGAACGATGTGAGCAACGAAGTCGGCCAGACCGTCGCGCCCGATTTGACAGAGCATCTCGTTCCAGTCCTTTGCTCCATCTCCGGGGCGCAAACGGTGAACCGTCGCGCCAAAACTTTCGAGCGACGGCGCTAAATCGGCGCTTGCAACTTCGCCCGCTTCGTCGGCATCGAAGCCCAAGAACGCCCAACGCAACGCAGCTTTAACGCGCAACCAGCCGGGGCCGGTCGTGCCACAAAGCGCAACGGCAGGGAATCCCGCAACGGCCAAAGACAAAGCGTCGAGCGGCGCCTCGGTCACAATGAACGGCACGCCGCGCCCTTTGGCATCGAAGGGGGCGAATGTATCCAAGGTGGGCGCAACGAAAACCGCGTTCTTTTTCGGGCCTTTGGTCTGCACTTTGGGCTTGTCGTGCCCGTCCACAAAGCGCCCCTGCGCCGCGACACACAGGCCGTCCAGATCGTGCAGAGGAAACACGATGGCAGGATGTCCAAACCAATCTGGCGAAAATCGCGCGCCCGACAAAAGCGCGACTTCGAGCGGGATTCCGCGCCCATTCAGATACGCCGCGCCGGGTGTGCCCGCCAATGGCTCAGAATCGAATGTTAAGGCCGTTGCGCTCTCTTCTTCTGGGTTGCGGTAGCTCAGGGGAAAAGCGGCCCTTAATTGCGCCTGGTTGCGGGTTTGGCGAGTTGCCGCCGAAGGAGAACCTTTCGGGGTGCGCGTCCAAAACTCACTGAGAAGGCCGCTTGCATGGCACCGGTGGCACACAAACGCGCCGCTTGTGGTGTTCACGCCCATCGAGCGGTGCGCCACGTCTTTGGGTTTGCCGTCGCCGCAAAACGGGCAGCAAAAGCGCCGCTCGGTTCCGGTCGAGCGCGCGCGCGGGTCGAAGGTTTCGAGGTCGCTAAGGCCGATTTGAAGCGTCGGAGCGGTCATTTGCTCGCCTCCGTGAAGCGCTGCAACGCGCCGTTAAACGAAAGGTCAACCGTCGTGCCGACTGCGCCGTGCCGGTTTTTGGACAGTTGCACCTTCACGGATTTTTCGCCCGCGCCGTCCTCGGTTTTGGTGGCTTGCAAGTCGAACAAAACCTCGGCGCCGTATTCGATGAAGCGATTTCCGGCGCCAGAGTTGACCGACGCCACGCCGCCGCCGTCTTTGAGCGCCGCGCGCGACTGCTCGCCAATGGCAATCACCGGGCACCGGAGCCGCGCGGCCAAACCTTGAAGGGAAACCATCGCCGCGCCAATGGCTTCATATTCGGGCAAGCGCGCTGGAGCCATGCGCGCCCAGGTGTGCAAGCTGTCCACGATGATCAACACGCTTTTGGCATCGCCGCGTGCGGCAAGAGCGGCATCGAACAAAAACTCGTCGGTCGCGTGAGCGCGGGCCGCGTCGCAAAACACAAGCGAAGGCATCGCTTCGGCGGTTCTTTGGGCCGCTTGGTTCACGGCGTCCGGCGTCATTTCGCCCGACGAAAAACGCCCCAAAAACTGCCCGGTCACGCGCGCCATTTGACGGCGAAACAATTCTTCCGGCGCCATTTCGGTGGACACGAAAAGCGCCGGGAAGCGGCACGTCGCCGCGATTTGAACGCAAAGGGCGGTTTTGCCCGCGCCGGTGTTGCCCAGCACGACGGACACGCCAACGGGCAAAGCGCCGTTGATTGCGCTATCCAGCTTCTTGAAGCCGGTGAGCGGGCCGCGCGGGATTCCGCTCTGGCGCGCTTCGTAAGCGGCCCGCGCGTGCTCGGTCACAGCGTTCACGAGTGAGGCGCAAGAGAAAAGTTGCGGCTCCAGCGCTTTGGGCGAAGCCTTGGGGCCGGGCTGATGTTCGTTTGGCACGCCCTACGTTTACGGAAAAAACACGCGGGAAACCGCACGCCTTGCGCGTGCGATGTTTCGCCTATCATTATCATTATAGGACGCGTTTTGAGCGTGAACTCCCGAAGTTTCCGCACGAACTCCCGAAGTTTCCGCACGAACTCCCGAAGTTTCCGCACGCCTAAAACGTCCCTAAACCGGCTTTTTGGTGCGCCTCTTTGGTTTGGCTTTGAGGTCTTTGCGCTTCAGTGGTGGAAGCGCCGCCGCGCGTTCTTCGAGGCCGGATTGCCAACCTTGGCCGGGAAAAACGCCGCTTGAATCGTCCAGCCACTTGTCGCGCCAACCTTGGCGTCCGTGAGGTTGAAGCATCGAAGTCGCGGTTACATTTTGGGCCGCGTCACCTTCGCGGGCGATAAAGCCGCCATCGGCCAAGTGTTGCAGGGCTTCGCGGTAGTATTTGACGGCGTGTTTGGGGTCTTTGCTCGCCAACACGTCCTCTGGTGCGTTTTTGGGCGTGTAGGTCAGAAGCAGTTGGCGCCGCGTTGGACAAAAGGTGCGTGCTTTGGTCTCGCGTGGCTTCATGCGCCAGAAGTGCGTGAGGGAAAATCCAATAGTTCGCGCCCAATCGCCGCCCGGTTTACCCGGTGGAATCGAAGCCAGAAGTTCACCGAGCGGCATATATTGCGAAAGGTGAGGCGAGGTCAAAAGCGGCGTCCATTGCTGAGAAATCACGACGTAAGCGCGAAGCGGCACGCCGTCCGGCTCGCCTTCGGGTCGCTGGGTGTCTGTGATTTTCCAAGGCGTTGAATCAATGATGGTTGAAATGACTTCGCGCGTGTCCCGGTCTTCGTAGGGAACTGAACGCTTGCCAACTACTCGCGCCCTGGCGCCGTGCCGTAGAAACTCCCAGACCTTCGCCCGCAGTTCTTCTTTGCGCGCGGCGTCTGGCTTCTCGGCCAACCAGCCAACGTATTTCATCACGTCGTTTAGGTCAATCCATCCACCGACTAACCGGCGCTTTTCTTCTCCCGGTGGCGACAAGACGCCGCAAACGTAAGAAAGCGCGAACATAGAATCAATGCTTTGCGACTTGGTGAGGTTCACCAGGTCGGCGAAGCTCAGGCCGTCGCCTTCTTCCTCGTCTTGGCGTCGGTCTAATTCCACACGATGCGTCGCGCCCGGTTTTTCCCAAAGTCGCACGCCCCGTTGCTCCTCATTGCGCCAGTTCTTCTCGCTTTTGCCGTCGCCAACAGACCTTATCCACACGTCGCACTCCTGCCCAGTATGGATCGGAAAGTTCTCTGCGCTCTGCGTTGGTTCTATGGGCGCTTGAACTGGCGCGATGAAGCGCGCCAAGGCGTTCCGTTGCCTCATCTGTCCAAACGCAAGGGCCATGTCGGGCCGCGTTTGAAGGTCAACTTCCAAAAGCAACTCTTCGTCGGGAAGCGGGCACAAAAGCCCCTCATCGGTTGGGAAGAACGTCGTGTGCGCCGTCCACGACTTGAACTCTATACGCTTGCCGTCCACATACATCTCGCCGTTTGGCAGTTCAAAAACCAATTGGTCTGGGCCGGTTGCGTAAGCGCCTTGGATGATGTTCTTGCCCAGCGATTCCCAGATGGCTTTCCCCATTTCTTCGGGCACAACGAACACGAAGTTCGATTGTTCGGTCACTATTTCGGGTTGAGGTTCAAGAATATCTTGAGGGGTTGTCATTGTGGTTTTAGCTCAACATCTTCACAAATAAAAGCGCGGGCAGATTCTTGGGCTTCTTCGCGCCGTTGACGGCTTCAAAGAAAGGCAGATCAGTTGTCACAAGTTCTACGTCGCGCGCCTGAGCGTGTGCCGCATAAGAGGCGTCATAAACACGCGGTTGGTCGTAATCGAGCGCGATTTGAAAAGCGCGTGCCCGGTCGTTGGGGTCGTATTCGATGACAAGAGGTAGGGCATCAAGGGCCGCGCGTGCCGTCTGTGCTTGAGGTAGCGTCAGGGCGCCCTTCCACACGCGCAGCCGAATCACGCTGTCGCACTCATAGGCAAACATGGCGGGCGTGTAGATCGTGACGCCTTGCGCCGCCAACGCCGTGAGGTGCGCAACGGCCTGAGCGTGCAACGGTTCATCCGGCAACACAAACGCCAGCGCCGCCGAAGCATCGAAACAAACCCGGTTCACTGCGCGCGTTCCTCGCGTAGTTGGCGCAGTTCGCTCGCCGCGTCATTCACGCCCGCAACGCGCGCCGGAACGCCCCTCAACTCATTCTCCAACTGCGAAACCAAGGACAACGCGCGGGCTAAAGGATTCGGCTCTGGGCCGCGTCCAGGCGCGACTTCGGTTAGCGCCGATTCGGGAACACGCCACTGGCGCCCGCGCTTGATGCCGCGTAAAACGCCGCGCTTGAGTTGCCTCTGAACTGTCAGAGGGGACAACTGCAACCGCTCTGCGGCTTGGTCAACTGTTAAAAGCATCTCCATACACCGGATTATAACAGGTCGGCTAAAGTTGCTCAAGGCAACCGTTAGCGACCGTTTCTTGTAAAATCCGATGCACGACGCGCGCCAATACAATAAACTTGCCACATGGCAAAAAGCCTTCCCCTCTCACTTGTATCAGTCCGGCTCAACCTCTCGACAGGGGAGGTGAATTGACATCGACGCGCTCCAGCTCAGAACGATTTTCATGGGCGACGACAGCGACCTGCGCGCGGTCATGTCGCGCGCGGACGTGGCCATCGAAGAGTTTCTGTCCAAGCCACGCCCCGACATCCAGCTTGGCGCTAACTTCAGCATCAACGGTTCAGGCGGACGCGGCGCCGGTCTTGGCGACCCGGCGAAAATGACGGCAGCGGCTCAGGCGCGCGTTGAAGCGGAACTCAAGGTGTCGCAAGGTCGCCAAGAAAACATCTTGCGCGAGGGCGAAGCGAAAACGACAGCCATCGCGCAGCAGGGCGCCGCGCAAAAGGTTTCGATTGCCGAGGCGAGCGCGGCCAAAGTCACGGCCATCGAAGCCGAAGCCGCCGCGCGCTCCGAAGTGCGCCAGCGCGAATCTCTGGCGCGTCAGGCTCAGGAATACGAACGCGCCCAGCAGCGCCTTCTTTCGCTCCGGGCGCAAAATGCGCGGAACATGGAAGTCGGGCAAACGCTCAACCGGGCCGGAAACGCCTTGACGCTGGGCGTTACCGCTCCGCTCGCGGCGGGCGGCACGTTGGTTTTGCGCGAGGGCATGAACTGGGAAAGCTCAATGGCCGAAGTGCGCCGCACGGTCACGGGTTCCATAACCCAGATTCGCGCGCTGGAGTTGCAACTGCGCGATATGGCAGCAGGACGCGGCGCGATTCCGATTAACGTCAATGAGTTGGCGAAAATCGCCGCCGAAGCGGGCGCGCTTGGTGTGAACACGCCCAATGTTGCGTCCATCACGCGCACCGGCGCGATGCTGGGCACAACCACGAACATGGGCGCGAGCGACGCGACGAACTTCCTCGCACGCTTTGCCAATGCGACCGGCGACGGGCAAAAGAACTTTGACCGCACTGGCTCGGCTCTGGTGGCCCTGGGGCAGAAAAGCCCAGCGACGGAGCGCGAAATCGCGGAAATGTCGCTTCGCATCGCGGGCGTTGGAAAACAGGTTGGCCTCACACAGCCGCAAATTTTGGGTTTCGCGGCGGCGATTGCGGGCGTGGGTGTGAAGGCGCAGGAAGGCGGCAGCGCGATTTCCAAGACGTTCGAGAAAATAGACGCCGATGTTCGCAAAGGCGGCGACGAATTGGAAGGCGTCGCTAAGGTCGCTGGAATGTCGGCCCAGGCTTTCAAGAAGGCGTGGGAAACCGACGCGGCGCGGGCAATGGCTTCGTTCATCGAAGGGCTGAAGCGCACGCGCGAAGAAGGCGGCAGCGCGGCGGGCACATTGGATGAACTGGGCCTCAAGAATCGCCTCATTCACGATACGTTGCTTCGCGCGGCCAACGCGGGGGGCTTGTTCAACGACACACTTCGCACCGGGGAACAAGCCTGGAAAGACAACACGGCGCTCGCCACAGCCGCCGGGAAACGCTACGAGACAACGGCTTCCCAACTTCAAATCTTGCAAAGCCGGGCGCGCGAAGTCGCGCTCACGGTGAGCGAAATCGTTTTGCCCGGCGTTAACAAGGAACTCAAGGGATTTTCGGACGGGTTGCCCGAAGCGGCGAACAAAGCCGCCGCCGCTTATGAGGCGTTAGCGCCAGCTGGTCGCAAGGCCGCTATTGGCGTTTTAGCTGTTGGCGCAGGCGCGGGGCCGATGCTCAAATTGGCAGGAACGGCATTCGAGGCAGTGGGAAGTTTTCAGAAGTTGGCGGGCGCCATCAAAGAAGCACGCGCGGCTCAAGCGGCAGCTTCGGCGGCGTCCACAGCCGCAAGTGTGGCCCCGGTTGCCGCCGAAGGTCTGGCCGGAGCGGGCGCGGCAGCAATCGGAGCCGAAGGAGCGGTCGCCGGGGGCGGCGTGGCGGCAGCAGGGCTGTTGTCAAATCCGGTTGGATGGGTGATTCTCGCGGCGGCAATCGTGGCGGGCATTGGGCTTTTGATTAAATTCAAAACCGATTACGAAGAGGTTTTAGAGCGCAACCGGCAACTGACGCACAACGCGGGCGAACTGCGCGATGCGATGAACCGGGCGCTTTCCCAGGCGCCCGACAACAAAATCAAGACGCAGCTCGAACAAACCGGCGAGGCGGCGACAAACGCGGGTAGCGACGTGGACAAGCTCAAAGGTGCGCTCGAACGGGCCAATCAAACCAAGGTCACGATCTCGAAGATGCACGTTGACCCGGCCACGAAAGACCCGTTGATGAACGAGGTGCAGCGAATTATCAACTCGGTTCAAAGCACGCTTTCCATCAATTTGAAGGTAAACGCGCAAAACGGCGGCGGGCGGGCGCCGGTTCCTCCAGGCATGGTAGCGCAAGGCGGGCGCGGCGGGATGCGACCGCAAACCCGCGAGGAACGCCTTGTAGCGATGGGCGCGGTTGAAGCGCCTCATCCAAGCGGGCGCTACGGCACCGTCAACCCCCAGGAACAGGCGGCTTATGATGCCGCCATGAAACAGAGAATCGCTCTGCCACAATCGCCACAGCGCCCCGGTGGGCCGCGTGGCAAGTTATCTCCTGAAGACCAGGCTCAATATGAGGCGACGCAAAAGAAATACGAAAACGACCTGAGCACCCTTCAGGAAGAGTTGGAAGCTCGCCAAGCTGAAAGCGCGCGCCTGGGCAACTTGCAACACCAAGACCGTTTCGATGCGCGTGCCCATGATGCTCTCAAAACCTACTCGAACAACCTCGCGGAACTCGTGAAGGTTCAGCACGCCTACAACGAAGCGAAAAAAGGCGGATACAAAGCGGATCAGGCTGAGTTGCAAGCGATGGGCGAACTCGCTTCGCACGTCACGGGGCTAAAGGCCAAAGTCCAGACCGACCAGAAAAAGCGCGTGGATGATGCAAAAGCGGCGGGCGGGCGCGAGCAAGCCCAGGCGGAAGCGCGGGCCAAAGACGACGAAAAACAGCGCAAGGCCGAAGATGAGGCTCTGGCAGAACAGGCGCGCGCAGACCGGGGCCAAGGCCTCTCGAAGCAACTGGAAAAATGGCGTTCGCTGGGCACAACTGTCGCTGGGCACAACTGTTGAGGGCATTGTGTCCGGCATTGCGCAAACGAGCGAACGCGCCGGGGCCGGTGTAGGCGACGAGTTCAATCGCAAACTCGCCGAAACGAAAGAGCGGGCACAAATGGCTAAGGAAGAGTTCGCGGGCATCCCCGCGCCTCTCAAAGAATCCGTTGTGGCTTTGGCGGGCATTGGCGCCGAGCTTCAGGGCATCGTTGAAAAGCGCGAGCTTTTGCGCCAGACGTTTGGCGAGATTTACAACGGACTGAGCGGGGAAAATCAAGACAAATTCGCGTCCTTCGCCGCCAATTTCGAGGCGAAACTTGGCCTTCAAAAACGGGCGGATGAACTATTGGCCGAAAGCCGACAGCGCGGCGCCGACATCCTGGGCAACGTCGAGGGGAACACCTCTTCCCTTCAAGGCGACATCCGGCAAAACGAACTTGCGGGCCGCAAGCCGTTCCGTGACTCGGCGGCGACTTTGGGGACGGGCGGCGACATCACGGCGCAAATGGTGCGCGACGCCGCAACTTTGGCGAGTATCCCGGAAAAAATCAGCGCGTGCGCCAACGTCGCCTCGCAGATGCTTCACCGTCTGAACATTCCTGTCGAGGCGAACAACAACGTCGCCGAACTGGAAAAGAACATCAAGAAACTCGGCGTGAAAACGGTTTCTTTAGCCGATGCGCGACCCGGTGACACGCTCATCTGGGACACGCAAAAGTCGCGCGAGTTTGGCGAGCATTGGCGCTATGGTTCGGTTTCGGGCAAACACGTCGAGATTTACGAAGGCGACGGCAAAAGCGATGGCAACGGCGGCGGCGCGCGCCGCAACCCGCGTCACATCTCGCAACCGCTTTATGACAAACGCGCCCTTACCATCTATGAGACGTCGGCTCTGGCGGGCGGCGCGGCGACGACTTCTCCCGCATCGTCGTCGTCTGCATCTGCTCACGAAAGCGACCTGGTTCCCGTCAATGGAAAAAACGGTTTTGAGGGATACACCACACGCGCCAACCTCGCGCTGCGCAACAAAGCCGCGCAGATCGTGGCGCCGCTTCCTGCTCCTGCTCCATCAGGTGCGCCCGCCCAAAAGCGCGATGTCTCAAGCACGTTGCCGCCTGTCAGTGGTTACGAGAGCATCGTCGGGACGTTTCATAAATTGCCGAAGTCGTGGAACACCGCGATGGGTGAATATCGCCCTCAACCCGGCGAACAGACGCGCTACCGCGAGCAGTTCGAGAAGTTGCTCCTGGCGCTTGAAGCCAAAGGCGTGAAGGTGCCTGACGCGCAAGCCAAGCACGCCCGCGCGCTCATGGGGTCGTTCGATGTGTCCAGTTCGATCAAAACGGCGACCGATAAAGCGGCGCGCGACATTGCGGACATGGGCGTTCGCATCCGTTTGGCCGGGCGGGAAAATAACCCCTACCTCGTTTTGCTCGATGAGTTCGAGCACGGCGAAAAGCGGTTCGTGTCGCGCGGTGGCCAAAGCGCGCTACTACAAATGACGCTCGCTCAGATGCGGGCGAACATCGGAGCCGCAACCCGCGAGAGCGCGCGACAGAGCCGTTCGAGCGTTGCGATGTCCAGCGAGAACGAAGCGATGCTGGGCGACGCCCACTTCAACGCGCCTTCTTACGAGCGCGCCCAGTTCCAAACCGGCAAACGGTTCGAGATTTGGAACAGCAGCGATATTTTGCTCCTGAGTCAGGCCATCGAGCATCTCAAAAAGTCGGGCCAATTTCTCGAAGCCGAGCGCGAACAAAAACTCCTCAACGCCCAGGCGACAACTCGCCTTTCATCGGCCATGCGCGTTTATGACGCGCAGCAAGGCGAAGGCATCCTTCGTTTGCACGCCGAAGAGATGAAGCGTCTGAGCGATGAAGGCGACGCGTTTGAACGCGTCGCCGCTCTGCGCTTGAACGCGGGCCTCTCGCCGCGCGCCCGCGAAAATCAGGCTGCAAGCGCCGCCGATGAACAAAGCGCCCGCGAAAAACTGGCGCCCGCGTTCAAGATGGACGCGCGCCCGCTTTCCCAGCGCCTTGCCGATTCTGTCACGGGGGGAGCGCCCTTCGTTTCCAATCCCTTGCAGCAATTGCGACTTGGTGCCGCCGTCGCCGGTCAAGTGGGCGGCGCCGATGCCAACCGCCGCGCAGGGCAAACCGGGAAGGATAATGACGCGAACACTCTAGCCGCCAACGGCGCGCGTGATTCTCTGGCCACGCTGCAAAATCAGTTGGCGCTTGTCGGGCGCTTCCGCTCCGGTTCGCCTCAACTGAGCATCGAAGAAGGCGTGGCGCGCGAACGTCAATCGCTGTTGGGCGGCGAATTCAAAGACCGTGTTTCACGCGGCGCGGACGGCTCACCTCAACTCGACGCGGCAACTCAAGCCGAGTTGGATAAGCGCCTGGACGCCAAGCGGCGCGAACTGGAAATGGAACAAAAAATCAAAATGGTGGCCGATGCGCGCCGACTCGACGAGGACTCCTCGGTTCGCGTGTTGGATGGGGAGTTCGCTCTGAAAACGCGCCTCGCTCGGACTGAGCGGGAGCGGTTGCAAATCGCCTTTGACTTGCAAGACGCGCAGCGCAAACGCACCTACGGCGACGACTACGCGCCGGGTTTAGAGGAGCGCCTTAATCGCTTGAAACTCCTTGACCAAGGGGACAAGGGCGAACATCAGGGGAACGCTTTGCAAGCCGAAAATGCGCTACAAGACCTCCGCAAAGCCGGGGAACTGGCGCGCGTCCATTCGGCGAAAGAACGTCTTGAAATCGAGTTCAAGTATCAAGACCTGCTTCGCAGCCCTGACGCGCAACATCCCTACCTGCCCGACGAAAAAGAGCAAGCGGCCCGGCAAGCACAACGCGCTGAGGCCGACAAGAACGACCGCTTCAGCGATCTCAAAAGCGCCGCAGGTCAAATGCACGGGATTTTGTCCGACGCTATTTCCACAGGCCTCAAGGATGGAAGTGCCAAAGGCGTGCGCTCGATGATTCAAAACCTCGAAGGCGCGCTGTTCAAGGAGTTCGCCGACCGCGCCTCAGCCAAGCTCACCAACCGCGTGTTTCGCCACAAAGCGGGCACCGCCGAAGTTGTAGACACCAAGCCCGGACTGTTTGGCGTGATGATGGGCCGCGACAAGGCCGACGATGCCGATACCCAGGGCGCCGCCGTGCCGCGTTTGCCCAAGGGCGCAATGACGGCGCGCTTTGCCTTGAGTGCCCCGCGCAGTGCGGCCCTCGCCCATCTTGCGGCGTGTAGCGCGGGGCCTGGCACAGTGGGAACAGGCGGCGCGGCGCAACTTCAAAGCGCCGTTATCAACGTGCAGGGTAAAACCGACATTCACGCGCCCGGCGCCAATGTTCACCTTCCAGACGCGAACACGTCGGGCGGCGTGGGCAGCAAGCCGAGCGGCGACCAGTTCTTGGGACGTCTGAGCAGCGTTGGTTCGTTCGCGTCCAACCTGGAATCGCTGACCGGTGGCGGAGGTTTGTTTTGATGAAAACACGCGGTTCACTGTTTGGTATCGAACAACGTGTTCACAAAGGCTTTCAAGTCTTCGCCGCGTAACTTGTAACCGCGCCCGATGCGAACCGCGTGCAGTTTCCCTTCGGTGATTGCTTGGCGAAGTCGGCGCGACGAAAAGCCACTGAGCGCCGCCGCTTCATCGAGCGACAGCGTGAGTTTTTCCGAAGTCCTGACGGGCGCCGCGTCCTGTCCTGTCGCGCTATGTCCCGCGTTCATCTGCTCGCCAAGAGCCACAACTGCAAGCGCAACAGATTCAAGCGTTAAGCCCGCTCCTCGCGCTGTGACAGGATGGGACGGGACAAAGAGCGCGGTTGCTACTGGCGCGCGCGCTATGGCCGTTTCTGGCGCCACAACGGGCGTTTCCAGTTCGGCCTTGAGACGTTCAACATCTTCGGGCAAAACATCGAGCGCACCTTTCACGCGCCGGTCAAGAAGTCGGCCACTGGCCACATAGCGCGACACGCTTTTTTCGCTCACGCCCAGCGCCTCAGCAATTTGTTTTCGGTTCATGGGAAAAAGGCCGGGACACGGCGCGACATCCTCTCTTGAGTGCTGAGACAGCAAGAGCCGTCTCAGTGTGTCCCACGTCGGGACTTTAGAAGCCCGCCATCTTGATGAATTTGAGTTGCTCCTTTTTAGAAACTCCAGGCACCAAAAGCGTGTCTCATGAGGAGTGCATCAAACTGAGGGTGATGAAGAGAACGCGGTCGTTGGATTTGCGCGAGCGAGCGTTAGCGGCTTTGGCCGGTGGAATGAAGCGGTCGCCGGTGTGCTTGGTGTT
>JAABUM010003741.1_pt1 | contig 18171 bp, 21 predicted proteins | sample 5559161 | NCBI WGS metagenome assembly JAABUM01 (sample SAMN10711868, study PRJNA513369) | rock metagenome | isolation source: Antarctica rocks | place: Antarctica: Victoria Land, Siegfried Peak nord | reverse complement strand
GATGGCGATGAGCAGCGTCAGCGTCGTGACCAACAGCCTGCGGCTGCGCGGCTGGACCCCGCCGACGACGGTGCGGGAGATCCTCCACCCCGGCCTGCGGCGGCGCGTCACCGAGTGGAGCTACCTCATCGGCATCGCCCTCCTGGCCCTGGCGCTCGGCGCGGGCGCCCTCTGGTTCAGCGCGCGCGGGATGGGCCACGGCGGGGCGATGACCGGCACCGGCGACATGGTCGGGATGGCGGGGATGGCCGAGGCGGTCGTCGCGCCCGCCGCCGCCGGACTGCGCGTCGAGTGGGCGAGCGAGCCGACCGCTCCGGCCCCCGGCCAGCCGGTCACCCTGCGCTACCGCGTGACCGATGCGGCGAGCGGGCGGACGATCACCGACCTGCCGCTCGACCACGAGCGCCCGATGCACCTGATCCTGGTCAGCGGCGATCTCGGCACCTTCCAGCACATCCATCCGCAGGTGGCGGGCGACAGCTACAGCGTGACGACGACGCTGCCCGCCGGTGCCTACACCCTCTACGACGAGTTCCAGCGCGACGGACAGACGGTGCTCGACCAGCGCCCGCTGACGGTCGGCAACGCCACCGCGACCGGCCCGGCCAGCCTCGCGCCGGACCTCGCGCCGAAGACGGTGGCGGGGGTCACCGTGGCCCTCGCCGCCCCGCAGATGGTGCGAGCCGGCCAGACGGCGACCTTCACCTTCGCCCTGACGACCGGCGGGCAGCCGGCGACGGACCTGGCCCCGTACCTCGGCGCGGACGCGCACGTCGCGGTCGTCTCGGCGGATAGCCGCCAGTTCGCCCACACCCACGGGGAAACCGTGGGCGGGGCGAGCTACGGCGCGACGGGCGACCATGCGGCGGGCGGGGCCGTCGGCCCGCAGATCGGCTTCACACACACCTTCGCGACGCCCGGCCTCTACAAGGTCTGGGGGCAGTTCGATCGCGGCGGCACGGTCATCACCGTCCCGTTCGTCGTCGAGGTGCGCTGAGGGAGCCCACAACGGTGGTGCCACGCCCGCGCGCCGCATCCGGCGCGCGGGTGGGACATAGAGCGAGCGTCCCGGCAAGGGGCCGGGCAAGTATGAGGAGGCGGCTACCCATGAGCAGCACCATCGAGCGCGCGACGCTGACGGCACCGGACATCTCCTGCGCGCATTGCGTCGCCAGTATCACCAAGGCCGTCGGCGGCCTGAGCGGCGTCAGCAAGGTCGCGGCGGACGAGCAGACCAAGCAGGTCCGGGTCGAGTACGATCCGGCCCGAGTCTCGCTGGCGCAGATCGAGGCGACGCTGGACGAGGAAGGCTACCCCGTCCAGAAGTAATGCGTTCATAGTGGGGGGCCGAGCATGTGGTGCTCGGCCCCCCGCCGTGTGCATGCGAGGAAGATGCCCACAGCGAGCGACGCTACGGCGGCGCACCCACGCCGCGCCTGCAAGCGCTCCCGGGCGGTACAAGGTTAGCTCTACATCGGCAGCCTCGCGAAGGTAATGCTGCCAGACCTGCACCTCGGTTATGTACCCACCGATGCCGAGTACCACCGGCGCATCCTCTTCGCGAAACAAGCGAGCGACCGCAGCTCCGGCCCGCTCGTGCAGCGGGCGAGCCACCGTTGGTTCGAGAGCTACTGTCTCCGCTCCCAGCGGGCGTCATCGTCGCATCCGGCGGGGCGAATTTCCCGGACGGAGGCGACCAGCCCTCGACTTCGCCGCCCAGCCCCAATCGCATCGAGGGGGGGAGCGGCGTCTCGGCCTGACACTGCGCGAGACACAGCCCAGCGACGACCTGGCGACGAGCGACCATCCGGGTGGTACGGGACACGTCGCATACCCCGCAAGGGATGAGGTGGGGCCATAACTGCTGGAAGTGCAGCCCCGATAGTGGGTGTGGAGTGTGTGGACCTGCCCCCCTGGAGTGTCACCTCGTTTTTCCGCGCGATTGGCCCTCCCCTCCCGGTCTTATTATCCGCATACTGTTTATAGAAAGCCGCCTGCCTGCGGTGCTACGCGGAATAGCGCGCACGGGTGCGCTACCGACGGCGGGAAAAAGGGGAGTGTCATGAAGGCGAACGGTCACGCGGGCGACGGCGTCGCGAAGTCGACCTGGGCGACGAAGAAGGGCCTCGCGCAGATGCTCAAGGGCGGGGTGATCATGGACGTGGTCACGCCGGAGCAGGCGCGGCTCGCCGAGGAGGCCGGGGCGGTCGCGGTGATGGCGCTGGAGCGCGTCCCGTCCGACATCCGCAAGGAGGGGGGCGTCGCCCGGATGAGCCCGCCGGAGCTGGTCGCCGCGATCAAGGAGGCGGTGACGATCCCGGTGATGGCGAAGGCCCGGATCGGCCACTTCGTCGAGGCGCAGATCCTCGAAGCGCTCGACATCGACTACATCGATGAGAGCGAGGTGCTGACCCCCGCCGACGATCAGTATCACATCGCCAAGGATGACTTCCGCATCCCGTTCGTCTGCGGCGCGCGCGACCTCGGCGAGGCGCTGCGCCGGATCGGCGAGGGGGCGGCGATGATCCGCTCCAAGGGGGAGCCGGGCACCGGCAACATCGTGGAGGCGGTGCGGCACCTGCGCCAGATCACCGACGGGATCCGGCGGCTCCAGGTCGCGCCGCCGGAAGAATTGATGACGCACGCGCGCGATCTCGGCGCACCCTACGAACTGGTGCGCGCCGTCGCCGCCGCCGGAGCCTTACCGGTCGTCCTCTTCTGTGCGGGCGGCGTGGCGACCCCGGCCGACGCGGCGCTGGTGATGCAGCTTGGCGCGGAGGGGGTCTTCGTCGGCTCCGGCATCTTCAAATCGTCGGACCCGTTCAAGACGGCGCGGGCGATCGTCCAGGCGACGACGAACTTCCGCGACGCCGCGCTGATCGCCGAGGTGAGTAAGGGGCTCGGCGATCCGATGAAGGGGATCGAGATGAAGACCATCCCCGCCGAGAGCCTGATGGCCCCGCGCGGCTGGTAGCAACGAGTAGGGCGAGTAGGCGAGTAGGTCAGTAATCCACAGTACCCTGACGACCACTATCCTACTCGCCTACTCGCCTATTCCGCGACGATAGGAGCGGCATGATCGGTGTACTCGCGTTGCAGGGGGCGTTCATCGAGCATGTGCGCGTGCTGGCGCGTCTCGGCGTGGCGACGCGCGAGGTGCGCCAGCGCAAGGATTTGGCGGGGATCGATGGGCTGATTATCCCCGGTGGGGAGAGCACGACGATCGGCAAATTACTCGACCTGTTGGAGATGACCGAGCCGGTGCGCAAACTGGGTCGTGCCGGGTTGCCGATCTGGGGCACCTGCGCGGGGATGATCCTCCTTGCGCGCGATGCCGGACGCCCGCAGACCCTGCTCGGCTTGATGGGCATCGGCGTGCGCCGCAACGCCTTCGGGGCGCAGCTCGACTCGTTCGAGGCCGCGCTGCCGATCCCCGCGCTCGGCCCCGAGCCATTCCCCGCTGTCTTCATCCGCGCCCCGCTAATCGACCGCCTCGGCCCCGGCGTGACCCCCCTGGCGACCCTGCCCGACGGCACGATCGTCGCCGCCGAGCACGACAACCTGCTCGCCACCGCGTTCCACCCCGAACTGACCGGGGACACGCGGTTGCACGAGTATTTTGTGAGAAAGGTGGGACGAATGGATCAAGCCCTCGTCTTAAGTGGCGAGCACGACCACGATAGCTGAACTGCACTGCGCTCATCCTAGCTGCAGCGGAGGCCACAAGGCCGCGAGCGTGCCCGCCTCATCGCGCAGCGGGAAGGTGTCACGAGCGGATACCACACCGGGCCTGCCCGTCTTTTCTCCCTCTAGCAGGTGACAAGGGCTACGCAAGGAAAGGTACGGCGCGCAACGACCGTTAGCCGCGATCTCCCACTGGCACCGCAGCCCTTGCCCTCAGCGGGGCGCGGCCATGGCAGACCGGCGTCCGATCGGACTCGTGCGCATGCGAGTGCTCGCCGTCGATCATCTGCCGACTCTATGGTCGGGGGCGCATCGGTAGTCCCGCACCGCCCTCGCCGCTGGTTAGCAGTGTCGCTCCTATTCGGCGTCGCCGTGGCCTGGGTGCTGCTGATGCGGGCCGCACGAGCCGACGGACGCGGTGATCGTGGGCGCGGCGGGCCGCCCGACCGGCGGGTACCGGACCCCGCTCGCGCAGGTGGACCCGGCCGTGGCCCTTGCCCGGGTGGTCCGGCGACGACCGCTGGCGCCCCCGTCCTCGCACGGCGGTGCCCCTACTCTAGGGGATGCTGGCTTCGCTCGTCGCGCTCGTCGTCGGTATCGTCGATACGGCGACGTACGTGGCCGGAATGCGTCGCGGTCAAGCGGATCGGGCTTGTGCGTACGCGCTAACGCCGCGACACCACCTGGCGCGCGCGCCGCGTGCGCCACCCGTATGGGGTCAGGCCCTGCGGCTTGTACACCGATAGGACGGTGGCTACGAGCAACGCCAGCAGGGCCAAGCCGGAGGCGACCGCCATCTGGACGCGCACCTGGAGGTGGTCCCCGCCGACGATCGGCCCGGCGACCGCGATGCTGGCGATGGCGTCGATGGGCCGCATATGGACCAGCAAGATGAGGGTCGAGAGGAGGTTGATGGCGAGCTTCACCAGCACCCAGTAATGCCGGAAGAGCCCCCATACCGTCCCCAGCGCCTGGATAATCCCGGTCGCCAGGGAAGCCAGGCACAGCGGGAGGATGGCATACCAGGCCAGTGCGCTCATCACCGCATAGGCGCTGCGCACCAGCAGCGCATCCGGGCTGACGAGGCCGACCACGGCGAGCGCCAGGAAGGCCGCGACCGCACCGAACCAGCCGACCGAGGCGACAATGTGCGCGGTGAGCGCAAGCCTGCGGAGGCCGGGGGGCATGATCATCCCCCGTGCCCCATCGGCGCATGGCCGGTCAGGTGGAGGAGGATGAAGAGCACGACCAGGACGAGGGCGATGGCCCCGAACGCCTTCACCCAGCCCGGCGTGCCGGTATCCGGCCCGTGGCCGGGTTCTCGCCGTGGTTGCGCCATGATTGCTGCTCCTCAACGTACTACCCAATAACCTCCTTGAAGGGTACGGCAGGCCGCGCGTGAAGACCATGCGTAAAGGACGGGAAGTGTCGTATTCTGGACAGTAAGTCGTGATCGTCCATTAACCATCCGCGCCAGGCTGCCCACGCCTGGGGATACGACTGCCTTGGCCTTGCTGATGAGGAAACCGTATGATGAAGACTGACCGGCGGGTGCGACGCACGCGCGCGCTGCTGCAGCAGGCCCTGATCGACCTGGTCGGCGAGCGGCGCTACGCAGCCATCACCATCCGGGACATTACCGATCGCGCCGACGTCGCGCGCGCCACCTTCTATCTGCACTACACCGACAAAGATGACCTGTTCATGGGCTGCCACGAGGCCATCGTCGGTGCGTTCCACTTCGGGCCGCACCACCCGCTCTCCCGGGAGGAGCTGCTGGTGCCCGACGCCCCGGCGGCGACCGCTGCGGCCTACCGCCACCTTACCGAAGAACGGGCGCTGGTACAGCGCCTGTTCTTCGGCAAGGACGGTCTGCTGCTCCTGCGGCGCATCCGCGACGGTCGGGCGCAGGAGATCGCCGCCTGCTTGCGCGCCGCCTTCGCCGAAACCGACAGCACCATGCCGCTCGACGTGCTGGCGCACTATTTGGCAGGAGCGCAGGTCGCGCTGGTGCAATGGTGGCTAGAGCAGCAGCATCCCCAGACAGCTGAAGACGTGGCGCAGATGTTCCATCGCTTACAGCGCGCGGCGATCCGCGAGGCGTTCGGGCTGGGGGAGGGCGAGTAGGTACGAGCACACTCCCCGCTGTGCCCTCCGATGTCTTGCTGGCGTGTCCCCGGAGACCGGGCCTGCCCGGCTTACCGGCTTAGCGGCGTGCCAGACGCGGGTTCCAAGGCCTCGTTGAGCCCGTCCGCCAGCAGGCTCATCCCCAGGACGGCCAGGGTGATCGCCAGCCCCGGAAAGAGCGAGAGCCACGGTGCCGGGCGCACGAACTGCTGGGCGTCGTTGAGTAGCGCCCCAGCTCACCACGTTGCGATCCCCCAGCCCCAGGAAGCTGAGTCCCGCCTCGACGAGGATCGCCCCGCCGACCCCGAGCGACGCCTGCGTGACGACCGGCGGGAGCGCGGCAAGCGGGTGCTCGTTCCTCGGATCATGGTCCATCGTTCCGCCTCCCTGGTGTTGTTCCAGCGCCTTCGGCCAATTTTCGGGCCGTGGCGTGGTGCGGCGGTCGCCCGCCCCCTTCAAATCGAGCCGGAGCACGACGAAGGCCTCCGCCAGCCCCAGGCCGACCGGCGCACCGATGCCCGCCACGCGCTCCCGCTCGCCCGCGGCAAGACTCGTCGGGTCGGTCGTCTGGCGCGCGTGCGCCAGGCGCACGGCGATCTTCCCTTGACGACACAAACCTCGCCGCGACCCCTCCGACACATATTTGCACTCAGCGGTGGCAGAGAATCCGGAGGGTTCGGCGAGCATTTCCCGCACCACCATTGGAGTGGCATCGTCACGGTCGCTCGTTTTCCTGCCACCCGTGACAGCAAGCATGTGTCAGGTAGGCCATGGCGGGGTTTGGACGACACGCCGTCGTTCTCTCGACGCGTCGATGCCGTTGTCGGTCGTCTGGCTCGCGTGCGCCAGGCGCGCGGCGATCTTCCGCTCGAACCCCGCGCCGATGTCGACATAGGTGTCGGCGGCCGCGCTGGAGAAGAGCCATACCGCTCGCACGGCGTGCGGGGCGAGCCCTGCCCCCTCGTGCTCGGGGAACGTCAGGCGATCGCGCGCCAGCGGATACGCGGCGTCGAGCGTTGCCCGCCCGACCACACGATGGTCGCGGTGGGTCAGATACGGCGGCCAGGGGTGCTCGGGGTCGTGGGTGAAGAGCGCGTCCGGCCGCCAGCGGCGCACCCACGCGACCAGCTCGCCGCGCAGCGCGCGGGTGTCCTCGACCTCGCCATCCGGATAGCCGAGGAGCGCGACCTCGGCCAGCCCCAGACGACGGCCCGCCTCGCGCGCCTCCGCCTCGCGCCGCGCCGCGACCGTCGCCGCCGTATCCGTCGGGTCGGCGGAGCCCTTGTCCCCGGACGTGACCAGCAGCAGCCGCACCGTCGCGCCCGCATCGATCGCCCGTGCCAGCGTCCCGGCACACCAGCTCTCGATATCGTCCGGATGGGCGGCGATCGCCATGATGGAGACCGCACCGGGCGGTGGTGCGATCGTCGGTTTCCTGTCACCGTGGGGGGTCGCGCGATCAGTAGCCATCGAAGCTATCCGTCCTGATATCGGCACCGTCCTGGCCCAGGGCCACGAGCAACCGCGCCGCGTGCTCGACCATGCCCGGCGGCCCGGCGATGTAGGCCAGGGGTTGCCGCGCAACGAGATCGGGCAGGAAGCGCCGCAGCAGGGGCTGCGTCAGGCGACCGGCGGTCGCGGTGGCCACGTAGTGCATGTCGAGCATGGGGTAGTCGCGCGCCCAGGCGTCCAGTTCCGCCCGGAACGGGAAGTCGGCGGTCCGGTTGAGGTAGATCAGCGTGACCGGGACGCGGGCGTCGGTGTCGACCAGCTCCTTCAGCATGCTCCGGAAGGGGGTGATCCCCACCGCGCCGGCGATGAAGACCGCCGGGGCGCGGTGATCCAGCAGGAAGCCGTTGCTCCCGTACTGGGTGATGAGCATCGTCTCCCCCGGCCGCGCCGCCTCCAGACACCGCTTGAAGGGACTCACCCCGCGCTTGAACGCGATCTGCAGGTCGGGCTCGGTCGGGGCGGAGGCGAACGAGTAGGTCCGGCCCACCGGGAACTCCGGCGTCGGGAAGCGGATATCCAGCCAGTCGCCGGGTCGATAGTCCAGCCCCAGCGGGCGGGCGAAGCGGAGCGCCAGGCAGTCGGGTGCCTCGTCGCGTCGTTCGATGATGGGCAGGACGATGTTCAAGTCGCTCATGGTGTCGTCGAATCCTCCGGTGGATAGGGGATGATCGGGCGCGGTGCCGGTCGTCCGTCCGCCCGCTGGCGCTCGCGCAGGAGGCGCGCCTCCCGGCGGGCGAGCCGCCGCCGCAGCGCCCTGAGGGTCTGCTCCTCCGCCGGGGTCAGCCCGGTGTCGGCGGCCAGGTCGCCGCGCCGGGCCTGCTCCAGGAGCACCGCCATGGTCGCCAGCCGCGCCTGCACCTCCCGCCGCTGGCGCCGCTGCGCCCGTTGGAGACGCACCACCCCGACGAGGGCGACGAGCGCGAGGGCGGTGTTGAGGACGAGCCAGGGTTGGGGCATCAGCCGACCTCCCGTCGTTCCCGCAGGCCGATCAGCCGCGCCGAGTTCATGATCACCGGGATGGACGACAGCTCGTGCAGGAGCGCCCCCGTGGCCGGGTGCAGGATGCCGGTCGCCGCCAGGATCACCGCTACCGCCAGACCCCGCTCCTCGGCGGCGCGGACGACCGTCCGGCCGAGCGGGTGCTCGCTGAACTTCTCGGCCCCCGCGGCGAGGCGGAGCAGTTCCCCCTCCGCCAGCCCGTCGAGGGCGACGACCTCGACCAGGTGCGGCGTGCCGAAGGTGAGGGTGCCGGTCTTGTCGAAGGCGACGGTGTCCACCCGCGCGAGGGCCTCGATCGTCGCCCCCTTCTTGACCAGGCTGCCCCGGAGGGCGGCGTTGCCGATCGAGGCGACGAGCGCGGTCGGGGTGGCCAGCACCATCACGCAGGGGCAGAAGACGATCAGGATGGTGATCGCGCGCAGCGGGTCGCCGCTCCACCACCAGACGAGCAGGCCCAGCAGGATCGCGGCCGGGGTGTAGAGCTTGGCGTAGCGGTCGAGCAGCCGCTCGATCGGCGCTTTCTGCTCCTGCGCCTCCGCCACCATGCGGCGGATCTGGCCGAGCGTCGTCTCCTCGCCCACCCGCGTCGCGCGCACCGCGAGCGCGCCGACCTCGTTGAGCGTCCCGGCGAAGACCAGGTCCCCCGCGCGCTTCTCGACCGGCGCGCTCTCGCCGGTGATCGCCGCCTGGTTGACCGACGCCGCGCCGCTGGCGACCGCGCCGTCCACGGCGATGCGGTCGCCCGACCGGACGAGCAGGGTATCACCGACGACAACCTCGGCCAGGGGGAGGGTCAGGTCGCGCCCGTCGCGCCGCACGAGCACGCGGTCCGGGAGGAGCGCCGCCAGCGCCTCCAGCGCCTTGCCGGCCCGGGCGGCGACGAACTCCTCCAGCAGGCCGCCGAGCAACAGCAGCACCGCCACCACCGCTGCGGCGGAGTACTGGCCGATGGCGATGGCCGCGATGGTGGCGAGGGAGACCGGGATGTCGGCGGTGAAGTCCCGCTCGCGGATGCCCTGGATGGCGGACCACCAGATGAAGACCGAGCCGACGAGGGCCGCGGCCAGGTAGAGCCACGAGCCCGCCTCGCTCCCCCGCCCGCCCGAGCCGACGAGGCCGCCGGGGTGCTGAATCATGGCGGCGATGAGCAGGATGAGGCTGGCGAGGGTGTAGAGCGTGCCAGGGTCCAGCAGGAATTCCCGGTAGCGACCGGTGAAGGTGCGCGCGCCGCGGGCGCAGGTGACACAGGCGGCCCTGAATTGTTGCACCATCGTGGTTACCTTTCTTGCTTCGCGGCACCTATCCGCGCCTCTGTGCACATACGCAGATAGCTGCCGCGCATGAGGCCCGGCGCGGTCGGGGCATTGTGGTCCCTACGGGAGGGTATACGGATGATCGGGCAGCTGGCGACGGACGTGATCAGCGTGGTACTCCGCCTCGCGGAAGAGCGCAGCGACGTGGTGATCGTCGACCGCATAGTAGATGACGTTCCCCTCGCGGCGCGTCCGGACCAACCGCCGGTCGCGCAGCAGGCGGAGCTGGTGGGACACCGCCGACTCCGAGACGCCCGCCACGATAGCCAGGTCCCGGACGCACAGGGGCCGCTGCACGAGCGCGTAGAGGATGCGGGCGCGGGTGGGATCGGCGAGCCCCTGGAACGCCGCGACCACGAGGTCGAGGACGTCGTCGGGCGGGGCCGCGGCCTGCACGGCCGCCACCGCCTCGGGGTCGATGGGCTGGACGGTTCTGGTTGTCGTCAACGGGCCTCCTATCTGCATGATTGCTCATATATAACTATGATGGCTGCGGCGGTACCTGTCAAGCCATGCTTGTCGCACAGCCTGTGGCGACAGTCGTTGTTCCGGAGAACCGATGCTGACCATGATCGGGCGTAGCGCGTCTGTCCGCGTCTCTTTTGAACTGCTCCCCTCCCCCCATGCGTAACCCTGCTCTCACGCGCTTCGCGTGGCTCCCCATCGCCGCCGCCGTGGTGACCATCGGCCTGAAGGCCGGGGCGTACCTCCTCACCGGCTCGGTGGGGCTGCTCTCCGATGCCCTCGAATCGGTGTTAACCTCGTCGCGGCCATCGTCGCGCTGGTCGCCCTGACCGTGGCGCACCAGGAGGTGGACGAGGAGCACGCCTACGACCATGCCAAGGCGGAGTACTTCTCCAGCGGCATCGAGAGGGCGCTGATCGTCGTCGCGGCGGCGACCAGCGCCTACGCCGCCGTGGACCGCCTGCTGCACCCCCAACCGGTCGAGCAGGCGTGGCTCGGCCTCGGGGTGTCCAGCCTCGCCACGCTCGTCAACCTCGGGGTGGCGGTGCGGCTGCGCCGGGCGGGCCGGCGGTACCGCTCCATCACGCTGGAGGCCGACGCCAGGCACCTCATGGCCGATGTGGTCACATCGGCGGGCGTCGTCATCGGGGTCGCGCTGGTCGCCCTCACCGGCTGGGAACGGCTGGACGCGGCGGTGGCCCTGGCGGTGGCGGCGAATCATCACCTGAGCGGGCGGCCAGCTGGTGCGTCGCTCCCTACTGAGCCTGCTGGACACGGCGCTCCCCGCCGAGGAGCGGGCGGCGGTGCAGGCCATCCTCGACCGGTATGCGCGGGAACAGGGCGTCCAGTTCCACGCCCTCCGCACGCGGGAGGCGGGCGCGCGACGCTTCGTCTCGGTGCATGTGCTGGTGCCGGGGCGCTGGACGGTGCAGCGTGGGCACGCGCTCCTGGAGGCGATCGAGCGGGACACCCGCACGGCCCTCTCCGACACCACCATCTTCACCCACCTGGAATCGCTCGTCGACCCGGCCTCCTGGGCCGACACCGCGCTCGATCGGGACGGGCCACCATCCGAAGTGGCGGTCTAAACGCGTACTTTGGAGTACCCGCACAGGTCGATAATGTCCATACTCACGGTGCTGCCGCTACCCCGCTACCACCTCTCGCTCTCCCGGAAATTGTGTCCTCCCAGCAGTGTCAGGCCAAGCACGCCGGCCAGGGTCAGGAGCGCGCCACCGAGCCAGTACAACGGCGCGATGCCCCAGACGTCAACGATCACTCCCCCGAGCGCCAGCGAGAGCAGCCGCATGGCGTTCCAGGTCACGTCGAGCAGCGTGAAGACCCGCCCGCGCACGTGTTCCGGCACCGCCCCCTGCACCGTCGAGCTGAAGACCACCATGCCGGTCGAGGTGTTAAGGCCGTAGATGAACAGGATGAGCAACGCCACCGGCAGCGGCGTGAAGACGGCGATCGACACATCCCCCAGCCCGCGAACGATGTAGGGCACGAAGAGCCAGCGCGCGTCGCGATAGTCGCGCGCGAGGGTGTTCGGGATCAGCGGCCCGAGCAAGGCCCCGGCCCCGATCGCCCCGATCAGCCAGGCGAAGCCGGACGGGGCGAGGCGGAGATGCCGCTCGGCGAGCACGACGAGCAGGGCCCCGGTCCCGCCGACCGCGAAGGAGGCCACCGCCTGCACCAGGAGCAGGCGCGATACGAACCGGTCCCGCAACGCGAAGCCGAGCCCATCCCGCGCGTCCCGGAAGTAGCGTCCGAGCCCGACGGCGCTCCCCGCCCCCACCTGACCCGCGTGCGCGGGGATGGCGAGGCCACCGATGAGGAGCGCCGAGGCCACGAAGCTCGCCGCATTGAGGGCGAAAGCGAGGCCGGTACCGATGAGGGCGATGAGCCCCCCGGCGACGGCCGAGGCGAGGATCTGCACGAGCTGCCCGGTGGACCAGGCCACCGAGTTCGCGGCGAGGCGCTGGTCCGCCGTCGTCAGCGCCGGGATGACCGCCTGGAAGGCCGGGTTGAAGAAGGTGTTGCCGGCCGCCAGCCCCGCCGCCACGAGGTAGGCGTGCCCGACCCCCTGCGGCCAGATGAGCGAGGCGACGAGCACGGCGCGTAACAGGTCCGCCCCGATGAGCACCGCCTTGCGGCTGAAGCGGTCGATGATCACGCCGGCAACCGGCGCGAGCAGCAGGACCGGCACGATCTCGGTCGCCACCACCCCGGCGACGGCCAGCCCCTGCCCGGAGAGACGGAAGACGAGCACCACCAGGGCGATGTAGTGCAGCGTGTCCCCGAAGTTGGAGAGGAGCTGACCCAGCCACAGCGGGAAATAGGTGCGGCTGCGGATGACGTCGCCATACGCCCCGAGTACCCCGCGCAGGCGACCCGACACGGCGTGCGGCGAGTCGCTCATCGGGCGTGCTCCCGTCGCGCGCTATGCCGCTCGATGACGCCGCAGACCGCTCCGGTGCGCGCATCGCTCGCGGCCGCCGACGCGCGCAGCGCGAGCAATTCATGGCGGAAGTCGGTCAGCGCTCGTAGTTGCGCTTCGACGACCGCCAACTTGCGATCGAGCGTCACGCGCAGCTGCACACATGGTGGCTGCCCGTCACGACGCAGCGCGAGCAGCTCGCCGATCTCAGCGAGGGTCAGGCCGGTGGCCTTCGCCTTGATGATAAAGCCCAAACAAGCGCGCGCGTCGGCCGTATACACCCGGTAGCCCGCGCGATTGCGCGCTGGCAGAGGCAGGAGGCCCACCTCCTCGTAGTAGCGAATCGTCTTCGGGTTGAGGCCAACGGCTATCCCAAGCTGGCCGATGGTCAAGGTTGACTCGTTGGGTTCATGGCACATAGACCACTCCTCGCTGCTCTCGCCCGCTGCTTGCGAGCGCTCGTCTGCGGCCATGATACGGCTTCCAGGTAGCTGGAAGGTCAAGCGGGACAAATATTGCAGGCTCGACTATGGCCATTACCGCGCCCGTGCATTTGCATAACGCCCGATCCACGAGCATCGAACGCGATAGATGCGCTACCTGAGCATGAAAAGGGGCGGCAAGATACCGCCCCGATCAGTACCCTTTCTGGCCTGACCTGGCGCTACTCCGCACCATGCCAGGCGTGCCCACCCCGCCCAATGACCGGGGCTACATTAGGACGATCGCTCGTCGCGCCTCTCGTCGACGGGTATGTGCCCTGCCGCGACAGAGACCGCGAACCGCCCCTGGTGCCACACTTTCGTGACATCTCGCCCATAGACTGACCGCCTGACGCTGCGTTACTGTGAAGGGACCGATGGATTATCAACCCGAACACCTCATCAAGGGCCCGACCGGGGCGCATCTGTTCTGGGATACACCCATGAAGGGGGTTATCGGCGGGGCGGAACTCCTCTTCCTCGGACTCATCGCGCTGTGGTTTGTATATGGGTGGGTCACGGGCCAGCCGCGCGACCGCCAGGGGGCCATCACGGACTTCGTCGCTGCGCTCGCGGCGAACCAGGTCATTGCCCATCTGTGGGCGCGCCCGCGTCCCTTCGTCGCACACCCCGAGGCGGTCCATGTGCTGCTGTCGCGCAGCGGCGACCCCTCGTTCCCAAGCGACCGCACGGTGGCGACCTGTGCCATCACCTCGGTCCTCTGCTTCTCGCACCGACGACTCGGTGGTGCCGCCGCCCTCCTGTTCGCGGCGCTGGTGGCCTATGCCCGGGTCGATGTCGGGGCACACAATCCCGGTGATGTGCTCGGCGGGGTCTTCATTAGCGTGTTCCTCGCCTGGCTCCTCGTCGCACGGCTCGCGCCGTTGATGACGGGGGCGCGGTCGTTCGTGGACCGCCTGTTCCTGCTGGTGCGCCTGCCCCTTCCGTCCTGAACTCCGCGCGACGGTTCCGCCGCGACCATGGCCCCGCCGGTGATGCCAAGCGAGACATCCGGGCGGCCCTGCCCGGCGTCACCGTCTGCACCCACCTGGAGTCCCTCGACGACCCGGCCTCCTGGGCCGACACCACCCTCGATCGGGACGAAGCAGCGGACGTCGCGTCACCCTAGCCGGGCAGGCACCCGCGCTCGCTGGCGGGAGGCGCTGCCCGCCGGTTGACACGCGAGGCGTGAGGTCGTATGGTAGCCGCGTTGTCGCGCGCCGCCGTGCATGTGCGGCGCGCTCTGCGGTGCGGGGGAGTTGTCCGCGATGGATGGTCCTTACCCATCTCGCGAGCGCCGGGGAGGTGCCGGGGAATGACTCGCTAGCGGCCACCCGCCCGGCTCGTCCGCCCCGTGTCGTCCGGCACGGGATTTTTGTGCCCGGCCTTTCCTCCTTGGCGCTCTCCGCAAATGCCGTCCGTCCGCCGTCCCATACGGGCCGGTTGCGGGCGCATACACCGCCCGGTAAGGGCGGCAGGAGGGGCCATGGCGCTCAATCCCCGTGTGGCGCACGCCGCGTCGCCTACGCGGCAGCGACTGTATCTCTCGCAGGTGCTGGACCGGCCGGTGCTCGACGCCGAGGGCGGGCGCGTGGGCCGGGTCCAGGACCTCGTCATGCCCTTCGGCGACGAGGCGCACCCGGCGATCGGCGGCCTGATCGCCCGCCAGGGCGGCCGCCGCTTCTTCGTCAAGTGGGCCTACGTCGCCGCGCTCACCCCGGGCGGGGCGCGGCTCAGCACCTCCAAGGTGAACCTCCGCCCCTTCGAGCGGCGCGACGGCGAGGCGCTCCTGCGGCGCGACATCCTCGACAAACAGCTGATCGACATCGACGGTCGCCGGGTCGTCCGGGCGAGCGACCTCCAGCTCGCCCCGGCCGGTGGCGGCTACCGCCTGGTGGGCGTGGACGTGAGCGTCCGGGCGCTGCTGCGCCGCCTCGGCCCGGCCGCCCTGGCCCCGCGCCTCGCGGGCGGGCGGCTCATCGACTGGGCGGAGGTCGAGTCCTTCGCGACCGACGTGCCGATGGTGCACCTCAAGGCCCCGCACGCCGGGATCGCGCGGCTGCACCCGGTCGAGATCGCCCGCATCGTCGAGGCGCTCTCCTTCGACCAGGGCCAGGAGGTCCTCGCGGCGCTCGACGACGAGACCGCCGCCGACACGGTGCAGGAGCTCGCCCCCGACGACGCGGCGAGCCATATCGGCGCCTTCGAGCGCGAGCGCGCCGCCGACATCCTCGACGAGATGGACCCGAATGAGGTCGCCGACATCCTGGGCGACCTCGACGCGGCGCACGCCGCGGACCTCCTGGCGCGCATGGACCCTGCGGAGGCGGCCGACGCGCGCGAGTTGCTCGAATACGACGAGGACACCGCCGGCGGCCTGATGACGACCGACTTCGTCGCCCTGCCCCGGGCGCTGACCGCGGGCGCGGCGGTGGCCCGCCTGCGCGCCCTGGACGAGCCGCCCGACCCGCTGTACCACGTCTACCTCATCCCGGAGGAGGGGAGCTGGCGGCTGTGCGGGGTCGTCTCGCTGCGCGCCCTCCTCCTCGCCCCCCCCGCCGTCCCCCTGGCGCGCCTCGGGGATCCGGACTATCGCACGGTGCGCGCGGACGAGCGCCCGGAGGCGGTGGCGCACGTGATGGCCGAGTACGACCTGCCCGACCTGCCGGTGGTGGACGCGGCGGGCGACATCCACGGGGTCGTGCTGATCGACGACGCCGTGGACGTGCTCTACCCCGACCTGTGGCGCCGCCGTCGCGCGCGCGGGCGGCGCTGATGGTCGAGCCGGGAGCGGCCATCGAGCAGGACCGCGCGGACCGCGCGCACGAGCGCCGTCGCCCGCGCCGCCCGCGCCGGGGGCTTTTCGCCCTCCTGGGGCTTCTCGGGCCGGGGCTCATCGCCGCCAACGCCGGGAACGACGCGGGCGGCATCGCCACCTACGCCTCGGTCGGCGCGTCATTCGGCTACACCCTCCTCTTCGCGATGGTCCTGATCACCGTCAGCCTGGGGCTGGTGCAGGAGATGGCCGGGCGGATGGGCGCGGTCACCGGCAAGGGCCTCGCCGAGCTGGTGCGCGAGAACCTCGGGATCCGCACGGCCGCTTTCGTCGTCCTCACCCTGGTCGTTGCCAACGGCGGGCTGGTCGTCGCCGAGTTCGCGGGGATCGGCGCGGCGGCCGAGCTCTTCGGCCTCTCGCGCTATGTCGCGGTGCCGACGATGGCGGCCCTGCTGTGGTGGCTGGTGACGCGCGGCTCGTACGCGCGCGTGGAGCGGGTCTTCCTGGCGATGACCCTCGTCTTCTTCGCCTATCCGGTCGCGGCCGTGCTCGCGCGCCCCGACTGGGGCGACGTCGGGCGCCAGCTCGTGCGCCCCTCGTTCCAGCTCAACGCCGACTACCTGACCCTCTTCATCGCGCTGGTCGGCACGACGATCACCCCCTACATGCAGCTCTACTTCCAGTCCGCGACCGCCGAGCGCGGCCGCACGACGCGGCTGCGGGACGTGCGCCTCGACGCCTACGCCGGCGCGCTCTTCGCCGACCTGATCTCCGGCTTCATCATCATCGCCACCGGGGCGACCCTCTTCGTGGCGGGCCAGAAGATCGCGACGGCGGCCGACGCGGCACGGGCGCTGGAGCCGCTCGCCGGTCGCTATGCGGGGGCGCTCTTCGCCGTCGGCCTCTTCGGGGCCGCGATGCTCGCCGGGGCGGTCCTGCCGCTGGCGACGGCCTACACCGTCACCGAGGCGTTCGGCCTGGAGAAGGGGGTCTCGCGCTCCTTCCGCGAGGCCCCGGCCTTCGTCGGCCTCTTCAGCGGGCTGATCGCCGTCGGTGCGGCGGTGGCGCTGCTCCCCGGCATCGACGTGATCCAACTCCTGCTGGTGACGCAGGTCCTCAACGGCCTGCTGCTGCCGATCGTCCTCGTCGCGATCCTGCGCCTCGTCAACGACCCCGAGGTGATGGGCGCGCACACCAACAGCCGCCTCTACAACCTCATCGCCTGGGCGACCGTCGCCTTCGTCGTGGCGCTCTCCACGACCTACCTCGCCATCACCATCCTCGGCCTCTTCGGGGTCGGTGTAGGTGGGTCATAGCGACCGGGCGCGGTGGAATCGACGGCAAATAACGCCGGAATGCGCACGATGGAGGGACGATGGGAACGGGGCTAGGCGGCGCGGCGCGGGCGACCGAGCCGGTCCGCGCGCACAACGAGGATACGTACCGGTTAGTGGACCCGGCCGCCCCGCAGGTGCGCGCCTGCAGCTACCTCGCGCTCCTTACCGACGGCATGGGCAGCCACGGGGGTGGCGCGGTGGCGAGCGACGCCTTTCTTCACCCGTTTATGCACGGAACCGCCCGCGCCGGTGGCTAACATCCCCGGTCTGCTGCGCGAGGAGAGGCGCACGGCCCACGCCCGCGTGCACGCCATGACGGTCAGCCCAGGCGGGCGCGCTCCGGGGACGACGCTGGCGACCGGCGGCGATCCGCGACGATCTCCCGTTCGCGGCCAACGTGGGGGCAACCGAGCCTACCTGGCGCGTGACGGCGCAGCGTTCCGGATCACTGTGACCGCTCGCTCGTCGGCGCGTAGATCGCGACGGGGCTGCTTAGAGGGTGTTAGGCACCTTGAACGGACGCTTGTACGGGGTGCATGCACGCTAACGGCGAGGCTGACGAAAGAGGCGGGGCGAATCATCTGTGATTGCGGCACGGCACGGTGACAGGCCCGTTGAAGGCGCGTGATTGCGTCAGCGGTTCGTTACCAACCACCTGATAGTGCTATAGATTACACAACTAGCAGTTATAAGTTCCTAACACCCTCTAGAGGGTGTTAGGCACCCCTGGTTGCCGGTTGTCGATTATGGTGCCGTTATTTCGTCGTGGAGGCGATGCTACGTGGACCTGCCACCCCAGACGAGCACCAGCGGGCCGTACCGGCCCGCTAGCAGGCGCGATGCGCTCGCCATCACCTCCCTCCTGTATATTGGATGCACAGTCATCACCAACAGGTGCCTAACACCCTCTAGGGACGCGCGTAGAAATAATCCCCCCAGGGGGTATACTGCGGTGCGGGCACGGGTGACACGCACGGGGAGGGCTGAGGGAACTGACCGACGGGCATAAGGCGCTGTTCATTGCGGCCGCGCGGGC